>Ga0256901_1000969_pt1 | contig 15052 bp, 8 predicted proteins | sample MC6MC0689MT_FD_190200 | JGI IMG/M metagenome (GOLD analysis project Ga0256901, IMG submission 190200) | Metatranscriptome of enriched soil aggregate microbial communities from Iowa State University, Ames, United States - MC6-MC0689-MT... | ecosystem: Environmental > Terrestrial > Soil >... | reverse complement strand
GGTTTACGTCTTCAGCGCTGGTATTGGGTTGGAGCGCCGATATCAATACTTTGCCGTTGTTGTTTATGTTTTTTAAACCACCCATCGCTGTGAGTAGTGTTTGTAAGTGTTGCATATCTGTGGCAGCCACTTCCAGCAAATCTTCACTTTGGAAAGCATCACTTACTTTGCCCGACACCAATAGCGTGCCGCGCTGCAGCACCGCCACATGGGTGCAAACTTTTTCTACCTCATCAAGCAAGTGGCTGGCCATGATAACCGTAATGCCTTGCTGGTTAAGGCTTATAATCAATTCTCTTATTTCGGCTATGCCTTCAGGATCCAAGCCGTTGGTCGGTTCATCAAGCAACAGTACTTTGGGGTTGCCCAGCAAAGCATTAGCAATGGCCAGTCGTTGCTTCATGCCCAGAGAATAGGTGCTGAATTTAGAGTCTTTACGATGCGAAAGGCGCACCACATCCAGCACTCGGGCTATGTCGTTTTCGCCTCTTTCTTTTATGCGCGCATTAATTTCTAAGTTTTTAACAGCGCTGAGGTAATGATAAAAGTTAGGTGTTTCTAACAATGCGCCTATTTGTTTTCGGGCCAATGCATGGTCTATCCCGCCAAACCAATTGAAACTGCCGCTATTGGCTTGTAAAACATCCAGCAAAATGGCCAATAAAGTAGTCTTGCCGCTACCATTGGGTCCCAGTACGCCAAACACGCTTCCTTCAGGCACTTCGAATGAAACGCCTTTCAATGCTTGCACAGCACCATAAGATTTTACTATATTACTAATAGACAATACTGCGGACATAAATTTTGTTTGGGTTTTGCAATTGCCCACAAAGATATAGCTGTACTCCTATTCTTAGGGTATAATATTTTAACCGCTAATAAAAAAACAAAGGAAATATACCGTCCCAACGGTATTGTGTCAGGGTAATTGAATTTGCAATTTTGTGCCAACAATAAATTGAAACCAAAATGAAAAAGATTCTTTTACCTATTCTGCTGCTATTATGCAGCTTTGCCTCTTGGGCCAACAATGTGCAAATTTCTAACGTAGTAGTAAGTGGCACCACTGCTACCTTCAATCTCAGTTGGGAAAATAGTTGGAACTCTACCAACAACGTAGATACCTTATATCCTACCAATTGGGATGCTGTTTGGGTATTTGTAAAAGTGCAGAGCAATGCTACCAATCTTTGGAGCCATCAAAACCTTGCTGCTACTGGTCATACCGCCTCGGGCAGTACACCGTTAAGTGTAGAAACCCAAGGCGACAATGTGGGTGTATTCATTCGTCGTACCAATGCGGGTCATGGTAATATTACCAATGCCGCCATCAGCTTGGAGTTGGGCACTTTGCCAGCGGGCTCGCAATATAATTTTAAAGTTTTTGGTATTGAAATGGTGCGTGTACCTGCTGGTAGTTTTTACATCGGTGATGGTAATACCGGCTCAGTAGGAGTTTTTGAAAAAACATTAATAACTCCTAGTACTGGCGCGCTTCCCGTTGGTACATTGTTTACCAGTAGCAATGCCGTACCTGCAGCATTTCCTAAGGGTGCTGGTGGTTTTTACGCCATGAAGTACGAAATTACGAATGAGCAGTACGCTGATTTTCTTAACACCATGACTTATGACCAACAAGCTTCCTTCTTTGCCGTGGCACCTAATGCTATTAGAAAAACCAATGTTTTTGGAGCTGTATCTCCAGGTTTGTACGCCAGAGGTTATATTCAAATAGATACGCCTGGTGTTAACAACACTACGCCAGCAGTAGTGGGTGTAAATCTCAATGGTGACGATATTTTTAACGACTTACCCGATGGACTGAATGTAGCACAAGCCAATCTTGGGCCAAGAAGGTTTATTGCTTATTTAGATTGGTCGGGACTTCGTCCGATGACCGAGTTTGAGTTTGAAAAAATATGCCGTGGCACCAGGCTGAATGGCAATCCCGTACAGCCGATAATGAATGAATATCCTTGGGGTACTTTAGATTATGCTGCTTATATAAGTACTACGGTGGGCATAACAGATAAGGATAAGCCTAACGAACGTTTTGTAGGAGCAGTAATAAATGGACGCTGCTTTGGTCAGTCGGGCAATTATCCTTCTCGCGTAGGCATTTTTGCCGAAGGTGCTACCGGCCGTGCTGCAGCTGGTGCGGGCTTTTATGGCAATATGAATATGGGTGACAATGTACTAGAATTGGTGGTTTCTGCTCATGCAAATGGCACTTCTTACACTGGCAACTTGGGTGATGGTGTGCTAGCCGTAAATGCAGAAGCTAACCAAATTGGTTGGCCAAGCTATACCCTAATAAATACTTATGGTGCGAAGGGCACTTTCTTCGGCAACAATCCTTCAGGCTCTATAGCGGGTATTTACACGGCTCGTACTTCCGACAGACAATATATGGTTTCAACTGCAGTAATAGGTGATGCCGTTGGAGCTTACGGTGGCAGAGGTGTTCGTTAATTTCTTTTTATAAATCAAAACTCAATGATATGAACATCCTGATTTATTATAAGAAGCCCTTGCTTATTATGCTCGCTATATTGTTCGGTATAGGCATTAAGGTTTTTGGGCAAGATACTATCATGTATCGCGGAGGTTTTGCCGACGGCGCCAATAGTCAATTTGTAGCCAATTTTTATCCTGCTAAACTCAATCATTTTGCTATGTATAGCGGTGGCATTAAGGATGGTGGCGCATTGGCAACAATAGAAAATTTTTATCCAACACCTTTATCGCAATTTATGATGTACAAAGGTGGCTTTGGCGATGGCGCTGCAGGTTTGGAAGAACATATATTCAACCCTGCTCCCTTAAACCACCATTTTATGTATGCAGGCAATATTGGCGATGGTGCTGGCACCAATAGCTACGAAGATTTTACCAGAGCCTATCTCGACCATTATAGTATATATGCTGGTGGCCAGGGCGATGGCTATGCCGGACATTTGGCGGTAAGTTATACACCGCTACCAGTAAACCTCTTGTCCTTTACAGGAGAAATGGTGAATGGTAATTATGGCCTCTTGCAATGGAAAACTGTAGATGAAAAAGGCTCGCCAGTTTACGAATTACAAAAGTCGAGCGATGGTAAATTGTTTTCTAAAATTTACACAAAAATGGTGACCGCACCTAAAAATGGAATGCAAGTTTATCAATACGAAGACCACAAGCTTTTTAATGGCGCCAATTATTATCGTTTAAAAATTGCGGACAATGATGGTAGTGCCAAGTTTAGCGATGTAGTCTTGTTATTTTATAAAGATGGTAGTGAGTCGCTCAGCTTATTTCCCAATCCGGCAACTACAAGTTTAAACATTGATTATAAAAGCCAGCAATCAGCAAAGGTTCGTTTGGTAGACTTTAAAGGTGCGGTGCACTACCAGCAAAGCATACAAGCTGGTGCTCAATTGCTCACCATGCCTTTGCACAATATTGCGGCGGGTACCTATGTATTGCATTTCATTTATGAAAACGGTAAAACCAAAACTGTAAAATTTGTAAAAAAGAATTAGTCACTGAAAACAAAAGATGTATGTTTGGTTAAGGGGAGGGGCTGTTTCTACAGTCCCTTTATGTTTTTATAGATTTAATAGTAAAGGAGCTATTATTAAATCACTAATTTTGCGCACAAAATTTTTCTATTGGCAGCTATCAAACAATTAGCAGGGCAAACCCTTTGGTATGGTGTAAGTAACGTGGGCGCAAAGCTCTTGAATTATATGCTTACGCCATTGCTTACCTACTTGATGGCCGATGCCTCCGGTGTGCGCGATTATGGCGATATTAGTTTGCTGTATTCCTGGATAGCCATTATGAATATTGTATTTACCTACGGTTTCGAAACGGGTTATTTTCGTTTCTCTAATAAGCCAGAGGTAGATAGGGAAAACCTCTTCCAGACTGCTTTTGGTTCCTTGTTAGTTTCCTCTCTGGGCTTAGTATTTTTGTTCTCTTTATTTCGGGTACCTATCAACGATTTTATAAATCTTAAAGGTCATCCAGAATATATTGTGTGGTGTTTGTGTATTATTGGTTTAGATACTTTAGCAGCTATACCATTTGCCAAATTGCGGCAGCAGGGTAGGCCTAAAAAATATGCTTTTGTAAAGCTGTCGGGCATTGTGGTAAACATTTTGCTCACCGTTCTTTTCTTAGCCATATTGCCTAAATATGTGGCGGGTAATGCCGAGGGTGCTATCGCAAAATGGTACAACAGTCATAGCAAAGTAGGCTATTTATTGATGGCCAATTTGATGCAAGCTTTATTTGTATTCCTTGTCCTATTTGCCGAATGGAAAAATTTTCGGTTTAAGATTGATGTGGCACTGTGGCGAAAATTGTTTGCCTTCAGCGCACCTATGATTGTGATAGGACTTGCCGGGATGGTCAACGAAGTAATGGATAGGCAGATGTTGGCAAAGTTTTTGCCGGCCACAGTTGATGCTAAAAAACTGGTAGGTATTTACTCAGCCAATTATAAACTCGCCATATTCATTACCCTCTTTATTCAGGCCTTTAAAATGGCTGCCGAACCTTTTTTCTTCAACCAGGCAAAAGAAAAAGATGCGCCAGTATTGTATGCCAGAGTAATGAAGTGGTTTGTTATCGTACTCGCTTTAGCATTTCTGTTCTCTGGATTGTTCCTCGATTTGTGGCAATACATGATAGGCAAGCCTTACAGAAGAGGTTTGGGTATTGTGCCTATTCTGCTGTTGGCCAATATTTGTCTGGGTATTTATTATAACCTCTCTGTTTGGTACAAACTTACCGATAGAATGCGTATGGGTTTGTACATTACGCTGATAGGCGCTACCATTACCTTCGTGGGCAATTATGTATTCATACCAGAATGGGGAATGTATGCCGCTGCTTATACTACATTAGTGTGTTACGCAGCCATGACGGTTATCACCTATTTCATGGGGCAAAAGTATTTCCCGGTGCCTTATCCCGTAAAGAAAATAATAGCTTATCTGGTAGTCATGTTATTATTGTTTTTTACTAAAGTAGGCATCAATGCCTTGACCGATGGCCTGAGCCTAATACCTCAGCTTGCAATTAGAATAGTTAGCGCAACAGTGTTGATGGGTATTTTCTTAGCTTTAATTTTTGCAGTAGAAAAGAAAGAGTTGAAGGGAATGCCTTTTATTGGAAAATATATCAGGTAATACTTCCAACATTATACCCCAAGTTTTTAAGTTTATTTTTGGTTTTTATTGGCAAGGTTTGTATTTTGCTTTAACAAACACTTGCCAAACACACCATGCTTAAAAAACAACAAAGCGCCATAATCGCTTTCTTTCTGCTATGCGCATCAGCTACTAACGCGCAACAAATCCCATTTTACGATTCTGGTGATTTGATTAAAAAAGGTATCGAGGAGCATGATAAAGGGAATTACAAAAGCGCAATTGAATTGTATAAAAAGGTACCCGAAGGTGATTCCAACTATCTTTTCTCCATCTACGAACAGTCGCTAAGCCAGCTGGAGGATAGCAATTTCAAAGAATCTATTAGGTTGGCTAATTTTGCTTTGAAGCAAAACTACTATGAGCGAAAACAATTGTTGCTCAATATGGGCACGGCTTATCATGGTCTGCAGGATGATGCTATGGCCTTGAAAATATATGATAGTGTTGCCACTTTATTCCCACATGATAATCGTCCGTTCTATGAGCGTTCCGTAGTTTATTTTACGAATAAAGATTATGCAGCGGCTGAAAAAGCGCTTCAGAAGTCGCTGATGCTACAGCCTATGCACTATCGTTCTCATGCATTATTGGGTAATGTTTACTTATTGCAGGGGCGCCTAACTGAGGCTATGATTGCCCTGCAGTCATCCTTATTGTGTACCAACGATATCAATGCAGCTAGAACACCCATTTCCCTGCTGGGATCCATCGCCAAGCAAACCGAAGAAATTGCCAACTTATACAAGAATAAGAAAGAAACTTTCTCCCATCCTGTTTATGATGAGATAGATGAAATCGTACACGCAAAATTAGCGTTAGATAAAAATTATGCTCTAAAATCTTCGGTAGATGATAACATAACCCGACAATTGCAAGTAGTGCTGGAAAAGCTGACCTACGATAGAACAGACAGCAATTTTGTAATGCAATATTATGTGCCATTGCTTAAACAGGTGTACGATAATTCTTTATTTGAAAATTATATCCTGCTTTTATTTTCAGATTATGGCATTGAATCGGTAGATAAAATCGCTAGCGCAAAAAAGGGCAAGACCAAGCTTGAAGATGTACGCAATGTTGTATTCCCTTACTTTAGCAATATTGCTGCTACCAGAGTGCTGATGCTGGATAAAAGAGAAAAAACTGTTGAAAAATATAACCACTATTTAAGAGATAATATGCTGATAGTGGGCAAATTTCAGGATAAAGAAACCAGAAAATTTGCTGAAGGCTTTGTGCAGTTTTATGAAGGCGGATACCTTGTAGCCGAAGGTGACTACACTGCTATGAGTAAAAAAACAGGCGAATGGAAATACTATTATCCTACAGGCATCTTGAAGCTAAAGGAATTTTATAAAGATGATAAATTGACGGGAGAAACTTATGCCTATTACAAAAATGGCTCGATAGAAAGCTATGTAAAATTTGGTGAAGATGAGGTGGTGAAAGAGCGGAAAGAATATGAATATAACGGCGACTTAGAATCACACAGCATATTAAAATCTAAAGATGAATATGAAGTAACCTATTATAATGAAGATGGTAGCATTATGAGGAAAATTAATTTGGTAAACGACAAGGTTAAAGATGGGAAGTATACTATTCTGTTCCCTAATGGAAAGGTAGATAAGGAAATGGAATTTAAAGACCAAGCGCTTAATGGACCTTACACCGCATATTTTGAAGATGGGAAGCTAAGGGAATCGTATACTATGCGTGAAGGTAAGGCTGAAGGTGTGTACACTGCCTACTACAATAATGGCAACTTAAAGACAAAGTACACTATCAAAAACGGAAAGAAAGAGGGCAACTATACTGATTATTATGAAAACGGCGTTGCCCATTTAAGGCGTGAAATGGCTGGAGATAAACTAAACGGAGCCTTTGAATATTTAGATAAACAAGGTAATGCGTATGGAATTGTGCAGTTGAAAAATGATAAAGGCATCAGTGCACAGTTTAAAGATAAAGAGGGTAAGGTGGTTTACGAAAAAACGGATAAACAAGGATTGAATCCTTATGAAGTTTACAATGCGTCTGGTATCAAAATAACAAGTCTTCCGCAAGATGAAGATGGTAAGATAACAGGTAAGGCCTCTTACTTTTTCGATTTTGGCGTACTGCGTGAAGAAACAAATTTTAAGAAAGACGTGATGCATGGCCTCTCGACTAATTACGCCAAAAACGGCAAGGTAAGTGTAGAGCGAAATTATGTGGAAGGGATGACTGACGGGTATTACAAAGCATTTGGAAGTCGTGGCCAAGTGCAGGCCGAGGGTTGGTTTAAGGAAGATAAAATGGTAGGGGTTTGGCATCATAATTACAGTAATGGTCAGGTGCAACGCAGCTATTTTATGTTCAACGAAAAAATGAATGGTCCGGAAAAGAACTATAGTTTAAATGGTAAGCTAGAGTTGATTAACCATTATGATAACGGCGTGCTGGTTGGCTTCACACAATATGATTCTACCGGAAAAGTAATTAAGGAACAAGAATTGAGTAAGGGTAATGGTAGGTATACCACCTTATATTTTAATGGTAATACTGCTTTTGATATTGGCGTTAAAAACGGGCGTTTTCAGGGTCCCTATACCATAAGTGGCCCCGCGAAAGAAAAACTAGAGGAGGGAAATTATTTGAATGGACAAAAGAATGGTAGTTATTCTTCTTATTACAGCAATGGTAAGCTGCGGTTGAAAGGTAATTACACATCAGGAAACAAAACAGGTCTTTGGATTCTTTACAGCGAAGTGGGCGATGTAGAAAGTGAAACTGAATTTATAGACGATGAAATGAGTGGTGTAGATAAATTTTATTGTGGAGGACAATTGCGCTACGAAACCGCTTATAAAAATAACCTGAAAGATGGTATGGTAAAAATATACGGTGAAGAAAAAAAGTTGGCCGGTATTTTATACTACGATGAGGGCGTTTTAGTAGGCTATAGTTATGAAAATAAGGATGGACAATTATTGCCTATGATTCCCGTTATAAAAGCCACTAGCGCTATTAATACAAATTACGCCAATGGTAATAAGGCTTTGGAATTTAATGTAAAGAACAATTGCTACGATGGTAGCCAAAAACTTTATTACAACAATGGTCAATTGGCTGAAAATCGTAATTTTAAGAACGACAATTTTGAAGGTGGCTATTTAAGGTTCAATCCTGATGGTAGTAAGCTATTAACTTCCAGTTTTAAAAATGATGAGCAGCAAGGTGTTGAGGAGAAATACGATAAGTCTGGTAGGCTAACGATGACTACCACGTATATTGATGGGATACAACATGGTAAGGCTCAGGTAATAGATGCACAAGGAAAAGATATGAAGAATTTGTGGTATTACTACGGTTCACCGCAATAACGAAACAGAATAAAGGAATTAAGATGTTGAAAAAATACTGGATATTGTTGATAGGTGCAGCCGCATTTCAAGGTGCTGCCCTAGCTCAAAATAATGAAGCGCAGCTTAAAGCATATGAAGGCGAAATGGGTGTATTTACTCAACATCATGAGCATGTAACCCTAGAATTTGAGAAAGATGAATTAGTAGCGCACTCCAATGTTGTTAGGGAAATTTTGCTGTTAAGTGATAATGCTGCCGGATTTTTTAATACGGGTTCCGTATACCATAGCTATTTCCATACTTTGGAAAACATGGAAGGAGCATCGCTGGTGCCTTCTGACAAAGGATTTACGCGTTACAAGGCCACTAAGGTACGCACCAAGCCTTCCAGGTCTGAAAGTGTTTTTTACGATGATGTAAAAGAATCGGAGGTGTTTTTTACACACCTTAAAAAAGGAGCAAAAACTTTATTGACCTACAGCATGAGCTATAGGGACATTCATATGCTACCAAAGTTTTACTTCCAGAATTACTTGCCCATTTTAGATGCTAGTTTTAGCGTTACTTTCCCCAAAGGCTTGGAGTTGGAGGGTTTGTTGCAAGGAGCAGATGTAGATTGGATTAAAAAAACAGTTACAGAAAATAAGAAAACAACAACCATAACTTGGCACGCCACAAATGTGCCTAAGGCAAAGGTTTTTTCAGATGCACCACGTTTTGGTTATTATGCACCTCATCTTGTTATTTTTATAAAAAATTATACTAAGCCAAAGTCGAATAGTCCTGTTGCCGTGTTCAACAATGTTAGTGATTTGAACCGATATGTATATAGGTTTGTGGAGAACGTAAATAAAGAAGATGATAAGCACATAGCAGATAAAGTGAAAGAACTTACCCATGGCTTAAATACAGAAGACAGCAAAGCAGCAGCAATATATACATGGGTACAAAATAATATTAAATACGTAGCCTTCGAAGATAGCTTGGGCGGCTTTGTGCCGCGTGAGGCATCGGAAGTGTATAGGCGTCGCTTTGGTGATTGCAAGGACATGGCAGGACTATTACGCGCCATGTGTAGTGCCGCAGGTATGGATGCACGTTACGTTTGGATAGGTACTAGAGATTTGCCCTATTCCTACAATCTTACGCCTGTGCCAAGTGTATTCAACCACATGATTTGTGCCGTTAAAGTAAATGGGAAATGGGAGTTTTTGGATGGCACTGATGGGTCTATACCTTATGGTGTTATACCTTACGGCATTCAAGGTAAGGAGGCGCTAATAGGCCACACAGCAGATGCCTACGAGGTAGTTAAAATGCCCGAAAACAATAGCAGCCTCAGTACAGAGGTGGACAGCAGCTTTATAAAAATAAACGAATATGCTGTCTTGGGAAATCTTTCCATTCATCTGAGTGGTTACAATGCTTGGCACATCAAGCGCCTGCTGAAGTATAAAAACGAAAAGGAGCGCGAAGACGCCTTTAATGCCATAACAAGTAGGGCTACCAATAAATACGCCCAAAAGAAATTTGACTTTAAATTGACCGAAGACCCTCAAAAGGAAGTTTTAATAACCGCAAATTTTGAGGTTCCAGATTATGTACGGAAAGCAGGTAAAGACCTTTATGTAAACCTCAACCTGCATCGAAGTATGGCAGACAGTCGCATAGATATGGTGCAGCGCAATGCGCCAGTGGAGAATGACTTTAAGGAAATTAAAAAGCAAGTGGTGGTATTGGATATTCCTCAAGGCTATAAGGTTAGCTATATTCCAGATGACGTGCACAAAAAGGTTGTGGGTCTGGGTAGTTACAGCATACGTTACCAAAGCAATGATAAAACGGTAACTGTAAGTAAAGAATTAGTCATAGATGCCTTGTATATTCAACCTGCCCAGTTCAAAGACTTTAATCAAATGGTGGCCGGCTTACAAAATGCCTATAAAGAATCTGTAGTGCTAACTGCCGATTGAGTAGCTACAAAACTATAAACCCATAAAAGATAAATGAAAAAATCGCTCCTTGTCCTCTTCTTTTCAGGCACCCTATTGGTGGCTGGCCAGCTTAGTGCCCAAAACTACAATTGGGATGCTAAGCCTGTTTTGCACTCGGTTCCAGAATCTTATAAAAAGGAATCTGCAGTGTTTATTTTAGACAAAAGGCATATTAAATACGTTCCAGCAGAAAAAGGCGATGATATTGATGTGTACAGGACTGTGCACCGTATCATAAGACTGTTGGATGATAAAGGTGTGGAATATTTTAATACTATGACCATTGGTGCACCTGCTGGCGCAGAAATCCAAAATGTGAGTGCACGTACCATAAAGGCCAATGGCAAAGTGGTAAGCCTTACAAAGAACCAGATTAAGACCAATAAGGATGAACATGGTATGTTGCAGTACCATCTTGCTTTTGAGGGGGTAGAGAAAGGCGATGAAGTAGAATTGTTTTATACAGAGAAAAGACCATTCTCCATTTTTGGTGTAGAAATGATGCAATTTAGTTTGCCCGTTGCCAAAGCTAAATTTCAGATAGAAGCTCCCGATTACCTTGTTTTTGAAACCAAAGGTTACAATGAATTTCCTGCTGCAAAAGACACGCTGATGGGTAAGACTAAACTGTACAGCGCAGAAGCGTCCGGCATAGATGCCCTGGAAGAAGAAGAGTACAGCGATTTAACCCCTAATTTGAAGCGTATAGAATATAAGTTAGCTTTTTCAGGCGGCAACGATGTAAGGCTTTACACTTGGAACGACCTGGCGAAACGCATTTTCGACCTTTCCTACACTTTTAACGATAGGGAAAAAGATGCCGTGGAACGCTATTTAAAACCATTGAATTTAAGCGAAATAAAAAGTGAAGAGGAAAAAATTATTGCAATAGAAAGTGCTATTAAGAAAGACATAGTGTTAAACGATGAACTCAACGATCGCAGCTATTTGATGATGAATACCGTGCTGGAGAAGAAGACAGCTGGAGAATTGGGTATGTTACGACTGCATACGGCTTGTTTTAAAGCCGCTGGTATACAGCACGAGGTGGGCGTTACCAGCAACCGCTTCCAATATCCGGTAGATGATAAATTTGAAAATTGGAACAAACTAGATATTTACCTTATCTATTTCCCTAAAACCAAACAGTATGCCATGCCCGCTTCTTCCACCTTGCGCTATCCGGCTATACCCGTTTTGGCTCGTGAAAACAAAGGCATATTCTGTAAAGTAACTACTTTGGGCAATGTTACGTCTGCTATTGCATCCGTACGCAACATTCCAGCTTTGACCATGGACGAAAGTGTAAACAATATAATTGCCAATGTGTCTTTTGATAAAGAAAGCATGGTGCCGGAGGTTAACTTTCGACATCTGTTTAAAGGTTATAGCGCCTTCTCGCTCAGGGAAGCAGTTGAGTTTGTAGCTAAAGACAAAGAAAAAGAATTAGCGCTTGCGCTTTGCGGCATTACCCAGCAAGCCGACGATATACAATCTTATTCCTTTAAAAATAAAGGTCTGCAACATTATAGCGACAATAAGGCTTTAGAACTGGAGTCGGTAGTAAAGGCAGAGCATCTTATGGAAAAAGCAGGCAGCAAATGGTTGTTTAAAGTTGGAGATGTAATAGGCCGTCAGGCTGAGATGTACCAGGAAAAGAAACGAAAATTGCCTATTAATATGCCTTACCCGCACGCGCTTGTGAGAGACATAACCATTAATGTTCCTGATGGCTATAAAATTGTAAACCCGGAAGCAGTACGATTTGTAGTAGCTGATAAAGATAATAGTATGGGCTTCAAATCAGATTATACGCTGGAGGGCAATAAAATGGTAATTCATATAAATGAATTCTACTCGCGTTCGGCTTATCCTATTTCTGAAATTGCCCCTTTCAGAAAAGTTATTAATGCTGCTGCCGACTTTAATAAAGTAACGCTAGTGATGGAGAAGTTGTAGACTAAAATTGTTGCTTGCTTAGATAGTTTTACCAAAAATTATCTAAGCAATTCACAAGGCTTCATGCCTGCAATTTTCTTGAAAGAAGTACTGAAGTGAGATGCGCTACCAAAGCCCATTCTGAAGGCTACTTCGTTGATGGATACATTGCCTTGCAGCAATAATTCCTTTGAGCGTTCTATGCGCTGAAACTGTTGAAATTCATGAATGGTCTTGCCAAACATAGCCTTGAAGCCTTTCTTAAGATAGCATTCATTCATGCCCACTTCACGCGATAATTCTTTAATGGTAAGTGGGTGGTCCAGATTATCCATAATTATCTTTTGCGTTTCTAATACTTTGTCGCGCTCGCTGCTATTGCTCAGGAAGCTACATGCAGGAAGTTTATTAGCTTCGTCGGGTACCAAAAAGGCTTCCAGCGCATAACGCAATAAGGCTATAGCTCCTTCTTGTTTGCGCAAAGCACTTACAAAATCATCGGCTTTGCCTACATTGTTGAGCAATATATCTAAGGATTCCTGGCAGGAAGCATTTAAGGTAAATGCCTGCTCGGCAGAACGGTCGAAGCGGAAAGGTTGCTTTTTACAAATAAGACCATTAGGCCATTGTTGGAAGAAGGATGGACTAAACACCAATTGTGCCACCCGGTACGAATCGTTCGTTTTACCTTGGTTACATTCCGGCAAAAAAGAAAGTTGCAAATAATAATTCCCATCCTCTACAGGGTAAAAATTAAGATACGCCATTTCCTCTGGCTCATCTTGAATGGGGCAAAGCAGCACATCAGCAAAATACAATTGCACACCATTGCTAATGGTTGTGCTATTCATATCGGCAGTAACCGCATCTTCGCCCAAAAAGCGCTGTAAAAACGCTGGTTGGGGGCGTGTGGTGGTCGCTGCTGTATGGCGTGATTGCTTCATTGTTGCTACAAAGATAAGGCAAAATGCTTGTAGTGCTATTTTTAAAAACTATGGGCGAATTGATTGATGCCCATCATTTTTGAATGCCCTTTACAAAAACCCTGGTGCCGGGAAATACAAATTTGTAAAAATCTTCAATATCCTCAGGCTTCATAGCTATGCAGCCATCTGTCCAGCCCATACCCCAATCTATCATTTTTACGCCACTCTTAAAGGTGCCATGAATACCTACAGCACTGCCAATTCTTGCACTTTGTGGAATTTTGCCTTCCTGTTTGCGCTTATTGAACTTGGCATAAGATTCAGCATTGGGATAATCGATAAGAATGAATTTCTGCCAATTGCTGTGCTCCTTCTTGCTCACTATTTTAAACCAGCCTTCGGGCGTGGCTCTGTCGCCTTCCATCATTTTGTCTTTCTTAGGGTCAGGACCAAACACCGCTCTGTATTGGCGTATACGCTTGCGTTTGTACAGCACCGCAACAAGAAATTGGTTCTTGTCCACATACACCATTATAGAATCCTGGTTGAGCGTGTCGATATTTATCTTCTTACGGTCGCCCAGTGACGGGAAGGGGGGAATGATAATAGTTTCGGTAATTTTGGTATTGCCATCGTAGTACTCTACAGTGCGCATCATATTACCATGCTTGTCTTTTACTTCCTTTATCACTTTCAAATCACGTATTTGCTTCTCTTGCGCAGTCGAATTAACCGATAGAAAAAACACTGTTGCAAGCACAAATACTAGCCAAACTCCAAGGTACTTCATTGTAAAATTCAAATTATCTAAAGATGGGAATGCTACGAAGATAAAGTTTTTGGTATAAATGAAAAAGAGAAAGACACGTTAAGCATCTTTCTCTTTTTTAAATCAGGTTTAAAACAAGCCTATTATTTTCTATCGCCAAATAAGCGAAGTAAGAAAATGAATAGGTTAACAAAGTCGAGGTATAAAGCCAAAGCACCCATTATCGCGCCTTTCTTACGGTCTTCTTCGCTGTCAAGCAATGCATAAGCTTTTATTTTTTGAGTATCATAAGCTATTAGGCCCACAAATACGGCTACACCCACGTAAGATATAATCCAATAAAGGGTAGTGCTTTCCATAAAGAAGTTGACAATAGACGCCAAAATCACGCCTACCAGGCCCATCATCATTATTTTACCAAAAGAGGTTAAATCTTGCTTGGTGAAATAACCCACTGCCGTCATAATACCAAAAGTGCCTGCGGTAATGGCAAAAACACCAACTAAAGAGCCAGCTGTATAGGCTAATAATAATGCTGAAAATGTGATACCCATTAATGCAGCATAACCAATAAATACAGCCGTGGCTGTAGTAGAAGACATCTTTTGAATTCTAACAACAAGGAAGCCTACTAAAAAGATTTGTGCAATAAGTAAACCAAAAAATACTAGTCTATTGCCGAAAAGGAATCCCACTGCAGCTGGGCTGTTAGCAATAAGGAAAGCAATCACTGCTGTAATTGACAAACCTAAAAACATCCAGCCATAAACTTTGGTCATGTACTGGGCTACGTAACTTGGGCTAACGGTAGTAGGGTTACTGCTATATTGTTGGTCCCAACTATTTACCGAATTTTGATTTCTATCCATTTTTT
>Ga0256901_1000967_pt1 | contig 15064 bp, 12 predicted proteins | sample MC6MC0689MT_FD_190200 | JGI IMG/M metagenome (GOLD analysis project Ga0256901, IMG submission 190200) | Metatranscriptome of enriched soil aggregate microbial communities from Iowa State University, Ames, United States - MC6-MC0689-MT... | ecosystem: Environmental > Terrestrial > Soil >... | reverse complement strand
CATGACCCGACCCAGCTCAACCGGCAGGGACCGGACCACGGCAGCCAGTACCGTTCGGCGATCTATGCCGATGATGCCGCGCAGCGTGACGCCGCACGTGCCTATGTCGCGCAGCTGCAGCGCAGTGCGGTATTCAACGCGCCCGTGGTGACGCGGATCGAGGGCGGCAAGGTCTTCCATGCGGCCGAGGGCTATCACCAGAACTACCTGACCCTGAATCCAGAGTCGGCTTACATTCGCATCAACGATTTGCCCAAGGTCGCTGCGCTGAAGCAGCAGTATCCAACGCTGTATCGCGAGCGGCCGCGCCTGGTGATGAGCTTGTCGGCGCGATAACCGGCACGAGCGCAGTAAAAGAAACGGGCCGCCAGTCAGGTGACAGGCGGCCCGTTGCGTTCAAGCGTGAAGCGGTGGATCAGCTCAGGCCTTCAGCCTTGAGCGCGGCCTGCACCGCCGGATCGGCCAGCATGCGCTGCTCGAAGCGGTCCAGTGCGTCCATGCCGGCCAGGTCGATCTTCAGTCCACGAGCCCAACGCAGGGTCACGTAGGTGTAGGCATCGGCGATGCTGGCGCGCGGCGTGCCGCCCAGCCAGTCGACGTCGGCCAGGCGATCATTGATGCGCTGGTACAGGCCGCTGAGCTTGGCGCGGGCGTTGTCCTGGGTGCGGGTGATCACCGCTTCGTCTTCCAGGTACTTGGTCGCGCCAAAGATCGGGTAATAGGTCGGATGGACGTCGGCATTGACGAAGGACAGCCAGCGATTGACCTCGGCGCGGGTGCGCGGGTCGCTGCCGCCTTCAAGACCTGCAGCCGGTGCCTTGTCGCAGATGTAGTGCAGGATGGCCGCGTTCTGGGTCAGTACCCAGCCACCGTCTTCCAGCACCGGCACGGCGCCGGCCGGGTTCATCTTCAGGTATTCGGGCGACTTCATCGTGGCGTAGTCCACGATCTGCAGCTCGAACGGCAGGCCCGACCAGATCAATGCGATATGGTCGGCCAGCGAACAGGCGCCGGGCTTGGTATAGAGCTTCATCAGGGCTACCTCGGGAGTGAAAAGACCCGGGCATTATGGCCACATGCGCGTCTAGCGGCGTGGCCATGGATGGCACAGACAGTGCGCCACACGTTCAGCCTGCTCAGGAGGCGCGCGGCTTCAGCGACTGCACTTTGTAGAACGTATGTCCACCGATGGTTGCCACCTGGTAGGCGTTGCGCCAACTCGGGCTGGCAATCGCATGCGCGGCGAAGTGGCTGGCACCGGGGACGATTTCCTTGCGCTGGCCATTGGGCAGGGCCCAGTTGCGCTCGGCGGCGAAGGCCACGTCGACGGCTTCGGCCCAGGCATCGTCATTGCGCAGCTGGGTGCCGGGGGCGACGAGGGTCGGGGCGAATTGCTTGCGCGCAGTCACGACCTGGCACATCGAGTCTCCCCACAGGCCGCTGTCCAGCCGCCGCAGGGCGACTTCGGCCACGGCCTGCTGGCCGCGAAGGGTCTGGTCGCGTGCTTCCAGGTACACAGTCGTGCTCAGGCACAACGAATCGGCTGCAGGTTGCGGCAACATCTGCGACAACCAAAGAATCCAAGCCAGTTTCATAAATCTCCTTGCTCCGTGTGGGCCGCGGCCTGCCTGCTCCCATTCGGGAACCAGGCAACGTACGACTTGGCGTTATGGGGAGGCGGCCGTGGCATCGGGGCCGCCCCGTGGGCAGCCCTCAATGAGATTGGGGAGGGCTGCGCCTGCTCACCGGAACTGGTGGGTGAGCGGAAGTTGGCGCAAGGTAGGGGGCGAACCCAAAACCCATCCTGAACGCTCTTTGTTGACATTCAGGTTTGTTGCAGGGGCCGTTTTGGCGGCGGGCACGCGTATTCAGATTTTTTCGGACACACCGGAGGCGTGATTCGAGGTCACGCCGATGCGCTGCTCAAGGCCGAAATAAGTGAGATTTGCATCGCACTTTTAAGGCGGCTGGTAGCGATTTCCGGTAGCCCGGGTAAGCGCAGCGCACCCGGGATTCGTTGTGTTGAGGTCTCTGCTGTCGTCTGGTGAATCTTCCCGGGTGCGCTGCGCTTACCCGGGCTACGACTGATTTTTCCAAACGGGATGGGTTTCTGTCTCAAAGTGCTGCAGCGATGCGGCTACCCTGATCGATTGCCCGTTTGGCATCGAGTTCGGCGGCGACATCCGCGCCACCGATGATGTGCACGCTGCGGCCGGCCGCCTGCAGTGCATCGGCCAGCTCACGGCGCGGTTCCTGACCCGCACAGATCACTACGGTGCCGACGTCGAGCAACTGTTCCTGGCCATCCACGCGGATACGCAGGCCTGCGTCGTCCACGCCCACATACTCCACGCCGCCAAGCATCTTCACGCCTTTGGCCTTGAGGGTGGCACGGTGGATCCAGCCGGTGGTCTTGCCGAGCTTGGCACCCGGTTTGCCGGGGCTGCGCTGCAGCAGCCAGACCTTGCGGGCGGGGGCTTCGGGCTGCGGTCTGGCCAGCGCGCCACGGCTCTCGAAGCTGGCATCAACGCCCCATTCGGCCATCCAGCGGGCCGGGTCCAGCGCGGGCGAGGGGCCTTCATGCACCAGGAACTCGCCGACATCGAAGCCGATGCCGCCGGCGCCGATGATGGCCACCTTGTCGGCCGCCTTGACCCGGCCGAGCAGGACATCCAGATAGCTGACCACCATCGGATGATCTGCACCGGGGAAGGCAACCTTGCGCGGGCTGATGCCGGTGGCAATCACCACCTCGTCGAAGCCGCTCAATGCCTCGGCATCGGCGCGGGTGTTCAAGCGCACATCGACCCCGGTTTCGGCCAGATGGTGGCGGAAATAACGCAGGGTCTCGTGGAACTCCTCCTTGCCGGGAATGCGCTTGGCCACGTTGAACTGGCCACCGATCTCGTCGGCCGCATCGAACAGGCTCACCTTGTGGCCGCGACTGGCGGCGACGGTGGCGCAGGCCAGGCCAGCCGGGCCTGCACCGACCACTGCAACGCGCTTGGCGGTGCTGGTCGGCAGATAGACAAGTTCGGTTTCGTGCGCGGCGCGCGGGTTGACCAGGCAGCTGGCGCGCTTCTGCTGGAACACATGATCCAGGCAGGCCTGGTTGCAGGCGATGCAGGTGTTGATGGCTTCGGCGCGGCCGGCGCGGGCCTTGTTCGGCCACTGCGGGTCGGCCAGCAGCGGCCGCGCCAGCGACACCATGTCGGCGCCACCGCCGGCGAGGATGCCTTCGGCCACGTCCGGCATGTTGATGCGGTTGGTGGCGATCAGTGGAATGCCGATATGCGGCTTGAGCTTGGCGGTTACACCGGCAAACGCTGCGCGCGGCACCGAGGTGGCGATGGTTGGGATGCGCGCCTCGTGCCAGCCGATGCCGGAGTTGAGCAGGGTCGCACCCGCTGCCTCGATCGCTTTGCCCTGCTGCACGATCTCCTGCCAGTTGCTGCCGTCCTCGACCAGATCCACCAGCGACAGCCGGTAGATGATGATGAAGTCCGGACCACAGGCTTCGCGGATACGACGCACGATCTCCACCGCAAAACGCATGCGCTTGGCCGCATCTCCGCCCCAGGCGTCGTTGCGGCCGTTGGTACGTGGTGCGATGAACTCGTTGATCAGATAGCCTTCCGAGCCCATCACTTCGACGCCGTCATAACCGGCATCACGTGCGTATCTGGCGGCGCGGGCGTAGTCGGCAATATGCCGCTCGACACCACCGGCTGACAGCGCGCGCGGGGTGAATGGGTTGATCGGCGCCTTGCGCTTGGACGGCGCCACCTGCAAGGGGTGATAGCCGTAGCGGCCAGCATGCAGCAGCTGCAGGCAGATCTTCGCGCCATGTCCGTGTACTGCAGCAGTCACCTGACGATGGCGGCCGACTTCCCAGGGCCAGGACAGTTTGCTGCCGAACGGCGCCAGCCAGCCAACCACATTCGGGGCAAAGCCGCCGGTCACCAGCAATGCCGCGCCGCCGGCGGCGCGTTCGCTGAAGTAGGCCGCCAGTTTGGGGAAGTCGCGGGCGTGGTCCTCCAGCCCGGTATGCATCGAGCCCATCAGGATGCGGTTGCGCAGCTGGGTGAAACCCAGGTCCAGCGGCGCGAACAGATGCGGGTAAGCGGATTCGGTGGCTGGCATATGGATACGCTTGCGTACGGAACGGCCATTCTGACTGGCAACGGGCGCTCACTCAATCCTTGTTTTGTTTCCCTGCGGGTTGGCGCACGCAAATGTGTCAAGCGCATTACAATGCGCGCCGTTTGCCCGGGTGGGCACAGGTGTCAAGGATCGACCGCAACATGAATACCGGTATCAACCCCATCGCCATTTCCCCTGACCGGAAGCTGGCTCCACGCGTGTGGCTGGTGCTTGCCGGTTCGGTGCTGCTTGGTGCTTTGGCGCGGATCGGGATGTGGGTTGCATACGCGGGTGCTGGCCGTGAGCTGGGCAGCTTGTGGCCGGTGCTGGGGTTGGGCCTGCGTTACGACCTGGTGGTTGGCGCGGTCGCCGCCGCCGTGGTCGGCCTGCTCGCGTCACCTTTATGGATGTTCGGCCAACGGCAACGGGCAGTACGCCTGGCACAGTGGCTGCTGGTCGCGGTGATGCTGCTGTTGGTGCTGATGGCGGCCTGCGAACACTTCTATTACGCGTTTTACAAAACTCGTTTCGATCCCATCGTGTTTGGCTTTTTCGAGGACGACACCAGTGCGGTGATCGAAACCATCTGGTCGGACTACCCGGTGTTGCCGGGTGTGTTGGCCTTGGCGATCATTGGCGCGGGACTGGCCTGGATCACGCCACGTGCCGGGGCATGGTTGGATCAGCGCTGGCCCAGCAGCTCGCGGCGCTGGGTGCAGGTCGTGCTGGTCATCCTGCAGTGCGTACTGCTGGTGCTGTTGGCACGCGGCAGTGTCGGTACCTTCCCGCTGGTACGGCGGGACGTGACGGTCTCGGCCGATCCGTTCGTCAACGGACTGGTGCTCAATGCACCGCTGACCCTGTACCGGGCAGCACGCATCCGCGACAAGGAAACCGACATCGGCGATGACCCCTTGGTGGGTGTGCAACGCCTGGGCTTTGCGGACGTGCAGGACGCGGCACAGGTGGCTGGGCTGGTGTCTGGCGAGCCTGCGCAGGTGCGCGCCGCGTTGTTCCCGGTCGTGCCTGGCGCGCCGCGCGCGCTGCTGCAGTCGCCACACGTGGTACTGGGTTTGCTCGAGTCCTTCGGACAGGACCTGCTGTACGTGGACGGTCCCGGGAATGACCTGCTTGGTCGCCTGCGTGGGGAATTAGCACACGGCCATCGGTTCGAGAACTTCGTCGCCAGCCAGAATGGGACCCACCCGGTGCTGGAAAGCGTGCTGCTGGGCTCCTCGATCAGCCCGCTGACACGCGGACGCAATGCACGCCACACGTTTGATACGTCGGCGGCATTGCCGTTCAAGCGCGCTGGCTACCGCACGGTGTTCCTGTACGGCGGCGGCAGCGACTGGCGTGAGATCGGCACCGCATTCAGCCACCAGGGGTTCGACAAGGTTTACGACGCGCGCGATATCCGGGCGCGCTTCCCCAAGGCCCGTGGCACCGAATGGGGGCTGTATGACGCCTGGTTGTTCCAGTTCGCGCAGGAGTTGCTGGTGGAGGCGGACGCCAACGGCGAGCGCCTGTTCCTGGTGCTGCTGACCACCAGCAACCATCCGCCGTTCACGCTGGATACGCCACGTCGTGAATATCCGCTGGACCCGGCGGCACTGGGCGAGCGTGGGTCGGACGACAAGGCCGAGCTGCGCAGCATGCTGGCTACGTATCAGTACCAGGCCGATCAGTTCGGTGCGTTCCTGCAGGCGCTGCGGCAGCAACCATTGGGCGCACGCACGATCATTGCCGCGGCAGGCGACCACAACCTGCGCTCGCACTACCACTATGACCTGCCAGCCGAACAGCCTGATGTCGACAGGGTATTTGCATGGTTTGGGGTGCCGCCGGCATTTGCACCAGTTGGCGGTGCGCCCGACACGACGGCAGTGGCGGGGCACGCGGATCTGATTCCAACCCTGGTTTCATTGGCATTGCCCGGTGAGCGCTATTTTGCAACCGGGCGCAACCTGTGGCTGGCACCGCTCGATGGTGGCCAGGCAATGGCCCAGTACGAGCGCCTTTACACGCCGCAGGGCATGTTGCTGCCGCTGCATGCGCCACGCCTGCACTCATGGCTCGATGCACGCCATGTGCAGGCGCAAGGCGTCGAGCCAACACCCGCTTTGGTGGCGCAGGCACGCCGTGCGGCAGCGTGGATGGCCCTGCGTGATTGGCACATCCGCGAGCAGATACTGGCGCGGCGGCACTGACTGCTGGTGGTCAGCAGGGCGCGCTGGCGCGCCGCCCATGGTCGAACAATGGCAGGGTGATGCCGCACAGCGGGCCGATCAGCAGGGCGAAGGCCAGCGTGCCCCAGCCGACATTGCCTCCCAACCACCAGCCTGCTGCCAACGCGGAGGCCTCGATCACCGTGCGTACCTTCCAGATCGCCCAGCTGGTGCGTGCGTGCAATCCGGTCATCAGCCCGTCACGCGGCCCTGGCCCAAACCGCGCGCCGATGTAGAGCCCGGTACCGATGGCCAGCAGCAGCAGGCCAGCGGCGAATACCAGCAGCTGCCAGCCGATGCCGTGTACGACCGGCAGCACGGCAAGCCCCAATTGCGCGCTGGGGCCGATCAACAGCACATTGAGCACCGTTCCCAAGCCCGGCCGCTGCCGTAACGGCAGCCACGCCAGCAGCACCGCAATGCCGACCAGGTTGGTGACCAGGCCGAACGCCCAGCCGCTACGCAGCGAGATGCCCTGGGCCAGGACATCCCAAGGGGCGATGCCGATGCCGGCACGGATCATCAATGCCGAGGCGATGCCGAACAGGAACAGCCCAAGCAGGAGTTGCAGCAGGCGCAGCAGGAAAGCGGAGGAGGGCATGCAGGCGGTGACGGCAAAGTGGGGAATGCCCCTCCTTTGGAGGGGCGCGGAATACACCTTGTGAGCCGAACCGAGCTCAGTCCCAGCCTTGCAGGGCCAGCTTGCCGATGGTGCTGCCCGACTCAAGCTGCTTGTGTGCCTGGCGCAGGTTGCTTGCAGTGATCGAACCCAGTCGCTCGCTGAGGGTGGTCCTCAGCTCCCCGGCGTCGATCAGGCTGGCCGCACGGGTCAGGATGCGGTGCTGCTCGATCATGTCCGGGGTGCGGAAGCGGGCGCGGGCAAACATGAATTCCCAGTGGATGCCGATGCATTTGGACTTGTAGGGATCGCCGATGCGCAGCTCAGTGCGCGGTTCCACGATCAACCCGACGTGGCCCTGCGGAGCCAGCAATTCGCCCAGCTGCTGCCAGTACAGGTCGGTATCGGCAAGGTTGAGCGCCGCGTCGACCTGGCTGATGCCCAAGGCCTGCAGCTGCGGGGCCAGCGGCTGGCGATGGTCGATGACATGGCTGGCCCCGAGCTGCTGGCACCACTGCACGCTTTGTGGACGCGAAGCGGTGGCGACCACGGTGAAGCCGGCGTGCCTGCCAAGCTGGATGGCCACGGAGCCAACACCGCCCGCACCGCCAATGACCAGCAGCACCTTGCCAGTGTGGCGGCGGCCATCAAGCTGGTAGGGCATCCGTTGGAACAGCAGTTCCCAGGCGGTGAGCGTGGTCAGTGGCAACGCAGCGGCTTCGGCGAAATCCAAGGTGGTTGGCTTGCGCCCCACCAGTCGCTCATCCACCAGCTGTTGCTGCGCGTTGCAGCCCGGGCGGGTGACATCGCCTGCGTAGTACACCTCGTCGCCGACTTCAAACGCGGTGACTTCCGGGCCAACCGCCAGCACGACGCCGGCGGCGTCGAAACCCAGCAGCCGTGGCGGGTTTTCCTCACCTGGCTTGGGTGCGCGCAGCTTGGTGTCGACCGGATTGACCGACACCGCGTGCACCTGCACCAGCAGGTCCTGACCCTGCGGCGCGGCGGGCGCGGTCATCTCCACATCTTCGAGCGAACGTGGGTCATCAATGGGGAGATAGTGGCGCAGGCCTATCGCTTTCATTCGCAAAAGTTCCGTAATAGTGGGGGCAGGTAGATAATACCGAGCCAGCGGTTCAGCTGGCGGTAACTGCGGTGTAATCCCTGTGTTTTCGCGGCCTGTGCGGAGATCGTCGGCCGCAGCGCAGCAAATCCCCGGCAGCCCTTGTGGCGGCTGACTCTTGCGTCCTTTGACCAAGCTGTATACGGTGCGCCCAACCGGACACGTAGGGGTCTGGTTGTTGTTTCAAATGTTATACGTCCGTTAACATCGTCTTCACGCTCCAGCGCATAATGTGATTGCCGATGGCGTGCGGATAACGGCCGTCTCTGAACGCGACGAATATCGCAGTGCTGGACCATGCCTCTACCGGTTTCATACCCCCGAAACAAGGAGCTGTATTTCATGAACAAGAAGATCCTTACCGCCGCACTGCTCGGCGGTCTGGCTTTCGCCCAGGCCGCTTCGGCCCAGGAATTTGACGACCGCTGGTACCTGACCGGTTCGGCCGGCTTCAACTTCCAGGACGGTGACCGTGGCACCAACGATGCCCCGTTCGCTACGCTGGGTCTGGGCAAGTTCATCAGCCCGAATTGGTCGCTGGACGGTGAGCTGAACTATCAGAACCCGAACTTCGACGACAACCAGGACAAGAACTGGTCGCAGTACGGCGTCTCGTTCGACCTGCGTCGCCACTTCATCCAGGAAGGCCGTGGCTGGAACCCGTACCTGCTCGCAGGCCTGGGCTACCAGAAGGCTGAAGAAGAGTACCTGTCCGGCGCAGAGCTGAAGGACCGCAAGGACGGCAACCTGGCCGCCAAGGTCGGCGTTGGTCTGCAGACCACGTTTGAAAAGCGCGTCGCCGTGCGTGCAGAACTGGCCTACCGCGCTGACTTCGACGACCAGAGCTTCGCTCCGACCGCCGCTGGCAATGACCAGGATTGGTTCGGCGACGTGCTGGCTTCGGTCGGCGTCGTGATCCCGCTGGGCCCGGCCCCGACCGCCGCTGTTGCTCCGGCACCGGCTCCGGTTGCCCCGAGCTGCGCAGACCTGGATGACGACGGTGACGGCGTCAACAACTGCGACGACAAGTGCCCGAACTCGCAGCCTGGCCAGACCATCGGTCCGGACGGTTGCCCGGTGCCGGTCTCGATCGATCTGAAGGGTGTCAACTTCGATTTCGACAAGGCCACCCTGCGTCCGGACGCCGTCTCGATCCTGAGCGAAGCCTCCGAGATCCTGAAGCGTTACCCGGATCTGCGCGTTGAAGTTGCCGGTCACACCGACTCGAAGGGTACCGACGCTTACAACCAGAAGCTGTCCGAGCGTCGCGCCAAGGCTGTGTACGACTACCTGACCACCAATGGTGTGGCAGCGTCGCGCCTGCAGGGCCCGATCGGCTACGGCGAGAGCCGTCCGATTGCTCCGAACACCAATGCTGATGGTTCGGACAACCCGGAAGGTCGCGCAAAGAACCGTCGTACCGAACTGAACGTCCAGAACTGATCGGACGCTTCGGTTGATTGAAGACAAGGCCCGGCATTGCCGGGCCTTGTTTGTTTGCGGCAACGGAAAAAAGCACTGAATCCGCGATGGATTTGGTTTTACCCGCGCATGGCGGTTGAAAGCGATGCAGGTGCTGCCTACACTCGCCGCGTCATCTCATTGAATGGAATAACCGGATGCTGCGTATTGCCCTGGCTGGTCTTGTCGCAATGGCGTTCCTGCCCGCCGCCCACGCAGCCGTGGACTGTTCCGCTGGCGCAGTGGTCTCCGCGGCGCCGTTGCCGGCGACCGTGATCGCGCCGGTGGCTTCGGAGCTGTATGTGCGTCCTGGCCAGCTGGGCATGCCTTCCGGCGTGCTGAGCGCCAGTGGCAGCGAAGAGCAGTCGCTGGATCGGGTGCTGATGCGGCTGCGCGTGGAAAGCTGCAACAACGTGGCCAGCGCGATGCCGGCACGGCCGGCGATCAATGCCAACGATCCGGCCGCGTACAAGCCGCAGACCGAGTTCGACAACACGCCGTGGCGCTTTGACATGAGCCAGAACGGCAAGCGCATGACCGCCGAGGAATTCGATGCATGGATGAAGGCGCGCGGTGTGCGCGTGGTCAAGGCACGTCCGGCTGCGCCGGAAGCCGCTGCAGCTCCGGCTGCCGCCGAACAACCCGCAACCGAGGTCAAGTAAGGCGCGTGTTCCGCGCAATACGCTGATGGTTGCAGGCAAGCCTCCAGTTAAACCGCACGCCCGCCGTGGCACTCCCGGCGGGCGTTTGCGTTCGCCCGCTGCCACCTCCGGCCAACGTGCCGCGGGGGCTGCGGCTGGCGGTGTGCGGCATGGGCTGGCGCGCGTGCTGTCCAAAGCGGGCGTATGTTCGCGTACCGAGGCGGCACGGCGTGTGCTTGATGGCCGCGTCAGCGTGGATGGCCGGGTGGTGCGTGACCCGGAGTTCCCGGTAGTGGCCGGGCGTCAGCAGGTGCTGCTTGATGGACAGCCGCTGGCTGCTGCCAAACGCCTGTACCTGGCGCTGAACAAGCCGCGCGGGCTGGTCACCACCGTGCACGATGAGCAGGGCCGCGACACCGTCTATCGCTGCTTCGAAGGGGCTGGCTTGCCGTGGATGGCACCGGTGGGGCGTCTGGACAAGGCCAGCGAAGGTCTACTGTTCTTCAGTAATGATCCGGAATGGGCTGCGCGCCTGACCGATCCGGCGACAGGGCCGCTGAAAACCTATCGCGTGCAGGTCAATGCACTGCCCGATGCAGCCCAACTGGCGCAGATGCAGGAGGGCGTGGAGGATGAGGGCGAACTGCTTGCAGCGCATTCGGTGCAGGTGCTGCGGCATGGCGAACGTACCGCGTGGTTGGAGGTGGTGCTGGATGAAGGTCGCAATCGGCACATCCGGCGGCTGCTCAACGTTCTGGATCTGGATGTGCTGCGACTGATGCGTGTCTCGATTGGGGCGGTGTCGCTCGGAGAGCTTGGAAAAGGGCAATGGCGCGAGCTGACGCTAGATGAACTGAATGCGCTGGCATCCTCATGATCGTGCTTCGTGGCGTTCTGATTTTGGATTAATTCCAGATAATTCAGTGGAATAGCTGGATTTGTTGGAGTGTTGGATTAGACTGTTGCCCTAACTAACACGAGGTCTCGCCATGCAAGCTCCTATCCGTGCATCCGGCATGTTCCTGTTGGGTCTGTCACTGGCCGTATTGGCGGGCTGTGCAAGCTCCGGCAAAAGTGCCGCCAAGGCGGACGAACTGCCGATCATCGTCACCGTGCAGGCGCCGCCAGCGGCGGAGAAAGATGCGCTGGGCAACTATCGCTTCCTGATGCAGCAGGGCGAGAGCAAGATGAGCGCCGACCAGTTCGACGCATGGATGAAGGCCAACGGCATCCGCGTTGCCAAGGGTGCGGCCGTGCCGGCAACGGCAGCGCCTGCCCAGAAGAACTGAGAGCAGCGCCTGTAGTGCCGAGTCATGCTCGGCAGAGGCCTTACCGGTAGAGCCCATTGCCGAGCATGGCTCGGCACTACAGAACAGAACAGGCGCCTTTCGGCGCCTGTTCTGCTTTCAAACCAGCAGTAATGCTCAGCCCTTGATCACGCCCAATTCCAGGCCGATGCGGGTAAAGGCATCGATCGCGCGGTCCAGGTGTGCGCGGCTATGCGCGGCGCTGATCTGAGTGCGGATGCGGGCCTGCCCCTTCGGCACCACCGGGAAGAAGAAGCCGATCGCATAGATGCCTTCTTCCAGCAGGCGCTGGGCGAACTTCTGCGCCAGCGGTGCGTCGTACAGCATCACCGGACTGATCGGATGCACGCCGGGCTTCACGTCGAAACCGGCGGCGGTCATCTTCTCGCGGAAGTAGGCGGTGTTCTCACGCAGCGTCTGGCGCAGGTCATCGGCAGCTGCGAGCATCTCGAAGGCCTTGATGCCGGCGGCGACCACATGCGGCGGCAGCGAGTTGGAGAACAGGTACGGGCGCGAACGCTGGCGCAGCAGTTCGATGACCTCGGCGCTGGCGCAGGTAAAGCCGCCCAGCGCACCACCCATGGCCTTGCCCAGTGTGCCGGTGATGATGTCGATCTTCTCCAGTACGCCCTTTACTTCGGCCGAGCCGCGACCGGTGGCACCGAGGAAGCCGGTGGCATGGCATTCGTCGATGTGCACCAGCGCGCCGTACTTCTTCGCCAGCGCGGTGATTTCATCGAGCGGGGCGATGAAGCCGTCCATCGAGAACACGCCGTCGGTGGTGATCAGCTTGGTCTTGCAGCCGGCTGCATCGGCGGCCTGCAGCTGCGCCTCCAGGTCGGCCATGTCGCAGTTGGCATAGCGGAAACGCTTGGCCTTGCACAGGCGCACGCCATCAATGATGGAGGCGTGGTTGAGTGCGTCGGAAATGATCGCGTCGTTCTCGCCCAGCAGCGGCTCGAACAGGCCGCCGTTGGCGTCGAAGCAGGCGGCGTAGAGGATGGTGTCGTCCTTGCCGAAGAACTCGGCAATCTGCTTTTCCAGCTGCTTGTGCAGGTCCTGCGTGCCGCAGATGAAGCGCACCGAGGCCATGCCGAAGCCGTGGCTGTCCAGCGCGTCCTTGGCGGCCTGGATCAGGTCCGGATGGTCGGCCAGGCCAAGGTAGTTGTTGGCACAGAAATTAAGCACCGTGCGGCCGTCGTCGAGGGTGATCTCGGCCGATTGCGGGCTGGTGATGATGCGTTCGGACTTGAACAGCCCCTGCGCGCGGATGGCGTCCAGTTCCTCGGCGTAGTGCCGGGTCAGCGGGGAGATGTTCGCGGTGTCGGTCATGGCAGGGTCTTGCGGTGGAGAGGAAGGCCAATTTTAGCCTTCTGTGCCGGTTGCCGCTGGCGTCATGCGCAAAGGCTATAAGCGCGGTGGTCTAAGTCATTTCGCGCTGGCCGGTGTGCGCCCGCAGCATCGTCATCACACCCACCTGACAGGAGACGCTGATGACCGCCATACGCCCCCCATTCACCCTGCCGACCAGGAAGCTGTTGTCCTTCAGCCTGGCCTTGGCAGCGTGTGGGGCGGGGTCATCGGCGCAGGCGCAGCAGCTCACGGTCGAGCAGTTGCAGGAGCGGCTGCAGCGATTGGAGCGACTGGCCGGGGTCAGTGATGGAGCGAGCGAAGGCGTCGGCCTGGCTGATCTGGACCAGCGCCTGCGGATCCTTGAACGGCGCCTTGAGCTTGGGGAAGAAGAGCGCGTCGCTGCCGCCAAGGCCGCCCCGAAGATTACCGTCGACCAGAAGGGCGCCTCGTTCAAGTCCGGTGACGGCAACTACGAGTTGAAGCTGCGTGGCCTGCTGCAGGGCGATGCGCGCGTGTTCCTGGGCGGTGATGCGAACCAGAATGACACCTTCCTGCTGCGTACCGCACGGCCGACCCTGGAAGGGTCGCTGGGCAAGCTGGTGGCGTACCGCTTCACCCCGGAGTTCGCCGGCGACAGCGCGAGCATCGTCGATGCCTATGCTGATCTGCGCTTCGATCCTGCGTACACGGTGCGGGTGGGCAAGTTCACCTCGCCGGTGGGCCTGGAACGCCTGCAGTCGTCGTCGGCACTGGTCGATGTCGAGCGTGCGCTGGCCAGCGAGTTGGCGCCGAATCGCGACCTCGGCGTGCAGTTGCAGGGCGAAGTTGCCAAGGGCAGGTTCAGCTATGCGCTGGGCGTATTCAACGGCACCGTTGATGGCCGCGATGCGGTGACGAGCAATCCTGATGATGACTTCGAGTATGCGGGTCGTGTGTTCTTCGAACCGCTCAAGGGCAGTGACAGTGCGTGGGCCGGCCTGGGCTTCGGCCTTGGTGCCAGTACCGGTGAAAAGCATGGCAGTGGCAACAACTACCTGCCACGTTATCGCACCCCGGGCCAGGCGACGTTCTTCGCCTACCGCAGTGCGGTAATCGCCGATGGTGAACACCGTCGCTGGTCGCCGCAGGGCTGGTTCTACCGCAATGGGTTGGGCCTGCAGGCCGAGTACATCGCCTCGGAACAGGAGGTTGCGCGCAATGGCATCCGCAGGCAGCTCGACAACCGTGCCTGGCAGGCAACCGCCAGCTATGTGCTGACCGGCGAGGATGCGAGCTATCGTGGGGTGACGCCTTCGCGTCCGTTCGGTGCCAATGGAGGGCACGGTGCGGTGGAGCTGACCGCGCGCTACGGCGAGCTGCAGATCGATGATGCCGCCTTCCCGTTCTATGCCGATCCGACGGTATCGGCATCGCAGGTCCGCTCGTGGACGCTGGGCGCCAACTGGTACCTGACCGCCAATCTGAAGTTGGCAACCAACTACCTGCACAGCAGTTTTGATGCGGCTTCCGGTGGCGCGAAGTTGCCTGATGAAAAAGCTGTTTTCTCGCGCCTGCAAGTTTCCTTCTGACGGAGAGCCTCGATGACGCATTCCCATGTTTCACGCCTTGCTACCGCAGCATTGGCGTTTGCCCTGACCTTGAGTGCCGGCGTCGCGTTTGCACGCGACATCCAGCTGCTCAATGTGTCCTATGACCCGACCCGCGAGTTGTACCGCGATTTCAACGCTGCCTTCGCCAAGCACTGGAAGGAAACCAAGGGCGACAACGTCACCATCGAGACCTCGCATGGTGGCTCCGGCAAGCAGGCGCGCGCGGTCATCGATGGCATCGAGGCCGATGTTGCAACACTGGCCCTGGCGTATGACGTTGACGCGATCGCTGACAAGGCCAAGCTGCTGCCTGCCAACTGGGAAAGCCGTCTGCCGGACAACAGTGCGCCGTACACCTCGACGATTGTGTTCCTGGTGCGCAAGGGCAATCCCAAGGGCATCCGTGACTGGCCGGACCTGCTGCGCAGCGGCGTATCGGTGGTGACGCCGAACCCGAAGACATCGGGCGGCGCGCGCTGGAACTACCTCGCCGCATGGGCGTACGCGGACCACATCTTCAAGGGTGACCGCGACAAGATCCTGAACTACATGCGCGCGCTGTTCCGCAATGTGCCGGTGCTGGACACCGGTGCACGCGGT
>Ga0256901_1000965_pt1 | contig 15088 bp, 11 predicted proteins | sample MC6MC0689MT_FD_190200 | JGI IMG/M metagenome (GOLD analysis project Ga0256901, IMG submission 190200) | Metatranscriptome of enriched soil aggregate microbial communities from Iowa State University, Ames, United States - MC6-MC0689-MT... | ecosystem: Environmental > Terrestrial > Soil >... | reverse complement strand
CCGGCGTGATATCCAGATTGTCAAACAGCCGCTTGGTGGCAACAGCAACGAAATCGGAGCCGTTATCTGTTTTGATAATCGTTGCTACGCCCCACTTTAGGGTGGATTTGCGGATCAGAAGAGCCACCGCAGAGGCGCGAGGCGTTTTGGACAATGTGATGACAAGACGACGCGTGGCGATGTCGATGCAGGCATACATCGAATGACGACCGTCAACACAAAGGGCGTCAACCGGCGAAGCGTCGATCATCCAGAGCGCGTTCGGTTCATCAACATGGCGATAGGTGCCGGTGCCAGACAGCTTCATGGTAGAGCGGAACTTGTCCGGGTCCGTGATCTTGGTGAGTACAAGCTTCTCGTCGGCCTTAAGTGCCGAAATGAAATGCTGAAAAGTGCGTAGTGGCGGCAACGGTGTCATCACACCGTGGCGATCAACGAGGAACGAACCGAAATGATCCTCGCAATATCCGCGAATGATGTCGGCCGACAGGTGCGGGTTGGAAGCAATCCAAGCCAGTATGAAGGCGCGGACTTCGCCACTGTTGGCCGTTTCCAACAATCCCTTGCCCTTGCGAGCTTCAGAGCGGTCAACGCCGAGAGCATCTTTTGCACCCTTGGCCTTGGCAGCACGCCAACGGAAAACTGACCGCTGCGAAATGCTCGGCAACGTCTCCTTGACCCACGGGTCTACCTGAATCATGCCGATGTTGTAGCGGTCGCAAAATACGAACAATGCGCCTTGAACGCTCAGTGAAAGGCCCTTCAAGAACAGTTCAAAAGCAGCAACAACAGCAAGGCGCGCATCGCGCTCCCGTTGTGCGCGATCGGTCAAAGGAGCGGTGGCCTGAATTTCTGGCTTAGCCTGCGGAAGTGCCTCAACGCGACCAGTGACCATGTAGCGTTGAACATAGGCGATCTGCGGGAGCGTAGGCAGTAAACGATAATGATACTGCAAACCGCCGCCGACATCGGCACGACCACGACATAAAGAAGGGTAAGAACTCCAGTTGTGCCGCTTCGCATGACGAATTACGCCACTTTCCGAATGCGGAATGCCCGGCAATTTTTCTTCTGCAATCTGTTTCGCCGTCAGCCATTCCTTCATGGCGGCGACTGGCGCGGGATTGACACGGATAATCTCGTTCATCGACGTGCAGCCTTTCGCTTGGCTGACAGCACCTGCCGTCGTGCCTGCAATTCTTCGATGTGATCTTCAAGCAACCTGTCTTCGATCAGGTCGGCGTATTCGTTTGCGATAACCGTCAGGCCGAACATGCCGGGCACGAAGCCGAGCAGTTCCTTGGCGTCGGTCGCGTGGACAAGTGCGATGAAAGCGTCGAGCGGGATGCGATGTTCGCCGCTCGCCTCGGATGCCCATTTGTCGAGCATCGTCGTGGAGATCGACCGATCCAGATAGCGCGTCATGGAGGCCGCAATCTCCGACCGGCCCTTGTTGTCATCACGTGCATCACGCAGAGCGCGAGCTACCAGGCGGGCAATCTGGTTATCGAGAGAGCCGCGACCGGTCACGCCTTCTTCGTAGCGGATCGCCACCTGGGGAGGCGTCCACTCGAACAAGTCCTTGGTGAGAGGGTCGCGGCGCTTGGTCATTAACGTGCAGCCTGACGTTCTGCGAACCAACGCAACACCGCTGCTTCATGCAGCGCGAAGAAATGATCCTGTTCAGAGGGCTTCAGCCGTGCGAAACGGTCTGCAATCTTTTCCCAACGTGCCGGTTCGTTCGGCATCGGTACGCCGTCGAGCTGGATGATTGCTTCAGTTACGTTTTGCGCTTTTCCGTCAAGCACCAGCTCGACAATCGCAGATGCGCGTTCGTAAGGCTCGTTTGCAATGGCCAGCAATGCCTGCTGATTGTCACAAAGCGGCACGAAAATCGCCATACGATCCCGGAGGTCAGCCGGAATACCTGCAATCTTGATGGAGCGGAAAACTTCGTTGCGACCAATCTTCAGGAAACGTTGTGCCGCCTCGGAAAAGCTCAGCGCAAATGTCTCGCCTTGCTCCATGATTTCGGCATCGGTCGAATTAAGTACCAAGTTGGTACCAAACTCCGTTCCCGGTTGCGTCTGGGCCTTTGGGCCGCGCTTTACGGGGTGCGCAGCGCGCCAGATTGCGCACCAGTCTGCAACGTCAACGCTACGTTCCAGAACGGAAAGGCTGTGCCGATAGAAGTTCTCGGCAATGCCGGTGAGCCGGATTTCAGCTTGATCTGCAAATTCATCGGGCTGGCGTACAGCAGCTTTTACGGTGGTTTTGAGCAGAGCGGCAGCGGCAAGGCGCTTCGCACCAAAAACCAGCTGGAAACGACCGTTCTTCTGCTCAATCACTTCGATTGGCTGGCGCTGTCCGCGAACCTTGAAATCTTCGGCGATGGCGAACGAGGCGTCTGGCGATACCTTCTTATGCTCGGCAGAAACGTCCACCAGAGAAGGATGAATGTCGGCGATAATCATGTTGGATACTTTCGATTGTCAGGATGTTGGAAAAGCGCTGACAGAACCGTCAGGCAGCTGTCTGTGCACCGTCAGCATTCGCGTGACGTTTTGGCCTTCCGCCGCCAGACTTGTTGCTGCTAGTATCCACCCCGTCATGACGACCGCGCGTGTACATGTCGGGAAACATCTCGCGGAACGGAACGCCAAGGGCAGCGGCAATCGCTTCCGCTCCAGGCCGACTGGCTCCAATGATTCCGGCACGGCAAGCTGCGGGATACATGCCAGCATCGCGGGCTATTCCGGTCAGGGTCTTATTCTGCCGCAGTAGCTCATCCTTGATCGCTGCACGGTCCCACTTTTTTGGGTTCGTCATGGTTGCTCCCTGTTTTCTGACCTGTGCAAGAGGTCGGTTGGCTTGGGTGTAGGTGTTGAAACAGTGTCGCAACGGATATTCGCGTAATTATGCGAATAAGTCAACGTAAAACCGCAGTATTTGCGGTCAGACTTATTGGATTAACGTAATTACGTGAGTGTCAAGCCAACCTATTGATTGCACAGCGAATTTTTTGATTTCTCTGGCAAATCTTTATGTCTGGCACAGGGTCAGAGTTGACGTAATTATGGGAACAACGTTCGCAGAACGATTAGGACAGATCGTTGATGGGGAATCTGTTCACGCTTTTTCGAAAAAAGCGGGAATCAGCGATTCGACGTTCCGGCAGTACTTGAATGGAACAATGCCTGGGCTGGAGAAGCTCATACAGATCGCAGACGCTGGCGGCGTAACGCTGGACTGGCTGGCGACAGGCAAAGGCCCAAAGCATGCGGGCCAAACGCTGCCCGCGACATCTGAACCAAGTATTGTAAATTCGGATAACGGATATGCGCTTATTCCACGGCTCGATATTCAGCCGTCTGCGGGCACCGGATCAATCATTTACGCTGAAGATGCTCTTGATTTCCTTGCATTTCAGACTGATTGGTTGAAGGCGAGAGGCATTCGTCCGGACTGCGCGAGGGTGCTCACTGCACGAGGTGACAGCATGATGGAAACAATCCATGATGGAGACGCCCTTTTGGTGGATACGTCTATCAATCGCTTTAAAGACAACGCGATTTACGTATTGGTGTATGGCTCAATGGTATTGGTGAAGCGCATTCACGCTCGGATGAACGGCTCTGTCCAATTGATCAGTGACAATCCGCGCTATCCACCCGAAGAAATCACAGAAGGCGAGATTGATCAGTTGCATGTTGCCGGTCGTGTAATGTGGTTCGGGCGGTCGATTTAAATTTGATGTCAAAGGCTCGCCCTGCCATTTGATCTTGCGCAGCCGTTTTGCGATAGGCGTTTCGTCGATTTCTCGAAAGTCCCGGTTTTCCGGGGTTATTCCGTTATAAATCACGAAATCCCACGTATTCCCGGATAATCCCGGTCACTGCCATATGATATTGCGGGTTACACTTTCTGCTGACTTCAAGTCATTTGAAAAAAGCCTGGCACGCGCCAACGATGTTTCTAATCGCCAGTTTAATGCGATTGAGCGACGCGCACGCCAGATGAACAAAAATCTGGACAGCATCTTTACGCGTTCGTTCAGCGGCCTTACCGCGCCGCTGGCTGGTATTGGTGCGGCTCTTGGTGTCGACCAACTGCGCAAGATGACCGATACGTGGACGGATATGACGTCCCGCGTCAACCTTGCTGCAGGTTCGATCGATAAGGGCACGGAGGTCATGGGGCGCCTCGGAGAAATGGCGCGCCGTACCTATTCAGATCTATCGCAGACTTCCGAAAGTTATCTTTCCAATGCGACTGCTCTACGCGAATTGGGATACGATACTGATCAAACTTTGAACTATACCGAAGCCCTCAACAACGCTCTTGTTGTATCTGGCGCTAAGGGCGATAGAGCCGCACGAGTAATCGATGCTCTCGCCAAAGCAATGGCTACCGGAAAGCTTCAGGGTGACAATCTCAATACTGTAATTGAATCTGGCGGTCGCGTCGCCGAAGCGCTAGCAGCCGGGCTTGATACTACTGTCGGTGGCCTCCGCAAGCTGGGCTCGCAAGGTAAAATCACCGGCAACGATATTGTGCGCGGTCTGTCGAGCCAAATGGAAACGCTCCGTAAAGAAGCGGCAGACATGCCGGCAACCATCGGTGATGGCTTCACGCTTCTTAATAATGCTTTGCTGCAGTATGTCGGCAATGCAGACAGCGCGGCTGGTGTATCGGCTAAGATTTCTGAAGCGCTCGTAATGATCGCTGATAACTTTGACAAGGTTGCAGATGGCGCATTAAAAGTTGCGGCCGTTATTGCTGGCGCTTTGGTTGGCCGTTCCTTGCTCGGGATGATTCGAACACTCGGCCTTGGCGTCACGGCACTTAACAGCTTCAGGCAAGCTCTTTCCGCTGCAAGTACGATGGGCGGTTTGGCAACTGCGTTTGGTGGTCTTGGTGCTGCAGCTGCGCCGGTCGGCATGATTATTGGTGGAGCTGTCGTTTCATCTCTAATTCTCTACAATTCGACTGTAGGTGAATCCAGTCAGGGGGCAACGCTCTTTGCCGAGCGCCTCAAGAAGGTCGAAGATGCCGCAAAATCATCTGGTAATGCGGTAGAACAAGCTGGCAGACAGAATGACGCTTACGCTCAAAACTCGCTAACGAAAGAGGTCGAGGCTTCAGTTGTAGCTCTCGACGATGCGCGAGAGTCTGCAGTCAACATGCTGACCGCGTTTGCTCAAGTGTCTTCAATGAGCCTTATCACTGAAGAGCAGTATGCGGAATTGGCTCGTCTGCGCGATGGTGTCAAAGAGGGTACGGTTTCCGCCGAAGAAGCTAAACAGTCATTGTTCGCTATGGCCAATGCTGACTACAACTTTCAGGAAGTTGCAGACGCAATTGGACCCATCCTCGAAAAATTGGCGATGGTCTCGACAGCTGCTCGAGGTGCGGCTGCTGACCTTGCTGCTGTAACCGGCGCACGTGGTGTTATCGAAGATCGTTCGACGCGTTCTGCAAAAGATCCGTACATCATGCAGCGTCAGGCTGCCAATGAGTATGAGCGTGAGCAACTGCGTTTGGCAGCACTCGGCAAAAAAGAACACACGCTCGAGATGGAGCGTCAGAAGGTTCGAAATGCTGCGACCAAGGACGGTATCGCACTTACTGAGAAGCAGATTGATGCGATTGCCCGCGCCAATGTAGCCGCACAAGAGTCGCGAACCGCCGAAGGCAAAAAGCCTAAGTCTGAAAAGCAAAAGAAGACACCGGCCGAGAAGTTCGACACCACGGTGCAGGACTCTAACGACCGCACCGCAGCACTGGTCGCTGAAACTGAGGCTCTTCGACAGATCAATCCGCTGATTGATGATTACGGCTATACCACTGAAAAGGCCCGCACGGAGCAGGAATTACTCAACGCTGCTCAGAAGGCTGGCGTTGCGATTACTCCTGAACTGCGGTCACAGATAAAGCAGACGGCTGAGCAGTGGGCTTTGGCAACTGCCGAAGCGAACAAGCTCAATGAAGCTCAGAATGAGCTGAGACAGAAGTCATCGGAATGGCGCAGTACTGAACTGGATGCGTTCAAAGGTCTGGTGACAGATCTGTCATCTGGAAAGGATGCGGTCGAGGCTCTGACTGACGCAGTTCAGAAGTTGATCGATAAGCTGCTGGATATGACGTTGAACAACCTGTTTGACGGTTTATTCGGCAAATCAGGAAGTCTGTTCGGTGGGTTTATGGGTTTCAAAGACGGCGGACTGCCTAAGTTCGCCAACGGAACTCCATCGCGACCCGGCCCCGGCCTTATTCGGGGCCCCGGCACAGGTCGTAGCGATAGTATTCTGGCGCGAGTGTCGAACAAAGAGTTCATCACAAATGCTCGGTCGACTGCCAAGCATCGCAGACTGCTGGAAGCAATCAACGAGGACCGGCTGCCTGCTTTTGCCACCGGTACGCCGAGTTTGCGAGCCCCATCAATGCCGATACTGAGCGCTCCACAAAGAGCGACAGCCACAGGCCCGATGCGTGTGGATGTTATTACCCGTTTCGAGAACGACGGCAACTTCCATTCGTATGTTGAGAATGTGTCTCAGAGCGCCAGCACAAGAACCGTCAAAGCATACGACAAATCAGGCCCGATGCGCTTTGCACGGGACAGTAAGCAGGCCAGCCGGAGAGGATTGGTGCGATGATTGAAACGCAACCAACAAAAGCCGAACAGCTGCTGAATGCCAGAATATTCGATCTTGAAGTGATCATATTGGCGCAGGCGCAACGGATTGATGAACTTGAAAGCGAGCAGAAGGCTAATTTTGATAGATTGCGCGCCTCGCTGGAAAACGCAGTGAAGTCGGTTCGTCGGGAATTGCGCGATGATCTGATACAGGATGTTAGGCGAGGGCTGCGATGATTGATCTTCTTTCAAGTGTTCGCTTTGTTCCATCATATCCTCAGTTGAACAACCCGACCAGCCAGACGAAATTTGGCGGTCGGGTTATTTCGACCGTGGAGTTTGTCGATCCATATCGCACTGTTGATATGGAAACGCTGCCGATGAAAGCCAGTGAAGCTGTCCAGCTTCAGGCCTTCATTGCAGCTGCTAAGGGCGGCATGGAAACGATTGTTTATCGTCCAAAGCATATCTGCGTTCCGCGCGCATACTGGGGACAGCCAAGCGGACCAAACACAAACCCCGGCGACGTTGCTGCACAGGGTGATTTCGTCACTGCCGCATACAAGGTCCGTGGTGAGGATGTGCCGCAATCAACTGCGCTGTCATTTACGCGTAGCACCGTGGGAACCTATTTTGATAGCGCGGGTGTGCTTAAAACTGCGGCAGCGAATGTTCCGCGGATTGAATACGATCCTTCTGAAGTTAATCTGACGTGGCCGTCAGAAGACTTAATGTCTTCCCAGTGGGCAAAGACGCGGATCGGCGCGACTCTGGCTCATGTCTGGAATGGCATGCAGTTTACGCGACTTACGCCAAATACGACTGCACAGGTATCGCATCAGATAACGAATAACCGGACTTTTGCGGCGGTCCCGTTCAGGCGCGAATGTACGCACAGTATGGTTGTGAAGTCTGACGGACCTACCACAACCAGATTGGCATTGAGGTGCTGGGACACTCAGGGATTTCTTGGCTTCGTTTATTACAATCTCGAAGCCGGGACTTCTTTTCCAACCAGCCTGATCAGCACCACGATTGAGGCATTGGGGCAAGGATATTGGCGAATAACTGCCACTCATGCAGTCAGAGAAGGAACCACAACAAGCGGCAATCAAATCTATGCTGCTAATCCGACTGGTAACAACACGACAAACTATGATTTCAACGGCTTGGACGGATATTTTGTCTCAGCATGCCAGTTTGAAATTTCAGTTTTTCCGACGAGCACCTTTACCAGCTACAAAAAGACGACGACCGGCCCGGCTGCAAAGCCTCTTGGTTTGCTGTTTGAGCCTTTTCGAACCAACCTTTGCTTGCAGTCTGGAAACATGATGGCGAGTCCGTGGCTGGCGGTTTTGGGTTTGGTTCGCCAGACTTCGACCGTGATCGCTCCTGACGGGGTTTCCACAGCAGTCGCCATTGGTCCAGGCGCAGCGGCAAATCAGCCATACCTCAGTCAGAACAGTCTGGGCACGTTCCCCGGCGTCGGAAACAAGTTCTCGCAGAGAATATCCGGAAGACTGGGAGGCTGGCGTTATTTCCAGCTGTGGTGGCCGGGCGGCGCGACTGGTGTTTCGAGCCGTTATGTGAATATCGACCTGCAGGAAGGTATAGCGGTTTCGAGCGCAACCGGCTTCGTGACTGTCGAAACAAAGCGACTACCTGATGGGTGGTTCAGGTTTGATGTGACTGTCACGGTCGAAGGTGACGGCAGCGTGGGTGGGGTCAGCGGTCTGCCAAGCATCAATGTTGCTCCGATCAATTCAATGAGTGACATTCGTCGGCCAACAGTTACTGGCGACGGAGTGGCAGTTTCCTATTTCTGGGGTGGTCAGCATGAGCTTGCCGACAATATCGGCTCGTATATCCCAACGACCACAGTCGCTGTAACCCGGCAGGCTGATGTTGCAACGCTTTATGCTACCGGTACAAATAACTGGTCGGTACGCAACGAAGCCGGTGTCACGCAGGTATTGAGCAACATTAGCGGCGGGGCTCAACTTGCTGCTGGGACCCTTACCTCGAAATATGTGCGTGATTATAAGGCCATAACTGTGACCCCGCCTCCAAGCCCGATTGAGGCGACAGCAACACGAGGAACCGTGACGAACGGTTATACAGTTCAGCTGTTGAACGTGACGCCGGGCCTTGATTTGCGGGACGGAGACCTGATTTCGTTTCAGTCTGGTGATTACCGCCAGATGGTGCAGATCGCTTACGGCGGTGGCGCTAAGGCGGTCAGCACGCAAATGACGGTTAAGGTCGATCAGCCGATATCGTCATACATCGCAGCTGGTGCAACGGTTCGGTTTAAGCAGCCTGAAATGAACACTCGTCTTGTGAAGGACAGTTTTCAGATGACGAAGGGCCCGCGACCGACCTCCACCTTTCAGTTGATCGAGGTGCCTAAGTAATGGCTTTCCCAACTCGCCTACAGCAATTGCTGGAAGAGGGGCGCATTGTCGTGCGCTCCCTCGGAGAATTCCAGTTCGGCACGGGCTTCTGGTATATGTGGAATGGCTCGTCCGAGTTCACATGGAATGGTAACACCTATATACCAAACCAGCTGATTGCGATTGAAGAGCCACCGTACCAGATGGGCGCTGAAGCACTTCCGATTACAATCACAATGCCGACGGCTGCGGATTACGGCGTGACGCCTGATAAGCTAGCTCAGATCGAAAGCGTTGATTACAAGGGCCGCACGGTCATTTTGTCGGATGCTTACTTTGATCCGGATACGCGCGAGCTTTTGCACGTCGAACCGATGTATCGCGGCTTTATCGACACCATCGATCACGTGATTGATGGCGGCGAGATGGTTTTGAAGGCCAATGTCGAAACGACAGCGCTGGAAAATCACCGCGACGGTTATCGCACCGCTTCGCACGAGGATCAGCAGCTTATCTCACCAGGCGACAAGTTCTTTGAATACGCCTCAGTGGTGAAGCGAGAGAATTTCCACATCACAGCACCGTAAGGATCGCCATGCGACATCCAGAATGGGAAAAACGCCTCGTGGCTGTCACGGAGGCGCACATAAACACGCCTCTGGTGTGGGGAAAGTCCGATTGTCTTCTCACGACATCCGATGCAATCGAAGCGGTTATCGGCGCGGATCCGGCATCTGAAGTGCGCGGAAAATACAAAAGCCGAACCGGCGCTTATCGCCTGATCAAACAGCGCGGCTTTGCCAGCTTAGGCGCCGTCCTGGCCGAACGCTTCGAAGAAACCCCGGTTGCGATGGCGCAGCGTGGTGACGTCGGCATTTTCGAGAAAACTGTCGGCTACTTCTGTGAATACGGCTTCGCGGTGAAAGGCGAGGACGGTTTGCGCTTCCTGCCACGCACAATGGCCGAGAGGGCCTTCAAGGTTTCCTGATGTTTTACATTCTGGCGATTTTATTCGCGCTGCTGGCATCGCCTGCGGCGGCGGACCCTGTTTCTATTGTGACAGGCATTGTCGGCCTAGGCTCGTGGCTATTCGGCGGTACTGTCCTTGCGAACATTGTGCTGGGCGGTCTTCTGGTCGCAGCAAAATACGCGCTGACATCGATCTTTCAGCAGTCGCCGAAATCGTCTGCCTCTGCCACAGAAACCAAATACGGCGAAAATCTCGTGCGCGAAGTCGGCCTCGGAGTCTTTGGCACGATGGGACATCACGTCTATCGCAACGCGTTCGGTAAGGGCAACCGGATGGTGCAGGACGTGTTCAAGCTTTCTGACTTTCGATGTGTCGAGCTTTTACGCGTTCAGATGGATGGCGAGTGGAAGAGCCTTAGCCCAACAGAGCAAGCCTACGGTCGCAAAATCCTCGGCGTTCACGAGGGAGGTGAAGTCTGGGTTCGCTTCTATCAGGGAACAATGCAGCAATCTGCCGACCCTCAATTGATTGCAAACTCTAACCCGGCAGGTCGATGGACGTCTAACCACCGTGGGGCCGGTATCTGCTATGTCGTGGTCACGTCACGGATGGAGGCCGATAATCTGACGTCTCCTCCGAGCCTTATGTTCGAGGTTCGTGGCGCTCCTCTGTACGATCCGCGCAAGGATAGCTCGGTTGGCGGCTCTGGCTCGCATCGCTGGAATGATCAAAGCACTTGGGAGTTCAGCAACAACAATGCCGTGATGATGTATAATCTTGAGCGTGGCTTGTTTAACGGCACTGAAAAAATCGTTGGCCGAGGCGTGGCCCAGAGTCGTTTGCCTTTGTCTGAATGGTTCACCGCGATGAACATCTGCGATGAAGTCATGCCAGACGGTAGCAAGCGCTATATGGCGGCATTGATCGCGTCTTCTGGTGACGGCGTGACGCACGAAACCAACATGACGCCGCTGAGAGAGGCTTGTGCAGGCTCTTGGATTGAAGCAGTGACCGGCGAATATCCTATCGTAGGAGCCAATCAGGCGGTCGTTGCAACAATCACCGATAATGACATCGCTTGGGAAAAGTCTTTCCAGCTGTCGTTGTCGCGAACACGCACTGAACTCGTAAACACGGTTGCGGCTTCGTACGTTAGCCCAGACTTGTTCTATGAAACGACATCGCTCACCACGCGCGTTGATGCTGGTGCACTGGCTCAGGATCGCGAGCGACTGGCCTCCAAGGTGGATTATACCGCAGTCACCGATCCACGTGTAGGCGACCGTCTCGCAGACATCGCAATCCGTGCCTCACGCTATCAGGCGAACGGCAGCTTCACTGTGCATCCGAAGTTCCTCGGCTTGCAGGTTGGCCAGTGGGTTCAGTGGGTATCAGCCCGCTATAACCGCACGATCAAGTTTCAGGTTCATTCGAAATCTCTTGGCGCAATGGGCAGCGATAGTGTTCGCGATGTTTCCATTTCGTGGCAGGAGGTCGGAGACGGGATATTTGATCCGACGGCATATGAAACCAACCCTCCCATCCCGATACCCGTTGGCCCTCCCGACTATCAGACCCAATTGTCGAACTTCAATGTCATCCCTAACAAAGTCATTGGCGATGACGGCCAGGAATACCCCGGCATTCGGTTATTCTGGGATGCGATAGACGATATCACGGTTGAAGGCGTTGATATCCAGTATTGGCCAGAGAATGACCCTGAACAGGTATTCACGGCTTACGTGCCGCGCGACGTGACTGTCTTTCAGATCGTGAATGGCCTGACCAGTAAGTCAGAATGGAATGTTCGCTATCGTCTCAAGGTGGCGTCAGGAACGCGGCCAGTGTCATGGTCTGATCCTGTGTTGGTTCTCACGCAAGAAACCACGATGGACGACAGCCCTGTCGATTATGGTCGTCTTGATGATGACTTGTCGGGTCTGATAAACTGGATCACTGACGACATGCGCGAGCTAAAACGGCAAGCGCAGGAGCTGGCAACGAGCACCGCCGACAATCACAACACCAACTATGCTGATCTACAGACCATCCGTCGCCAGCTGACCAGCACGTTCGGAACGGCACAGGCGAGTTGGCAGGAAGATATTCTCGTTGCAACCGGACCAGACAGCGCCATCGGTCAGCAGTTGACGCAGATCAATGTAAGCCTTGGTACAAAGGCCGATGCGAGTACTGTCGTGTTGCTGCAAGGCCGGGTTGATGGCGTTGAAGGCAATATGACCGCCATTTCGAACGCGCTGACTGAGGTCAATGCATCGGTCGATGGAACTGTCGCTAACGCAACATGGCGCATGACGGCAACGTCAGGGAGCGGTGGGGCATCAACGAAGATATCTGCATTCGCCCGTGTTGGCACAGCCGACAGTTGGAAAGAGGCGGGCTGGTTCGTCAATGTGACCACCACAGGCAGTCAGTTTGTCGTGATTTCTAATCAGTTTGCTATCGCAAATCCTGGAGCAAGCGGCGGTTATACATATCCGTTTGTTGTTCAGAATGACGAGGTTTACGCCATGAACATGCGGCTTGGTACACTGAAATTCGACCGGCTTTTGTCGAACAACGGCAAGCTGGATATTCGCGGCGATGGCAATAATGCTTATCTAAGGATTATCGTTTGATGGTTAGCTGGATGGTTGCCAATAAGCCGGGCGTCGGCGCGGTGATGAAAGTAACTAAATTCGACGGCGATGAGCCTCTAGACGTGCCGAACGATGCGCATAACCGCTTCTACTTCAATTCAGAGGCGAGCAATCTTTCGTATGTGTTTCGTCACTTCCAGACTGCTGGGCGGCTGAATAAAGCTACGTATCCAAATGGTTCTCATGGCCTTCAAACAGGATCGCTGGCTGATCAATGGGTTATGGGAACTGCCACTGGATCATTCGATGTTAATATCTATTCGATTTATGGGTGTATCGGTAGGATGCCTGATCTTGATGGCATTATTCCATTCGCTGAATGCAAATTCATCTCCTCAGATGGCACCGCGCGCGTTCTCTACAACAATAAGCCGAGCAGCTCGGCGGCTTATTATCAGTCGGTTACGAATACGGCGGTGACGGCAAATGTCTATCCAGAAAGCCACCAAGGCAAGTTCGGATATCAGGATATCCCAGCTGCTTTCGGTTATTCTGGCTGGGCGATACGTCCGACGAACCAAGCTTCAGGTATCGCCGCCAATATAACAGGTGATCAAGAGTTCATGACGTCCATGCTCTGGGATTTGCCTTGCAACAATGTTCCTATCCCAAAGCCAACCGGAACCCCTGTGGCTGGACAGATTGCCTTCGAAGCCTCTTCAAGTCGGATTAAACTAGCTCGCCCTGGCTTTTCCATCGATACAGCAACGGGCCGACAACTGATCATGGATAGCGATAGAACACCGATCAAAGTCATCATGATGGGAACGACTCCTGCCATCGCGCCCGGAACGAACATCTTTGTACCGAAACCAGCATCTATCGACTTTGATCTTTCGCCTTCGATGGTCTGCGACACGATTTGCAGCTTAAATAGTTGGGATTTTGCCATTCCTCCAGTCAACCTCAATGTCGGGCTAAACGAGGAAAGAACGTGGGTTGAATACCGTGTTGAGCTTGGCGGTGTTCGGTTCTTTGTGACTGGCACACACAGCGTTGCAATCAAGTACATGCTTTATGCGACAGGGTTGCAGGGTTACACGGCAGGCGGCAGTGCGATCATTCGCAAAGTCGAAGGCCAATATTTTCAGATCAAAAGGCCGGGTTCGAGTGATGTTGCGCCGGGTTATAATGATATCTTGCTGGACACGCGGTTCGCTGCTGTGACGGTCTTAGCCGATAGCTATGTACCAGCGTCGAGCTTTACAGAAGGCGCGTCGGTGCATTGGCGATATGGCAAGGTTGGTCACCGGATCAACTTCGATCCTCAAGGCCTCTTTATCTTTCCGAAGGTCATTTATGATTTCGGCAATTTCTACCGCAACGGTACGCATGACATGTATATCACACCGGGTAGCCTGACAGTGGAACCTCTGCGTTATTCCACTTCAACCGTCGTCCGTGATGATCATATCGTGATGCACATGAACCCAGGCAATTCACCGGGGCCAAATGTGAACAACAGTTTCCCCAACCCTGTTGGCGCTCGCTACTACATCCTTGGAGCCACCACGCTCTAAAAATCCGAAATCGGAGAAAACTTATGGCTGTTTTGTCAGATTACACCTCTGGCACGATCACCCTTGCCAATGGTTCAACGGCCGTGACCGGAACCGGCACGCTGTTCGATGTGGCGAAGTTTCGTGAAGGCGACACACTTCAAATCCAGAACCTGACTGCGGTCATTGCCAGCGTTAATAGCAACACATCGCTGACGCTCACTGCTCCGTGGACAGGCACGTCTCTGACCAATGCGCCGTTTAGAGCACGCTATCTGCCAGACGGCGCTCGTGTGACTGCACAAGCGACGACTCTTATCGAGCTGCTTGGCAATGGCGTCCTGTCTAATCTTGCTGAACTTGGCGTGGAGAACGGCAAGACACCGGTCGGCAATGCATCGGGTGAGTATGAATTGAAGCCAGTTCCGACTGACCCGAACGGTAATCTTGCGAAACTCGCTGCTCTGGCGCTGGCTGTAAATAAGATTTTCCGTACAGATGCATCGGGCAATCCATCTTTGGGCGACATCAGCAATGCCGCAGCTGCTATGCTTGCTTTGGCTGGCGCTGCTGACCGAATGACATATTACACCGGCACAGGTGCGGCAGCGGTAACAACGCTGACGGCCTTTGCCCGCACCCTTCTGGCTGGCGCAAGTGCTGCGGCAATGCGGACGTCACTTGGTCTGGGAACGGCATCAACAAGAGATATTGGAACGACCGGTTCTACTGTTCCCGTGTTGAATGCTGTAAACACGTGGCAAGGTCGCCAGATCTTCCAGCCAGCTACAAGCGTTCAAAGCCCCGGTATGCTCGTGCAGGCCAATAACCCGTGGGCAGGTTTGCCTCCTTCAACTGGCGGCGTCATATCCAGTACAACACAAGGCGGAGCCGGAACTACTGGCATGAGTTTCTCATTCCTTGCT
>Ga0256901_1000962_pt1 | contig 15131 bp, 13 predicted proteins | sample MC6MC0689MT_FD_190200 | JGI IMG/M metagenome (GOLD analysis project Ga0256901, IMG submission 190200) | Metatranscriptome of enriched soil aggregate microbial communities from Iowa State University, Ames, United States - MC6-MC0689-MT... | ecosystem: Environmental > Terrestrial > Soil >... | reverse complement strand
GCTGCAGTCAATGGTGGAAATGAGCAGCAATTCGCGGCTTCTCAATCTGTTGTTTGGAGACAGTTCAGCGATTGTTCATTACATGAAGGCGATTGGCTGGCGTCTGAATGAAGTGGTGCAGACCGGATCCAATTTCGGGACCAATCAGCAGCAGGAAAATCCGCTGCTGTGCGAAATCGGCAGTCAGACAATGGTGTCGGACGGTTTGTTCATGATCAATATGCACAAATCGGCAGCAACGTTCCGGCTGGAACATACGCGGATTGGTGCGAGGAATTACCTTGGCAACAATATCTTCTATCCGCCTGACGGCCGCACCGGTGACAATTGCCTTCTGGGAACCAAGGTCATGGTACCCATAGACGGTCCGCTGCGTGAAAATGTCGGATTGCTCGGTTCACCTGCCTTCGAGATCCCGCGTATGGTCAATCGTGACAGAGAACTGATTGCAAACATCGGGGAGTCGGATCGTCTGCGCCGGCTTAAACGCAAGAACCGGCACAATCTGCGGACAGGACTGATGTTCCTCGCCGTACAATGGCTGATGCTGTTTGCCACGCTTGCGATCTGGGATCGTGCTCTTAACTATTATGATGCATGGGCACATAAGGCGCTTTTTGTTGCTGTGGTGCTGACTTCCGGTATTGCCATTCCGTTCTATATCCTGATCGAACGTCTTTCACTGGGGTTTAAACGGCTCTCCCCGCGCATGACGACGATATACGACGTCGATTTCTGGCAACATGAACGCCACTGGAAACTTTCGGATTCTCCGATTACCCGTCTGTTTGCAGGTACGCCGTTTCGTCCGATGATCCTGCGCATGCTCGGTGTCAGGATGGGCCGGCGCGTTTATGACGGGGGGGCCATTCTCACCGAACGTTCGCTGGTGGAGATTGGCGATGACGTCTGTCTGAACGAAGGTTCGGTTATCCAGCCCCATTCACTGGAGGAGGGTGCGTTTAAGTCTGACTACATTCGCGTCGGTCGTGGCTGCACCCTTGGCCCGTCGGCCTTCATTCATTACGGCGTTGAGATGGGAGAGGGCTCGATCGTGGATGTGGATTCCTTTGTCATGAAAGGCGAGGTTCTCGAGCCCTATTCCGTGTGGCGCGGCAATCCGGCAAAACTCAACCGTTTTGTCGTTCCCGTCAGTGAACAGGGTCTGGTCGTCGCTGATGTCCGCCATGGCGGCAGCAGCTATGTTGCGGGAGAGCCCGCAACGTGCTTGCAGAAAGGCAGCGCGTGATGGTGTCTGATCATGGTCCGGTGCTGACACTCATCCCGGTCGATGAGGGATTACGGGCACAGGTTGAGGAACTAAAGGTTGCTGGCGGACAGGAAAATCTTGTCGCCAGCAACCGCGAGTCTCTTAACGAGGCCGCAAGCGATCCGCATGCGCAGCCACGGGCTGTTTTTGCAGATGGCCGGCTGGTCGGGTTCCTGATGTACGACGCCACCAGCGATAAAGACTGTACGCAGATCTACCGGTTCATGATTGATGCGCGTTTTCAGGGGCAGGGATATGGGCGCAGGGCGCTCGGGGTGGTTTTGGCTGAGATTGCTGCACATCGTCCCGGCGGGCGGGTTTCGATTTGCTACGAGCCGCAGAATATCGCCGCGCGAAGACTTTATACAAGTGCCGGTTTTGTGGAAGACGCTCTGGACGAGGACGGCGAAATGGTGGCTTTTCTTGAGTCAGGGCCGGCTGAATGAGTGAATCCGGGCAGAGCGGCGGTGAAATGGCGGCGGCGATTACGCGCGCTGTGTCGCTGGTTTTGCCTGGGGGAATGGACTTTGTCTGTCGCCTCATAGGATCTCATGATGACGAATTTCTGCTTGAAACGGAACGGTTAACGCTGTCGCGTCGCCCGATTGCACGGCAGCGTGAAAGTGGTGCTGCACGTTATGCAGCGCGCCTGCTGCTGGAACAAAAGGGGCTGGGCGGAATTGCGATCCCCACCGGACTTCAGGGGGCGCCGCAATGGCCGGTGAATATTCGCGGCTCACTGGCCCATGACGATGTTTATGCCGTTGCATCAGTCGCATGGGCCAGGGACTTTGAGATGGTAGGTGTCGATGTCGAGCCTGCCAGTCCATTACCAGCGGAAGTTGCGATGCTGGCTGTGACGCAGGATGACCGGCCGGGCGACCCGCGTGCAGACGGTCTTGCGGACCGGTTGCTGTTCTGCGCGAAAGAGGCCGTGTACAAGGCGGTGTATCCCAGCGACCGGATTGTGCTTAATTATGATGACATTGTCGTCGACCTTAAACAGGCAACGGCTGCGACCGTAACCGGTTGGGATCTTCAGCTTGTTGTCTGTGTGCGGCCGAGGATTGTGGTGATTGCATTCCGCCGGGCGTAAAACGCCCTGTTGCGCTGATTTCGGTTTGCGCGGGGTGATGTCTGGTCACAACCATCGCCCGGTGACAAAGCACAGAATTGCTCTTACACACCCCGCACGACCTGTGCTAGCTTCGCCGCGCGCCGGGGGGAGCGGTACGAATAGTGTTGCACTGCTTCCTGTCGCGGCCCTGCCTTTGTCAGAGATGCACTTCATGACGTCAGTCTCCGCCCCGGTTTCCCGCCCCAGAACGCATCTGGCAGTTCTTGTGATGCTGGGTGTAACCCATCTCCTTAATGATCTCATGCAGTCTCTTATTCCGGCTGCCTATCCGATCCTCAAACAGGCTTATATGCTGGATTTCGTTCAGATCGGAATGATCACGCTGACGTTCCAGATTGCCGGATCGCTGTTGCAGCCGGTGATAGGGATGGTGACCGACCGGCATCCTGCCCCTTATTCTCCGGTGATCGGCATGATGTTCACGCTTGCAGGTCTGGTCAGTCTGGCGCAGGCGGCAAGTTATGCTGTCATTCTAATTTCTGTGGCGCTGATTGGCATTGGTTCATCGATTTTTCATCCGGAAGCGACGCGGATGGCACGTTACGCGGCCGGTGGACGCCAGGGAATGGCACAGGGAATTTTTCAGGTTGGTGGTCAGGCGGGTGGCGCGCTTGGGCCGGTTTTTGCAGCGCTGGTTATTGTGCCTTTCGGGCAACCGAGCCTGGTCTGGTTTTCACTGAGCGCGCTGGCCGCGATGGCGTTGCTGACCTGGATCGGCAGCCAGCAGCGTCAGATCAGCGCCGAGTTTGCGGCATCGCGCGCGCAGGCGAAGTCCAGCGGCAAGGCTGATAGCACGCGTTATGCACCGCTGACGGTAGCCACCGGACTTATCGTGCTGACGCTCCTGATGTTTTCAAAGAACGCTTACGGCGAAAGTTTTCGTTCCTTCTATACCTTTTATCTGATGGATAAGTTTGCTCTGTCGATCCCGTCTGCGCAGATGATGCTTTTTATCTTTCTGATGGCATCGGCAGCAGGAGCACTGATCGGCGGAATTATCGGGGACCGGATTGGCCGCTACCGGATTATCTGGATCTCGGTACTGGGTCCGCTGCCGCTCACGCTCATCCTTCCCTACGCTGATTTGTTCTGGACCGGGGTGCTGACCGTAATGATCAATCTGATCATGGCGAGTGCTTTCGCGTCGATTCTGCTCTACGCGATGGAGCTGCTGCCGAACCGGATTGGCCTGATTGGTGGTCTTTTCTATGGGCTCAATTTCGGCCTTGGCGGGATTGCTGCGGCCATTCTTGGCGCGCTTGCAGATCGCTATGGTGTCGCCGTGGTATACCAGTTGTGTTCGGTGTTGCCGCTGACGGGACTTTTGGCGTGGTTTCTGCCACGCATTGACGAAGGGCATTAGCTGTCTTGTTCGAAAGCCATATGAGAATGCTTCGCAGCCGGATGGCAGCCGCACGCACCGGGGTTTGAGTTTACAATACCGCTTTGTGGCCGCTGCCTGTTGCCGTTAAACCGTTCCTGCAGCGCCGAAACGCGACGCCCGACCGGCAATGACCTCAGGCCACGCTGTGAAGTTCCGTGCAGACTTTGTTGCGGCCTGTCCCCTTTGCGCGATAGAGCGCAGCATCAGCACGCTGGAACACCACCTCAAAGGAGTTGTCTGCCTGGGTAGAAAAGGCGATTCCGATACTGGTTGATGCCTTAAACACATCGTGGATGGATACGTGGAAGACACGCTGTTCGAACTGCATGCGGATGGTTTCGGCTACGGCCAGCGCCTGAGATGGAAATGCATTGCGTAAAACCACAAGGAACTCTTCGCCACCCATCCGCGCGAGCAGCGCGCTGCGTGGAATATGCGTTGCTGCAATGACGGAAAACTCGCGCAGCACCTGATCGCCAAAGGCATGCCCGTAGCGGTCGTTGATCGATTTGAAAGCGTCAAGATCAAAGGCAATGACCGCGTCCCCGGGGCGAAGCGGATCGGTTGCCAGGTGATCGACAAGGGCGCGGCGGTTGAGGGCGCCTGTGAGACTGTCGGTACGGGCATTATTCGCGTGGTGGTGCGCGTTGCGGGTCTGGGTCAGGCTGAGGGAAAGAGCGCCGATACCTGTGATTGCAATAATGGCAGCAATTGCATTGAGATCCTCAGCGATATTGCGAGGGGTGGCGGTCATGACCCATTGCTGATCGTGAAGGATGATTGCGCTGCAGAACACAAACGAGAGTGCTGTGAGACAGTAAAGAACGATAATGCCGGCAACCGGGCCAGGCGCTTCATGATAGACACGACGGTACTGGAAGGCCGTTGCAAAGAGAAACAGGCCTGCGGTCAGGTTAAACATGGCGAAACCCGCGCCAGCCCGGCCTGAGGCAATCAGCGAGATCATCGTGGCAATCAGCAGCACGTTCAGACCGGCCAGTTGCGGCCAGTGACGTGGCTGGCGGGCAATATGCCGGGCGCCGGCATACACACACCCAAATCCTAACGTGTAAAGCGTGAAAGCAATGATCGCTGCCGGCATGAAGGGGAGAATATTGGCATAATAGGCTATCGCTCCGCAACCAAGCAAAACCATGCCAATACAACCCCATAGCAAAAAACGTTCCAGTGCATTCTGAAACCAGGCAGTCAGGATCGTCAGTGCGACTGCCAGTGCACAAACGCCGGCTGCAAAGAACAGAGTGTTTTGGTCCAGACCCATCGACGCCCCTATGTGTGTTTGGTCGCGTTGCGGGTTTAAACCGATACAGATTAATAAACTATCCTGTTTTTGTGCGCGTGTTCACGGGCGTACCAAACCGGTTCCGGGAACGGGGCCATCCGGTCCTGTCATTGCCTGCGCACAAGAGACCGCTGAGATGGAACGTGAGGGAGACCCGATAAGCGATGATGCGGATTTTTCCGGGTCATGCGGTCGGGACATTGCGTTTGCCGGCGATGCTGACCGGTCTCCTCCACAACCTGTTATATTAGCGACCAATTATTGAGGATTGCCCGGCAGGATCGCAATCTTTTAGTCTGACAGCACTGCGTACGGCCGACAGTCAGACGGAGGTTTGCATCTCTGGTCCACGGGCCCTGGCTGGGACAGTTGTGTGCCGGTGGTTCACAAGTGTTGTGTGAAGCCTGAAAGCCATTTGTTGCACGGAGTCTCAGGATTTCTGCTGCAGGCAGAAAAGCTGAGTTATGCTTTGACGCCGGAGCATGGAGAAGAGTTCGATTGTGTTCATGGACCCGCATTGTCGGCAATCCGGGGTTATGAAAATGATGGCGGTTCGCTTCATCGTGAGATGCGGCGATGAATGCCGGCGGCAAGCATGCTGAGTTGCGTGCCGGTGAGTGATTTAGCACATTTAGCACATGAAGGAGGTTGCATGTTGAGTTTTGTAACGACAATCCAGCGCATGTTTTCGCGTTTAGCAGGATGCCTGGTTCGAACGCGGGGGTGCGCGGCCAGCCGGCTTGATGTCCGCACGGTAACCCGTGGCAATATCGGGACGCTGCCCGAGGCGTTTGGAAGCCATGACTGGCGGTGATGGCAATCTGTCGATCTGCTGACAGCACCCGCAAACCTGTACCCTGCAAACGGTGGCAGGTCGCGGAAATGGATACAGGAGCACATCTGATGAGCCGAAAAGGCGCGGCAGCCCTGCCGTTTTACGGGGCTTTCGTGATCTGAAGCTGTACGCTGAAAGTCCAGGGCCGGTTCATCCCGATTTCGCGGTTGAACCGGTTTCAGGCACATACGGAGAACTCGATGCGACATCGCTTTTTTACCCTCAGACTATCCCGTAAGCTTGCTGGGTCAGCTACTCAGGATTGCGGAAATGACGAGGGTGAGAAAAAGGCGCAGGAGCCCGGTGAGATGTCTCTGAGCGGCCCGCGTGGCAGCTTCCGGATGCGTGTCACCGGGCACTATATTGAAATTGAACGCCCGTTATGGTGCGTGCATGATCTGTTTTTTTGTTACACATCCGGGCACTGGACGATAACAGATGACTATGCGCATCTGATGGATATGGATCCGGGCCGTGCGGCTGATCCACATTTTATTGCTGGCTATCTTGCTTCATCCGAGACGATCACTGATCGCACGCCATTTGTGGGCATATGGATGATCATGCCTGGAACCGTTGTGCGGCTGGCTGACAATGGCGCCTACACGGTTTGTCCCGCGGACGTGCCTGTCACCCCGATTGATGAGCGTGATATGCCGGAGTCTGTGATGGAACAGATTGCCAGGGCTGCGCAGGACAGACATGTGGTGATTGAATTGTCGGGCGGGCTTGATTCAAGCGGCATTTTTTACAGCGCACTGGCCGTCATTCGCGAGCGGGAGCGGCTTCGCTGCGTGACTTACTATGATCCGAATATCGCATTGTCGAGCGATGTTATGGCAGCGCGTTCGCTGTGTCTGAAACATGGCGTTGACCTGACGCTGGTACCGCTGGGCGGGAAGGGGCTGGTCGCAGCGTTGCACGCAGAACCATCGTTTCTGCCGGCCCGACCATCGCCCTGGCTCCTGCAATGCACAGCGCAGAGGGGATTTCTGGATGCTGTTGCGGGCTCATTACCGCGGAGCTGTATTCTGAATGGCCACGGCGGGGACCATATCTTTTTGTCTGATCCACAGATACATGCTGTGATGGATCATTTGTTTCGGTCACCACCAGATGTCGCCGCAGCGTTCAGAACGGCTGCGACACTGGCAGTTCTGCAGCGCCGTTCCTGGGCCTGGCTGACATGGCACTGTGCGACGGGGGGCTGGCAGCGCAGCTGGCAGGCCATCCGGGATACCCCGGTCGCAGCGCGCTGGTCGGATCAGGAGGGGCGAATTCTGACACGGGAGTGCAGGCGGATGATCTGCGCTGAGCGTCAGCGGGTCAACCGGCTTATTTGCTCTGAAGCGCCATGGCGGGTTGTGCCGCGTCAGCGACGCATCATGATGGAAGCCGTGCATCATGGAACGGCGGATCGTCTGACGGACAGCCAGTGTGAGACGGTATATCCCTATCTCAACCCGACCCTTGTTACCTGGGGAGAGGGACGACGTGACTGCACGACGTTTTCTGCCCGTCACAATCGGTTGCAACAGCGCCGGAGTTTTGGCCGGCGCTTTGACGATCCTGTTTTTCAGCGACAGGGCAAGGGCCATATTTCCGGCATGATGCAACGTGAGATCTCTGCTGAGAAAGATCTGATTGAGGGGTTGGTGGCTGCGGGGGAAGCGGCAGGTGCGGGCTTCGTCCGGCATTGCGGTGTGGCCGAAGATCTCGAGCGTTGCCAGCTGGGTGGAGCGATGGTTTCGCCAGCAGTGCTCCTGTTGATATCGCTGGAGCTTTACTATCTGTGCTGGCGGCAGAGGCGCTGATGGCACTGGCGTTAAAAGAGAGCTGTCACGTTTGTTTTACCCGCGATGGCGGCGTGATCTATGACAGCCGGTCTGATTTATATTGTTTACTGACCGAGAAACAGACTGCTGCTCTGCAGGCAGCCCTTGCGGGATCAGAGGGCCTGACGTCCTGCGCGGCGGACATCTGCGACTGGCTGCGAGAGACGAAGGAAGACCTTCCCCCGCTTTTCTCCTCCGTTGCCCGTGGTCTTCATGACTTTGTCTGGTCGTACCGGCCTGATGAACCTGCGCGCTATGAGGCGGGAAAGCCGGCAATAGCACTGATACTCTGGATATTGCTGATCCAGTGCCTGTTAAAAACCAGAGGAATTGTCGCAACGCTGAGATTTGTCAGGAAGCATCATTTGATCTGGCGCCGAATTCTGCCTTCGTACTCTTTGGGTGTTGGGGCCGATGAAATCATGATTGCGTCGCGATTTTCACCGTTCCGGTTCGAGTGTCTTGAATTTTCACTGGCTATTGAGGGCTATGCCCGTGCCTTTGGACAACACAGGACTACGTTTTGCCTGGGACTTCAGCGTTTTCCGTTTATCGCCCATGCCTGGGTCGAGTTGAACGACAAGCCAATCGGTGACGACCCTTCGCTGCGCGAACGGGCTGCAATCATATATGAGACATAAGGACGGATTGGAGCCAGAACATCGCGGGAATGTCGGGGCCGGTCACGAAATTGAGACCGCATCGTGGGGTCGTGCCGGATCCGGGCAGCGACCGGGTTTTACAGAAGACGCTTAATAACAAACTGCGGACATAGCCCGCAGGCTGTCGAATGATGGCAATAGTCTGGTGACAAACCCGATATCGCAGCGGATCATCGTGGTGCAAAGAGGAGGATATTTGGTGACAACGACAACTGAAATCGCAGAAAAAATCGCACAGGACCACGGATTGAGCAAGGTTCAGGGTAAGGCGATTGTGGAGGCAGTGTTTCAGTCTATCACAGAGGCTGCTGTCTCAGGCAAGGAGAGTTCGATCCAGGGCTTTGGCAAATTTAAGGGCAAGGTTTCACCGGCACGCGAAGCACGCAATCCGGCAACTGGCGCAACTGTTCAGGTCGCAGCAGCACGCAAGCTGTCGTTTTCGCCGGCGAAAGCGCTGAAAGACACGCTCAACAAATAAGACCGGAGCTGGTCGTACGTCTCATCACATGGAATGGCGAACGTTCGCCGGGTCGCGAGATGCGTCATCTGCTGGTTCGTTTGCGGCCGCGAAGTCTGTATTCAATGTGAAGGCGGCCGCTTAAGCCGGCGATAAACCATGGGACCAGAGTCTGTTGTCCAGGAAACATGGCGCGGCAGAGTCTTACTCTGATTGACTTTTTCGCCGCAGTACGCAGTACATTATTCTACTCGCTAACGACACCGGGCACGGTGAACGACGGAGAGCGGATGGAAAGTGTGGTCTGAAATGAGCGTTGCATTTAGCAGTGAACAAAGTGCTGAAACGGCATCAGAAACGATTTTGCCAGATCGCGCGATTTCCCCGCATCCCAATTTAGTGACGGAAAAAGGTCTGCAACTCCTCAACGCGCAACTGGCTGAGGCGAAGGCATCGTATGAGGTGGCGCAGGCGACCGTTGATATCCACGAGCGCCGCCGTGAATCGGCGCGCCCATTGCGTGACATACGTTATTACGAAGCGCGCGTGCATTCAGCGAAACTCATGCCAGCCCCTTCATCCAATGATCTGGTTCAGTTCGGCAGTACTGTAACGTTTCAGCGCGGCGACGGTGTACCACAATGCTATCAGATTGTCGGAGAAGACGAAGCTGATCCGCGGAAGGGAACCTTGTCATTCGTTTCACCGCTCGCGCGTGCTCTGCTTGGCAAAGCTTTGCACGACGAATGCCGCTTTGCCGATCAGGAGATCGAGATTCTTGCAATCCGGTAAAGCTGAAGGCTTGGGCGTCGCAGAGACCTGACCATCTCCTTCTTTCAGGCGGATGGACGTCGGCGGCCAGTTAGCGAGAGGTCGTGAGATTCTGCGCTTTGGGAATCGCTTAACGTCCTTTGCTCCCATCAACACTGTGTCAAGGGCTACAAGCCCGATCCGCCATTATTCTGGCGCAGTGTGGCGGGGTCATTAAAAGTTCATTGTCATGTCATCCAACTGATATTGTTTGTTTTTTTTGTTTGACTATAAGCCCTCGCGTCACACCTCACTCAAGGAGTTTATTTATGAGGGTTAAGAGCATTCTCAGTGCTTCGGCAGCTGCGTTCTGTGTGGTTTCCGGCGCTCAGGCCGCAGATGCCATCGTTGCCCCGGAGCCGGAAGCCGTAGAATATGTCCGCGTTTGTGATGCTTATGGCGCAGGATATTTCTACATTCCAGGGACAGAAACCTGCCTGCGCATCCATGGTTATCTGCGTTATGACGTTAAAGGGGGCGACAACGTCTACGCTAAGCGCCTTTCCCAGCTTGATCGCGATACCTACGACATGAAGTCCCGCTTTGAGCTTCGTTTCTCGATAGCGAGCGAAACGGATCTGGGCACGCTTCGGACTTATGCCGATACGCGCTATGACTGGAATAATGGCGCAGAAGGCTCGAGTGGCCAGCTGCGGTTCGCCTATATTGAACTCGGTGGTTTGCGTGTTGGTCTCGATGAATCGAAATTCGTAACCTTCACCGGTTATCTGGGCGACGTCATGAATGATGACGTCATTCTGGCCGGTGGAACCCGCACCAACGCAATCAGCTATACGTTTAAGGCCGGCAATGGTTTCTCGGCAGTGATTGCGCTTGAACAGGGTGGAAATGGTGATTCGGATGTCAATGTGACCATTGACGACTACACCCCGCATGTTGTCGGTGGTCTGAAATTTGCGCAGGCCTGGGGTTCGATCGCCGGTGTTGCTGCCTATGATGCCCGTAACGAAGAATGGGCTGGCAAGGTTCGCCTTGATGTGAATGTGACTGATCAGTTCTCTGTCTGGGTACAGGGCGCTTATAAGTCGAATGACGACAATTATACGGTCACGCAGAATTTTGCTGATGGCAGCTGGCGTGGCGTCCGTCGCATTGATGCCTTCTACGGAACATGGGGTGGCGACTGGGCCGTCTGGGGTGGTGCAAAGTACAAGGTCACCAAGCAGGCAACGTTTAACGTGCAGGCGGCCTATGAAGAGGCTGGCCGTTTTGCTGCGACCGCGAATGTCGCCTATACGCTGGTCCCTGGTTTTACTGTGACGCCGGAAATCTCCTACACCAAATGGTCTGATGACCATTCGGAGCTGAAGGGAGAGAAGGCCTGGCAGGGAATGCTCCGGTTCCAGCGTTCTTTCTGACAAAGACCGTGACGATCTGAGCACCTCCAGTCAGATCGCCGATGTTCGGGCAGAGAATGCGTTCAGTCGCATTCTCTGCTTTCTGCACTGTGAACGCCGCAGTGAATTTCGCTCTGCGTCGGAAATCGGGATAGCGACTGTTGCGCCAGCAAAGGACGGCAGCAACGCCGTGGGTGTTGTGTCGCACTCGAAAGAGCCGGCGCTTTTTGGAAACATCCTGCAAGAACGGTTCCTGTTGCTCCCGGAAGGCGATGTTTCGCCGTGGCAAGGATGGCAGTGACTGGAGTGATGGGGGCGCTGGGTCAGGGACAGAAGCATGGCCGGGGGTTGAAACCAGCGGCAGCGATATAACACTGTGGGGGCAGTCAGAGGGTCTGGAACGCAGCAGCCCCATCGAGGTGGTGTGTAGGGGGCGGGGCCTCGATGCATTGGTGCTGGCTGGGCTGCTGCGTCCCGATCAAGACTATTTCGGTTCCTTCTGTTAGGAAACTCCAATTAATAGGTCATGATAAACGCTGGGCGAAGCGATAGCACCAGTGTTATTGTGGCTCTGACGGAAGCAACAGCGGTCCGGACAAGTGCCGCCCGGAATTTTTTGTCTCAGGCAGGCGGGCACACGACTTGCCGAACAGGACAACTGACCTAAGTGTTGGGTTATGCAAAACTCCCGTCCTGTTAAGAAGGCCCGAAACGATCAGCATCCGTCAGCGCGTCAACAGGTTACAACCAGCCACCCCGATCCAGGCATCATTCCTGCGGAATTACCAGCAGATCTTTTTGGAAGCATCAGGGACCCGGGGCAGTGGTGCTTCTTCTTTGATCTGGACGGAACTTTACTTGACCTTGCGCCCACACCGGATGCCGTGACTGTCCCGGGTGACCTGCAACTGATGCTCGAGCGACTGTCGGCGATCACAGAAGGGGCTCTGGCTATTATAACTGGTCGCCCGGTTGCATTTGTCGATCGCCTTTTTCCGGGACATGACTTCACCGTGGCGGGCCTGCACGGCGCGCAGATCCGTACTGCAACCCCGGTCGGGCAAGCCTCGCAACAAGTGCATACAGCGAATACGCGTGGAACTGCGTCCTTTTGCTATGCATTGCGCGCCGCGCGCCGTCTTGCCTGCGGACTGACGGGTGTTCTTTTTGAGGACAAAGGTGAGGCTTTTGCACTGCATTATCGTCTGGCGCCCCAGCACAGTGCGGCGGTGCAATCGATCATGGCCGTTGCACGGATGCTTGCCGGCGAGGGTTACACGCTGCAGCCCGGCAAACTTGTCGTCGAGCTGAGGCCGGCTGCGGGCGATAAGGGGTCTGCTGTTCGAGCGCTGATGAGACGACCGCCTTTTCAAAGCAGACGACCAGTCGCTGCTGGGGATGATCTGACGGATGAGGCGATGTTTGAGGCAGTCAATGAATTGGGAGGTCTCAGTCTGCGGATCAGTGATACAGTAGCCATTGATCTCCAAAGCCGGGCGCGGGTCAGACTGGCGTCTCCCGCCATCCTCAGACACTGGATCAGGACCATTATTAAATGAAGTCAACGCATATCAATATCCCATCCCTTGATCTGGGGGTGATTGGCAATGCTTCCCTTGCCGCTCTGATTGATCGCAATGCAGCCATCAGCTGGATGTGCGCGCCGCGTATGGATGGTGATCCTGTCTTCTGTAGTCTCCTTGGCGCGGGCTCTGATCCCGATGATGGCAGCTGGCGGTTCTCCATATCCGAACAGACAGGAACGGAACAGCGTTATCTTCGCAATACTGCCATCCTGGAAACCATTCTCACGGACGTCCATGGCAACCGCGCCAGGATAGTTGACTTCGCGCCTCGTTTTCGTATGGGCGGACGACTGTTTCGCGGAAATACCGTGGTGCGGATTGTGGAACCCCTTGCGGGCTGTCCGCGTCTGACTGTCATGCTGCGCCCCCGTTATAATTATGGTGCCGGAGTTCCAGAGCGCACGCGCGGGACCAGTCACGTGCGCTATCTTCTGGGCGAGCAGGTGCTCAGGCTGACCACCGATGCGCCGGTGGATTATGTCCTCAGCGAGACGCCTTTTCTGCTCGAGCGTCCGCTGGCATTTATTCTGGGTCCGGATGAACGGCTGACAGAAAGTCCTGTGGAGACGGCCTCCCGGTTTCTGAGGGAGACCAGGAACTACTGGCTTGACTGGGTCAGGGGCCTCGCCTTGCCCGTGGACTTTCAGGAGGTTGTGATACGCTCGGCTATCACCCTTAAGCTTTGTTCCAATGAGGAAACCGGAGCGATCGTCGCTGCGCTGACGACGTCGATACCCGAATACGGTAACAGCGGACGGACATGGGACTATCGTTTTTGCTGGTTGAGGGATTCCTATTTTACGGTCAAGGCTCTCAACAGCCTGAATGCAACGCGCACGATGGAGAACTACCTGACCTACGTATCCAATCTGGCTGCAAGTTCCGATGATGGTTATATGCAGCCACTGTTTGGGCTTGGTCTGGAACGGACGGTTGACGAACACATGGTAACCGGGCTCTCAGGTTACCGGGGGTTTGGCCCCGTGCGGCGCGGCAATGCCGCCTGGACGCAGGTTCAGAATGACGGTTACGGTTCCGTTATCCTCGCGGCCATTCAGTGTTTTTTCGATGAGCGCCTACCCGACATGGGAGGCATACCTCTGTTTCGCCGGCTTGAACGTCTTGGCGTTGAGGCAGAAAGGCGCTGGGATCAGTCAGATGCCGGATTGTGGGAGTTCCGCACGCGAAGCGATATTCATACACATTCTGCATTGATGTGCTGGGCGGCATGTGATCGTCTGGCCCGCATTGCCCGGCGGTTGGATCTTGCAACGTCAGTGGCGCGCTGGACGACGAGTGCAGAGCGGATCCGTACGGCAATCCTTGAACGAGCGTGGAATGATAAAAAGCACAGCTTCGTGTCGACATTTGAGGGCGATACACTGGACGCCAGTTTGCTGCTGCTTGCTGAAACCGGATTTCTATCGGCTTCCGATCCCCGTTTTCTAGCAACTGTAGCGGCTTGCGAACGCGAGTTGCGGTTTGGAAATCACCTCTATCGCTATCGGGCTCCGGATGACTTTGGTGCTCCGGAAACAGCATTTACTGCCTGTACCTTCTGGTTGATTGACGCTCTTGTCCGCACGGGCCGGCACGACGATGCTGCTGATATTTTCAATGATATCCTTTCACGACGCAATCATCTCGGGCTGCTCTCTGAAGGTGTTCACGTTGAAACCGGGGAGTTATGGGGTAATTTTCCGCAAACCTATTCGATGGTTGGGCTGATCAATTCGGCGATGGCGATGTCCCGCCGCTGGGAGGATGTCCTGTGAGCCGTCTGATTGTTGTATCAAACCGTGTGCCTGATCCCGATCGTCCGCCTGCAGGCGGACTTGCTGTGGCGCTGCATGCAGCACTGGAAGAACGGGGCGGTATCTGGATGGGCTGGTCGGGTCAGTCAAGCGGCGAGCAGGAACCCGGACCGCTTGCCACGCGCACGGACGGTGCCATCACCTATGCACTCACAGATCTGTCGGACCGGGATCTCGCCGAATATTATCAGGGCCTCGCTAACAGTGTGCTCTGGCCATTGTGTCATTACCGGCTGGACCTGACAGATTACGCCCGGCGTGACATGAACGGCTATCTGCGCGTCAACCGGTTGTTTGCGGCCCGGCTGCGCCCGTTGCTTGAACCGGATGATGTGATCTGGATTCATGATTATCACCTTCTTCCACTGGCCGCTGAACTGCGGCAAATGGGGGTGACATCGCGGATCGGCTTTTTTATGCACATTCCCTGGCCTTCGCCGGATGTCTTTCTGACCCTGCCGGTGCAACAGATGCTGTTACAGGCGATGACGGCATTCGATCTGATTGGACTGCAGACGGAAGATGATGCCGAGAATTTTGCCCTGTGTCTGCGCCGCGGCAACGTTGCCCGCAAGGTTGCCGGTGACCCGGGGTTGTTTGAAACCGATGCACGCCGTTTTCGTGTCGGGGCTTTTCCGATCGGCATTGACGTCGAGGCGTTTTCACGCAAAGCCCACAT
>Ga0256901_1000961_pt1 | contig 15140 bp, 11 predicted proteins | sample MC6MC0689MT_FD_190200 | JGI IMG/M metagenome (GOLD analysis project Ga0256901, IMG submission 190200) | Metatranscriptome of enriched soil aggregate microbial communities from Iowa State University, Ames, United States - MC6-MC0689-MT... | ecosystem: Environmental > Terrestrial > Soil >... | reverse complement strand
CTTTTTAGGAGCGTGTTTACAACAATGACAGTTTTCATTAACTGTTTTGGTTTTATTTATGTTAAGTCGATAACAAATTAATAACCAATACTACTGTTATTGCCGGAGTTTGTAATAATATTGCCGCCCAATAACTGATTAATGCTTAAACCAGATCAAATACCACAAATGAGAAAGAGATCACTATTGCTTTTAATTTGTTGCACATTTTTCTGTGCTATTACCGGTACCGCACAATCGGACACGAATCAGATTGCCAATTCAATTACACAAAGTAATATTCAAGACACGAGTAAGCAGAACGCTAACGAAGAAAGTCTTGCACCGGAAAATGCACCAGCGCCTGTAGAGTTATCACAAGTTGGCGTAGATAGTAACAAGCAAACTTCAGATACGATGCCGGCAGTTACTGCGATGGATAGTATCAAAGTTATCGACTCTTCGATAGTAGATGTAGATACAACGGGCTCTGTAGAAGTGGGCACCGTGGCTGCTGATACTAAACAAGAACAGTTAAGAGGCGTAGTATATGAGAAAGATGGAAAGACAACGCTACCTGGTGCTACAATACAATGGACTACCAATCCGCTAAGTGTACAAAGTGATGTCGATGGCAATTTTTCGATTGCTTATAGAGAAGAAGGAGGGACGCTGACAGTGAGTTCCATTGGTTTTTCTACGCAAAATATTACAGTAGAACCAGGACAAAACGATTTGAAAATAATAATGGGCTTGAGTTCCGGCACCAAGATAAATGAGGTGGTTGTTACAGCCTTAGGCTCACAACGTAATACACGAACACTTGGCTATTCTATTCAACAATTGGAAGGCCGAGAAATACAAGAAGCCAAAGAAGTAAACTTTATAAACTCGCTACAAGGTAAGCTGGCCGGTGTGCAGATAAGTGGCAATAGTGGCTCTATGGGCGGCTCTGCAAAGGTTACGGTGCGGGGTATCAAATCTATATCTGGCGATAATAATGCCTTGTTTATTGTAGATGGCGTACCTATGGCCAATATGAATTTGAACACCACAGGTCAAGGTACTGGCGGCGGTGGTTTTGATTTTGGTAATCCGGCTCAACTTATAAATCCTAATGATGTAGACAATATATCAGTGTTGAAAGGCGCTGCTGCTACGGCTTTGTACGGCAGTAGAGGCCAGAACGGTGTAATATATATTACTACAAAATCTGGAAAAGGCTCTGGAAATCTAACTGTCAATTATGATTTTAATCTTCAGTTGGATCAGGTAGCAGTGTTACCAAAATATCAGAATAAATACGGAGGCGGTAATAGCAATGAGTTTGGCAAATTGTATTACAACGACAATCCAGAAGCCTTCAATGGCAACGGTGGCACCTATGATGATAACGATGGTAAAGGAAGCTATGATTTGATACCACAGTATTCTGTAGATGAGTCATGGGGTCCAAGATTGGATGGTCAACAGGTGCGCCACTATTGGTCTTGGGACAGAGACAGGAATAATCCTGAGTTTGGAAACACAGCACCATGGTCAGCAAATCCTAATAATGTGCGCGACTTTTTTAAGACAGGCGTAACCATGTCTAACAATGTATCACTTGCCAGTGGCAGCGATAAAGGCGCCATCCGTTTTTCGATGGGTCAAACTACTCAACAATATATTTATCCTGGCAGCAACCTGAATCGTGTTTACTTTGGGCTTAATACCTCTTACAATTTTACCGACAAACTTACCTTCAGTGGCGGCATTAATTACATAATGGACAAGTCGAAAGGCAGACCAGGAACAGGTTTCTTTGGACCTAACCCTATGTTGCAGTTTAATATGTACGGGCAAAGACAACTCGATAACAATAGGCTGATGGATTACAAATACGCAGATGGTTCGCAACAAACCTGGAATAGAAGTTCCTGGAATAATCCAAGACCTGCCTCTGCCGAAAACCCGTATTGGAACCAATACGAGAACTTTAATTCAGACCGTAATGACAGATATTTCGGCAACCTGGGACTAAATTATAAACTTACAGATTGGCTGGCTGCCGATGTACGCGTATTCTCCGATTTTCTTAATCACCTTGATGAAGCGCGCGGTGCGAAAGATTTATTAGGAAGTGCTGGAAGCTACGCCCGTCGCGAATTGGAGTACAACGAAAACAATTATCAAGCAACCTTAAACGTAAACAAGTCATTTGCCAACGACAAATTAAGTCTTGAAGGAATAGTAGGTGGTAATATCTTAAGTGTAAAATCCAGCACCATGTCGGGGCTTACCAATGGTGGATTAAGTAGCCCGGGCGTTTACGTTTTACAAAATTCTGTATTACCTGCAACAGCAACTAATTCGTTCGCAAACTTCCAGACCAATTCGCTGTTTGCTACCGCCACCTTGGGTTACAACAAGCTGCTCTATCTTACATTAACTGGGCGTAATGATTGGGCATCGCCACTTAAACAAACCGGAAATTTCTCTTTCTTCTACCCTTCTGTAGCTACGTCTTTCATCTTCTCCGATTTGATTCCTAAGAACAAATGGATGACAATGGGTAAAGCAAGATTGTCGTATGCACAGGTAGGTAATGCTACCACACCTTACGTAGTGTCTCGTTATTTCGACTTCAGTACACCATTTGGTAATAGTCCCCTACAATCCACGCCAGACCTACTTTTCAATGATAAATTAAAGCCAGAAAGATCGAAAGAAATTGAGGGTGGTTTTGATTTCAGATTCTTCAACGACCGTGTTGGGTTAAGCGCTACTTACTACAACAGACGTACAGAAAATCAAATATGGAATATCCAATTACCACCAGAATCGGGCTACACCTCAAAAGTAGTAAATGGTGGAACTGTTGAAAATAAAGGTATAGAACTAAGTCTTACAGCAACACCCGTAGTAGTAGGTGGTTTTAGCTGGGATGTTGGTATCAATTTCGCAAAAAACAAAAATACCGTTCTTGATCTGAATACTAATGATGGGAGCATAGGTGGGCTAGAAACCTTTGTGATAGGCACTGAGCGCCGTACACAACGCGTGTCGTTAGTAGCCATGAAAGGAAAATCTTTGGGAACCATTATCGGTACCGACTATGTACTCGATGCTAACGGCAACAGAATAGTTACTGCTGATGGCTATTACGCGGTAACCAGTAATTCTGTAGAAATAGGCAATGTAAACCCTGATTTTATGGGTGGTTTCTCCAATACATTTACTTACAAAGGCATTTACTTATCGGCTTTGATAGATTTCCAGAAAGGTGGCGATTTCTTTTCTTATACTAATTTGTATGGCAATAAGTCAGGTATGTTTGAAGCTACAGCGGCCAATGGTATTCGCGAAAACGGCATTATAAATGAAGGTGTGAAAGAAGATGGTACACCCAACGATATCGTTATAACGGCTCAAAATCACTTTAATAGTGATGGCGGTAACCGTATAAGCAAAGCCAATCTTTATGACGCCAGTTTTATTTACTTAAGAGAAGTTAGACTGGGTTGGAATTTGCCAGACAGATGGGTTAGTAAGACAAAACTACAAGCTGCAAGACTATCGTTAGTTGGTCGTAACCTGTGGTTGATGCACAGCAACGCACCTAACGTAGACCCTTCCAACATCAATAATTCCATAGGTAATACACCAGGTTTCGAGGGCGGTGCATTACCATCAGTACGTAATTATGGTATAAACCTAAACATTACTTTCTAGTAGCATAAGAAAGCTAAATGTTATAATAAGAAAACATTAATCATGAAACTCAGACTATTTTCACTTATAATATTATCCTTGCTTTTGGTTACCAGCTGCAAGAAATTTGATGATATAAATACCGACCCTGCAAAGCCTGAAGAAACAGACCCAGCCTTCCTCCTGGCCAATGCAGAGAAGCGTGCCGCCGACCTTATATATGGCAGCTATTACAATGGCAGAATAGGTATGCACTTTGCACAATATTGGACAGGCACGGACAAAACATCAGAGAGCCGTAATTTACTAACAGACGATGGCCTGTGGGCAGGATTGTACGCTGTCCCACTTATGGACTTACAAGGCATTGCCGACTTCTATGATAGAAATCCGGAGAAAAGAAATAACCAAATGCTTGCTGTTGCCAGCATTATGAAGTCATGGATATACCATAATCTTACCGACTTATATGTTGATGTGCCCTATTCCCAAGCATTACAGGTAGATCAATATCCACAACCTATGTTTGACAGAGCGGAAGATATTTATCTTGATTTATTAGCTTCATTGAAAACGCAGATCAATCTTTTGCAAGAAACCGAAGGCGTGATAACAGGCGATTTATTAGGCAGGGGCAATAAAGAGTACTGGATAAAATTTGCCAATGCGCTGCGTATGCGTATAGCCCTGCGAATGGCCGATGTCAAACCTGCTGAGGCAAAAATTGTTTTAGAGGAAGCTGCACAAAACACCTTTGAATCTACTGACGATGATGTATTTTTTCCCTATGATGAAAATAGCGCCAATGGAAGATATCCATATAACGACAGGGATAGAGATCTTATAGAATTTGCCGTCACCAGTACATTGGTAGATTATATGCTTGATGTCGAGGATCCAAGGCTACCCATCTTTGCAAGGCTAGACAATGCTACCGGACAATATCGAGGAAAGCTATATGGCACCGCTGAAAATAATCCGACAATGGATTCTCTGTCAAAACCTGGTGTGGCCGTGTACAGCGCTAGTATGAAAGGCTATCTAATAACTTATGCCGAAGTAGCTTTTATAAAAGCCGAAGCTGCAGCAAGAGGCATGACTATGAACGGCAATGCAGCAAGCTTGTATGAAGATGCTGTAAAGGCGTCTATGAAACAATGGGGTATCACCGACGCCGATGCAATAGATGTTTATCTTCAAAAAGTACCTTACAATGCAGGCAACTGGAAAGATGTGATAGGTAGCCAAAAATGGCTGGCACTTTATAACCAAGGATTACAATCGTGGATGGAGCGTTTAAGGCTAGACTTTAAAAAGCCTGATGGTAGTGCTTTATTCGTAGCTCCAGCGTCGGGTTCCTTAGACCCTGAAGTAGCTGATGTACCACAAAGACTAAACTATCCAAATGCAACGCGCAACAGCAATACAGCCAATTGTGAAGCAGCATCTCAACGTATTGGCGGAGACAGTAAAGCCACAAAAAACTGGTGGAATATGCAGTAAAAAAATTGAAAATTTGTTTTGTTACAGCAGGGCCTTCGGACGTATTGTTTGGAGGCTTTGTTGTTGACAATCACTTAGGTTCTATTTTATTTGCAACATTACTATTGTTTACATTCTTGATAATTGATTTATTATCTGTAAAAGAATATTAGATCATTGTATTTTGAAGCTAGAACAAATGCTAAAGTGCTGTAACTAAAACAGATGATAAAACTATCAAGAAGCAACAAATATTGTAAATTAGAGAGTGAAAATATTATTCATTAATTTGACATCTGATTTACATCAGATGTCCAGCATAAATAAGAGTTCGACCCAGCCTTTTAATCGTTATATGTTTAAGAAAATCTATTCTATTTCATTCGCCTTAAATTCTCTTAGGAAGTTACCATTTCTATCATACAATTGATTAAAGAATTCACCATCTCTAAATATAGTTATACAATTAGTTTCATTGAAAGAATAATCAAATCTGACAATCTCGCTACTGTTGTGAACTGTTTGAATTGGGTAAAATCTTCGATCGAAATAATATGCGTAAGTATACATTTGCTTCACGTTATTGTAACTAAAATAGCTATCTGCACAGCATGTAGATACTAGATCACTAAAGTTCTGCCTATTAATTCTATACAATTCTGTACTGTCCACGATATAGTTCTTGAATAATCTAAAATCCTTTTTTGGAATTTCTAACGTATCTCTCAAGAAGATTTTCCCGACTGAGAAGTAAAGTTGCTCCTTTGTCAGGAATCTATGCTTATATTGCAATAAATATAGTTCTTTAATACCTATGTATATTTTATATGAATTATCGTTTTCAACAGTAAGAGTTAACCCGAGCGAAATATCTTCTTCGGTATCTGGAACTCGTTCTATTATGGACATCACGTATTCATAACGACTCTTAAAGTTCCTATTTACGCTATCTGTCTGCCCAAAAACACAAGCAGTAAACAAAAAAAGTAACAAGGTGACAAATACGTAAATTTTCATAATGCTATGATTAATATAAATTCTCTCTCGACACAATTCTGCTGGTTAGGTTACTTATTGTTTATATCTCGTAGATTCTTTACAGAAAAGCTAATAAGTCAGCTAGCCAAATATAGTTACAATATGGAAGACTATTTTCTGAGAGTTGCAATATTAACAACTTCGGTAATGATAATATTTACATCGTGCAATAGAAAAGACGAGGTGAAAGAAATTGAAGAAGTGTCATGTGCTTGCTCCGGAGAACCGCCACCACCGGCTCCGCCTATTCGAGGACAAATTTTGGGAGAAGGTACAATAAGCGTAAATAACTATGGCGAAAAAATGAACTTTAATGTCAAGGTCGTTTGTGAAAAATCTTTCTATTATGAACAATCACAACTACAAACTTTCATGGTGATTGCTAACAATGGAAGGAGAAAGGATAGTTTTTATTTTGGATTCCCAGAAAAAGAATATCTTTTTTCCAGCACAATTAAATTGGTCAAAAACAAATCCAATTTCGACATAGGCTACACCCGCGATGGCAATTTTAAGGTTTTGTATAAAGTTACTTTAGGTGACACATTGAATGCAACCTCTATACATTTGTTTACTCCTGAAAAATTTAAAAGATTTGAAGATAATATAAAACTAGCAAAAGAGATGGAAAAGGAAAATCTATAGCCTAGTTAACGTTCTTCTCCGCACATTAACAACTTATTACCCTCCTAAAACCCTTATATACCAAAACATTGCGTTATTTTGCAATAGATGCGCAAGAGTGTGGCTTATATAATCGTCCTGTTTCTTTCCTCGTTTTTTAGCTCAGCATATAGCTTGCAAAACGAGGAACAGCTGCTGGTGCGTACAGCTACAAGTGCTCCTACATACGTTGGTAAAGAATTAATTTACCAAGTATCGCAGCAACGTAATTCCAGCGAAGAGCCAGACAGCTTCTGTAGATATCGAGGCAGCAACGGGAAACATCTCCAAAAAGAAAAAAAGTTTTTTAATCATCCATCGTTATCTGCCAGTACTTGTCTAGAAGCGCATGCATATTTAACGGAGATGGAGACTGCGGAATATCAAAGTTATATTCCGCAACTGTGGCGCAAATTGCTTTTCCCTAAGCATTATTTCTGGTAAGTCAATTTTTGTTTTAAGACAGTAACATTAGGCCATACCCAAAAGGTATTGCCCTTTATTCGCTTTGCTGCTCCTTAAGGTCAGCAAATTTTGTTGTATAAAATTTTCTTGAAATGATAGCAACCGTTATGGTACTTCTTGGAGGTATCACTCTTGTAATTGCCGCATTGGTATTTAGCGTGAAACGCAAAAAGAAAGAACAAAAACAAGCGCTCGCTCAAGCTGTAAGCGAGCAGGCCACTTTGTTACAATTAAGCTGGACCAATATTGACATCGACCATCATCGTGCTACAGCATGGAGCCATCCACGTCGTGTGTTGTTTTATGTTGATTTATCAGATAAACAACCCATATCACAGGTTATCAATACTGCTTTAATGAAAGACTGCCGGATAGTAAACCAATACAGTGAAAGTGCCAGCATAAAAAGTGTGCTTATCGAAAGTAATATAACCAAAGTTGATTTGCAATTTACCTTCATCACGCAGCCACCAGTAAGCATTTGCCTGTATGATGAGCATAAGGATGGCATTTATGAAAAGATAAGATTATCTGAAAAAGCAAGAAATTTAAAAACACTAATTACTACAGCATAAAAATTAAAAACATGAAACGAACAATGAAGAAAGAAACAGTTGTAGCAGAAAACGACCGCAACCAAGTTATTTTATCCGAAGCAGATTACAATACCATTAAGGAATTGATTGGTCCTGACCTGCGCCACGACAGTGCTATGACACTTGCTTATGAAATAGACAGAGCAATAGTGATGAAAGAAGATGAAATACCAGAAGGTACTGTGGCGATGGGTTCTACCGTTTCGGTGCAAGATGTAGATACAGATGTAACCAAAACATTTACCTTAGTAAAACCAGCGCAAGCCGATATCAAAACTGGTAAAGTTTCAGTGCTTAGCCCAATGGGGGCAGCAGTAATAGGTTTTAGAAAAGGGGAAACATCGGTATGGCAAATGCCTGGCGGTCTCAAACGTTTTATTATCTTAGACGTGTATTAGCCAATACTGAATAAGTGCCAACTATCGTTAAATACACAGCATTAAAACAGTTCACTGATTTAAAAATTGGAACAACATGAAACATAAATTGTTGATGATACCGTACAAGTTAAAAATCAGTGTGCTGTTAACCTTGCTGATAGGCATTATCATTGCCAATTGTATTTATTCTAAAAACAATATGGATCACATGACCAAATCGGTTACTTCAATTTATGAAGACCGATTATTGGCCAGCACCTACATTGCCGAGCTTTCTCAGCATCTTTACGAACGACAGCTGCATGATGAAACGGCATCCATTTTTGCTAACGATACGGGCATCACCAAATTGATATCCAGTTATGAACTCACGTATTTAACGGCGCAGGAAAAGCAACACTGGCAACAATTCAAGCAGAATATTGCTCAACACGACAAAGCAGTAATTGCAGGTGATAAAGGACTATCAAATTATAAAATGGCGCTTGCAGATTTAAAACTACTGACACAGATTCAAGCCAAAGAAGGTAATTTGATTTTTAAAGAAATTCGTTCTGACTTACATTCCTTTACCCTTGGCTTTGCTTTAGAAATTGCTTCGTCGATAGTAATAGGCGTCATGGTACTGTCTTTTATAGGTTTCTCTAAAAATTCCTTTTTAACAGCGCAAAGAAATCCGTCGCTTAATTAAAACAACAATTTTCAATTAGCATTATACCCATAACGAGTAGGGACGCGGCTTGAGGCGCGTCCCTACTCGTTATAATCAGGAAATTTTTAGGCAAACAAAAACAACTATTTGCTCAATACCAACCTAGCATTAACTTCATCCAAAGCAATTTGCTTCTTCAGTTCATCAAGTGAATTAAATTTTTCTTCGCCACGCAGGTATTGTACAAAATGTACAGTCAGGAACTGACCATATAAATCTTCGGAAAAGTCTAAGATATTTACTTCGCAGGTCACCACTTTATCTTCCGTAACCGTGGGGCGCAAACCTATGCTCATCATACCTTCATGTAGCTCGCCTTTCCATTCTACCATCACCGCATAAATGCCAATTCCTGGAATTAATATATCACTGTAAGCGGCTTGTAAATTGGCGGTAGGATAACCAATGGTTCTACCCAATTTGTTGCCATGCACTACTAAGGCTTTAAAGCAATAAGAGCGTTCCAACATTTCGGCAGCTTCGCTCACATTGCCTTGCAGCAAGGCTTTACGTATTTTTGTAGAACTTACCGCAGCGTCTTCTATCAGCTGCGCCGATATTTCTATTACCTGTACATGCGGCGCTACCAAGGCTTTCAGCAATTCTATATTGCCTTCACGGCTATGCCCGAAATGATGGTCGTAGCCAATGATGATGGTGTGAGGATTAAAATTTTTCAATAAAAAATCTTCAACATATTCCTTTGCAGACAGCATGGAGAAGTCGCGCGTGAAAGGCACTACCACTATATGGTCTATACCTTCAGCTTCCATCAAAGCTATCTTTTGCTCTGGACTGGTGAGCAAGCCCAAAGGCTGTTCTGGATGAATAATTTTGCGAGGATGAGGCTCAAAGGTTATAAGAATACTTTCACCATCTACAGCCTTCGCTGCCTTCACAACTTCCGATAAAATTACCTTGTGACCATGATGCACACCATCAAAGGATCCAATAGTTAATACAGGATTTTTAAAAGTAGGAAGATTATTAAGTTGGTGAAAAACCATTTTTTGTTTAGAAATTTGAAATTGGAAATTTGAAAATGATACTTAATACCTGATACTTAATACTAATCTCCTATCCTTCTCAGTTTCATTTCCGATGCCTGGTTTACAATCAAAGGAAATTTCTCTACCACAACGTCGCTTTGGTCTAATCCAAAACTGCGTTCTTCTGATAAACTTACTTTTTTAAGGAAGAAATAACCGCGCATAATTAGTTTATCTATAAATGGCAAAGCGTTATCTCTCGACAAGAATTTTTCCATTACTATAAATCTAAAGTCACCCTTTACATTGTTTCTGCTGAGCGATTCGTAACGGCTAGTAACATTCACTTCTTTATTGGCCACCATTTCTTCTACCACTTTCTTAAACATCATTTGCACACGGTGTTCTACCCTAAAACCTAATCTAAATTCAATACGAATAATTTCGTTTGGAATCACCGTTTGCACCACATAGTCCATAGTATAGGGTTCATCCAATACATCTACGTGTACAAACCAATAGATATCTGCGCGCTTTGGTTTCTTGTAAAGAATAGAAAAAATAATTTTGTGCTCTATCTCTTTACTGAAATTTGCACTGGTCATGTACACCAAATGTGTAGCATATTTAGGTATGGACCTGTCATTACTCAGCTCCTGAATAATGGGCACATAATCTTCAAGGCGCACAAATTCTACGTAGCGGTTTTTGATACGTCTGGCTTTATACCACATGAACATTACGGAGAATAAAGCACCAGCAATAATCAAAGTTACATAACCACCATGTGGGAATTTCTCCAAATTAGCCACCAAGAATGACACTTCTATGGTGAGGTATACCACTAAATATAAAGCTATCCAGCCGCGCCAAACCCTACGTGTGAAGAGATAAAAACTAAACAGCAATGAGGTCATAATCATGGTCATGGTGATGGACAAACCGTAAGCGCCCTCCATAGCCGTAGACTTTTTGAAATACAAAACAACCATGGAACAGCCCAACCACAATAACAAATTGATACCGGGAATATACAATTGGCCGCGCTCGGTAGTAGGGAAATTAATCTTCATCTTAGGCCATAAGTTCATTTTAATGGCCTCATTTATCAAAGAGAAAGAACCCGAAATCAAAGCCTGGCAAGCAATGATAGCCGCCAAAGTAGCTATAGCAATGCCCACATATTTAAATTGTTCCGGCATTATCTCAAAAAACGGATTGATGTCTGTAGGCATTATTCTACCGCCGTGGTTATGCAATATCCAAGCTCCTTGCCCAATGTAGTTTAATATCAAACAGATTTTCACAAAAATCCAAGCCGCTCGTATATTACTTCTTCCGCAATGCCCCAGATCCGAATATAAAGACTCCGCCCCTGTGGTACAAAGGAATACAGCGCCTAAAAGCCAAAAACCCTTCGGCATTTCTATCAATAATTTTATAGCATAATATGGATTGAATGCCTTAAAAATATGCAAGTCATCGGTGAAGTGTAGCGTACCCAACACGGCCATCATCAGGAACCATAGCACCATAACGGGGCCAAATAGCTTACCAATAGACTTGGTGCCAAATTGCTGCATGAAAAATATGACACCTAAAATAACAAGGACTATAGAAACCGTTGTCTTTTCAGGCAGGTCTAAACCTTCTACCGCAGAGGTCACCGTAATAGGTGGTGTAATAAGGCCGTCGGCCAGGAGCGCCGCGCCGCCTATCATCCCAAAAAACACAATCCATTTAGCATGCCGCCTTACGAGTGCATACAATGAAAAAATTCCACCTTCACCTTTATTATCGGCTTTTAAAGTGAGCCACACATATTTGATGGTAGTTTGTAAAGTAAGTGTCCAGATAACGCAGGACACCGCACCTACAACAAGCAATTCGGATACTACCCTATCCCTTACAATAGCGCTGAGCGCGTAAAGCGGAGAAGTTCCAATGTCGCCAAAAACAATACCTAACGCAATGACTATACCAGCAACAGAGGCCTTCTTAATATGAGCTCCCACAAAACGGAAATTTATTTGAAGGGGCAAAGGTAGTTATTTCGTTAATGTAACAAAATGCTAATGCGAGGAAGATTAATTTCTAATTAAAATATTTTCCAGCTTGTTTTTAAATGGAAAAAAGGATGCAGTTTTTGCAAACCACACCCTAATTTTACATTGGCCTCATCCCTAATTAAAATGCCCTATTGCTTCTTTCTTTAATTGCCGGGAAGCTTCCAAATCTCCATTTTCAATTATGGCATCTGGCGTCAGTATCAAGGATATGCCAGCTTTGCGCCACCAATTGTCATTCTTTAGTTTGTTATAATGAATCACACCCGTTAAATAATTTCTATCCTGGCCGCTGTGCCATTCTTCTACCCACTCAAATTCTTTTACGGGTATCTCCTCCCAACTGTCAGCGCTAATGAACACACGCAAATAATAATCTTGCGATAAATGTGCCGCTGCATGACCATACAATTTTTTGTACTCGTACTTATAATTATACCGCAAAGCAGAAATGTCGCTCAACACTGCCGAAGCTGTAGGAAAGCCACCAGCACCTTTTCCATAGAAAAATTGTTTATCCGCAAAGGCACTTTCTATCACCACGCCGTTGTATTCATTTTTAACGAAAGCCAAAGGCTCCTCTTTATTTACAAATTGCGGTAACACGAAGGCTGCAATTTTGCCGTCTGATAATTTCTTAGCCTGCGCTACCAATTTAAGTTCTCTTCCTTTTTCTCTGGCAATTTGTGCGTCGCCTAACTGAATTTGTTGAATACCGTTGAACAGGATTTCATCTGTAGTAGTAACTGTACCATAGGCATGTGTCAATAAAAACGACCATTTGTTGGCAGCATCGTATCCAGCTACATCAAGCTCAGGGTTGCTTTCAGCAAAACCTAAGTCTTGCGCTAGTTTTAATGCCGTGTCAAATCCTAATTGTTCTTCAAATATTTTAGTAAGAATGAAATTGGTAGAACCGTTTACTATGGCTTTTATGGAGTAAAGCAAATCATTATCGTAGTACTCCTCTAGATTGCGAATAACGGGTATAGACGCGCAAGCTGCAGCTTCGTACAAGAACGGCAATCCGGTTTGCTCTTGCAATTCCAGCAATTCGGGCAAATGTTCTGCTATCATTTTTTTGCTGGCACTCACTACCGATTTACCATTAAGCAATGCCGTTTTTACAATAGCAAATGCAGCATCGGCATCGTCTATCACTTCTACTATTACATTGATTTCTGCATCGTTTAGCAACTCATCTTTGCTGGTTGTAAACAAGTCCTGTGGCGCATTACGTTTCTTATCAGGATGTTTGATACATACCTTTTTTATCTCTCCATTTAAGGACGGTGTTTGTTGCAGCACTTTGTAAAGTCCTTCGCCCACTACGCCAAAGCCAAAGAGGCCAATTACTAATTTATTATGTTGAGCCATTGTATTATAATTATGTTGTTAGTTCAAATGAACTATGGAGTTTAACGAAAAATTGAAATCTATTTGTTTTTGTATGTTGGCATCTATGGGATTCAGCTCTTGAGCGAAACTCAGCACTTTTTCCAGTATCAGGTCTGACGCTTCGGACACAATGATGAGTGCCACATCTATTTTATTAAACACACTACCCTTGCTATTTTCAGCGTTCACCTTTGTTGAATCTAAATTGCCTACAATATGGATAGCTAGTTTTTGTATCGTAACACCAGCTTCTATTGCAGCAAGGTGAAAAGCCTCACACAAATTCTCTGCATACCTATTGATAGAATAAAAATGCTCTATAGAAAATGTCACTTTATTATCATGACGATTGTTTAGTGATTTTTCAAATTGCAAGTCAAATTTTTTGACTTTAGATTCCAGCTTTGCTGCATTGATGCTCTCTCCCTGAAAGGAAAAATTAAGTGTAGGCATGATAATAAAAATTAAAAAAATGGAATTAGAAAAAGGCTGAAACTAGCTGCAGCTCTAAATCTTAAAAGAAAATACGATAAAACTAAAAGGAGATAATTAGCGATGTATTACCAATGATAACAACAGCTACACACTATGCGATATCGCATATAGAGGTTGTGTGTAGTATGTGAATTTGTTCGTATCATAGTATTGCAATGAAATGCAAGTGTTGTAACAAAACTAACAATTTTAAATTTCATTCTCCAAATAAATCTTTAGTAATCTTTAAATTTTACAATTCTATTACATGCCTATTTGCTTTTAAGCTAATGCCAGTTCAACTACAGATTTTTTTGCAGCCACCGCAAATGCTTGGTCCAAGTCAGCTATTAAATCTTCAGCTTCTTCTATACCTACTGATAGTCTAATAAAGCCATCTGTAATGCCTGTTGATAATCGCTTTTCCTGCGGCACCGATTTATGTGTCATCTCACAAGGCAGGCAGGACAAGCTTTTCACGCCGCCGAGGCTTTCTGCAAGATGAAATAGTTTTGTGGCTTTAAGAAAATTGATAGCCGTCTCTTTAGAGTCATCGCGAAGACGAATACCAATCACGCCACCAAAGCCGTTTTGCTGTTGCTCTTTTGCTATTTCATGGTTGTGATGCGAAGCCAGACCGGGATAATAAACCGAAGCAATCGCTTCATGATTTTGTAGATATTCGGCTATAGTCAATGCAGAAGCAGACTGTTGCTTTACGCGCAAAGACAGTGTTTCCAAGCCTCTCAGCACTAACCAACAATCGAATGGGCCTAAGATGTTACCGCCTGCGTTTTGTATAAATTTAAGTTTTGCACCTAGTTCAGCATCTTTGGTAATCACTGCACCAGCTATCAAGTCACTATGACCACCTAAGAATTTTGTAGCGCTATGTACAACTATGTCTGCGCCTAAATCTAAGGGCTTTTGAATGATTGGACTATTAAAGGTATTATCTACGCAAAGTAAAGCCCCATGCTGCTTTGCTACTTTGGCAATAGCAACAATATCTGAAATTTTTAGCGTTGGATTGGTAGGCGACTCTACCCAAATAAGTTTGGTATTTTCTGTCAAGGCATTGATAACATTGTTCACATCAGTTGTATCGACGTAGGTAACTTTGATACCTAACTTTTCATAGACGTGGGTAAACAAGCGATAAGCGCCACCGTAAATATCATCTACAGCCAGAATTTCATCACCCG
>Ga0256901_1000955_pt1 | contig 15169 bp, 28 predicted proteins | sample MC6MC0689MT_FD_190200 | JGI IMG/M metagenome (GOLD analysis project Ga0256901, IMG submission 190200) | Metatranscriptome of enriched soil aggregate microbial communities from Iowa State University, Ames, United States - MC6-MC0689-MT... | ecosystem: Environmental > Terrestrial > Soil >... | reverse complement strand
TAAGGGTAAGGTGATTTTTTTTGGCGAAGTACATTGAGCTAAATAATGAGGTAAAGAATCTGGTAGACGGATTCTATCAAATTGAAAAAGATAAAGAAGCGGTGCGTGATTACTTTATTAGTCACGTAAACGAAGAAACAGTCTTCTTCCACAATCTACGTGAGAAGCTAGACTACTTGATTGAGAACGAATATTACGATGAGAAAGTTATCAATCAATATACATATCAGCAAGTGAAGACAGTATTTAACATAGCCTATGGCAAGAAATTTAGATTCCCATCGTTTATGTCTGCATTCAAGTTTTACAATAACTATGCGTTAAAGACAAATGATGGTAAGAAATATCTAGAGCGATACGAAGACCGAGTAGCAGTTAATGCTCTGTATCTTGCACAAGGCGATTATGAAAAAGCGAAAGCACATGTGAGAAACTTAATTAATCAAAACTATCAACCTGCTACACCTACTTTCCTAAATGCAGGACGTAAACGTAGTGGACGAATGGTTTCATGTTTCTTACTAGATTGTCCAGATACTACAGAAGGTATCATGTATATTGTACAATCATCTGCACAGCTATCACGATTCGGTGGTGGAGTTGGTCTTAACCTATCTAAACTACGTGCGAGTGGTGAAGCAATTAAAGGCGTAGAAAATGCTTCCTCTGGTGTTGTTGGTGTTGCGAAACTATTAGAAGATACTTTCTCTCACTTCAACCAATTAGGACAGCGTAATGGTAGCGGTGTTGCGTATTTAAACATCTTCCATGACGATATCGAAGACTTCTTAGATACAAAACAAATCAACGTTGATGAAAAGAAGCGTTTAAAAACGTTGTCTATCGGTGTAATTGCCCCAGACAAATTCTTCGAATTGGCAGAGAAAAATGAGCCATTCTTCGTCTTCAAACCATATTCAGTATTCAAAAAATATGGAGTGCATTTAGATGAATTAGACATGAATGAGTGGTATGATAAACTAGTAAATGATAGAGATGTTAAAAAGCGTAAGCTAGATGCACGTGATATGCTAACTACGATTGCTAAAACTCAATTAGCTTCTGGTTACCCATACTTCATGTATCGTGATAATGCTAACCGCTTGCATCACTTAGGAGATTTATCTAGTATCAAGATGTCAAATCTTTGTACAGAAATCTTCCAAGCTCAAACTCCTTCTGACATCCAAGGATATCAAGGTGAAGACACATTTGGATATGACATCTCTTGTAATCTAGGGTCATTGAATCTTGTGAAACTAGTTGAGAATGGAATGGCAAAAGAAGCTATCCATCTAGCGATTGATGCTTTAACAGCAGTTGCAGATGATACATCAATTGATGAAGTGCCATCGGTTAAGAAAGCAAACGATGACATGCATTCTATTGGTCTAGGAGGAATGAACCTACATGGATTATTTGCTAAGAATGAAATAGTTTATGGTAGTGAAGAGTCTCTAGACTTATCAAATGTTTTAGGTGCGTTGATTCGATTCTATTCTTTAGAACGCTCTATGCAGATTGCTAAAGAACGTAAGACGACATTCAAACACTTTGATAAGAGTACATATGCAAAAGGTAAAGGATTAGAACAGTACATCCATAACAGTCATGAGCCTGTAACTGAAAAGGTTAAAGAGGTATTGAGAGGTATTGAGATTCCTTCTATCGAAGATTGGAAACAATTAATCCAAGACATCCAAACATACGGATTGTACCATGCGTATCTGAATGCGATTGCTCCTACAGGAAATATCAGTTATGTACATTCATCTACAAGTGGATTAATGCCAATCACAGAGCATGTGGAAACACGTGTCTATGGAGATTCTACTACGCACTATCCAATGCCTTATCTAAATCGTGATACATTCTGGTATTACACTACAGCTTACGATATGGATATGTATGATATGATTGATGTAATTGCTACATGGCAACGTCATATCGACCAAGGTATTAGTTGTACACTATTCGTTAACAGCGATATTGCAACAAATGAGTTAGCTAGATTGTATATCTACGCTCACAAGAAAGGTTTAAAGAGCCTGTACTATACAAGAACTAGAAACTTGAACGCTGATGACTGCATTAGCTGTACAATTTAAGGAGGATATGATATAATGGATTTTAACACATTGTTATTTAGCAACGAGAAACTTAGAAAAGAGATTGAACAACTGCATGGTGCGAGAAAAGTCTTGCACGATGCAGTAAACTGGAATGAAGAAGAAGATGATTTCACACAGAAATTCTGGGAGCAAAACATTAGTCAGTTTTGGATTGACACAGAATTTACACCTACAAAGGATGCAAAGGTGTGGAAGTCTCTTGCACCAGAATGGAAAGAAGTATATCGTAAAGTGCTTGGCGGTCTGACTCTATTAGATACTAAGCAAGGTAATATCGGTATGCCACGTGTTGCGGAATTTGTCAAAGGCAATCAGCGTAAAGCGGTGCTTTCATTCATGGGTACTATGGAAGAGATTCATGCAAAATCTTATTCTACAATCTTCACAACTCTATTAAATGGTTTAGAGATTGATGAAGTATTTGAATGGGTGAAAGAGAATCCATATCTGCAATTCAAAGCTAATGTTATCACAAGCTATTACGATAGTATTGAAGATGATTATAGTCTGTATATGGCAATGGTTGCATCTGTATTCCTTGAATCATTCTTATTCTATTCTGGTTTCTTCTTCCCACTTTATCTAGCAGGTGGTGGCGGTGCAGATGACGGTAAAGGTCGTATGGTTGCTTCTGGTGAGATTATCAACTTAATCTTGCGTGATGAGTCGATTCATGGCGTTTACGTTGGAAAACTAGCACAAGAAATCTTTGAGAGATTCAGTGAAGAAGACAAGGAAAGTGCTAAGAATGAAGTTTATAACTTGATGTATCTGTTGATGGGTAATGAGTTTAAATATACAGAAGATGTATATGCAGACATTAACCTAGACCATGAAGTAAAAGATTTCTTGTACTACAATGCAAACAAAGCTTTACAGAACTTAGGATTAGAGAATACATTCCCAGAGAAGCGTATTAATCCTATCGTTTTAAACGGTCTTAATACGTCTACTAAGACACACGATTTCTTCTCTACAAAGGGAAATGGTTACATTAAGACTGTAAATGTCAAACCAATTACTGACAATGATTTTATTTTCGACAGATTAAATTAATGTTTGACAAAAGCAAACTATAATGATATAATAATTGGGCAGGGTTAAGTTCCTGCCTAATAAAAATTAGGAGAGATATTATATGGCAAAATTATTTAAATTAGAAAAATCTAACTGCACACCTTGTAAGATGGCAGATGAAACATTGAAGAATACATTCGGTGTTGTGCTTGAAAAGGATGAAAAAATCAATATGAATATGAATCCTCAAATTGCCCAGAAATTAGGCATTATGAGTGCTCCAACATTCTTGCTTTTAAGTGAGGATATTGATGCAGAGGATTTAAAGAAGATGACGAAAGAAGAAATTGATGAAATGACAATCACAATGTATAGCGGTGTTGGCATGTCTAAGTTGAAAGAAATTCTTGAACAAGCAGGCAAGATTTCGTAATACATACGTTTGACAGAAACAAAAAATAATAGTATAATAATATTACAAAATACATAAACCAAAAGGGGATTATAAACATGGAAAAGAAAGCAAAGCGTTTTTACAAAGTTGATGAAGTAGTATGGGTTATTGCAGAGAAGAAAGAGGGCAAAATCCAGTCTATTGACCGAGCAAAGTTAGAAGTAGTAGTTAAAGTAGAAGATAAAGAAGTAACTGTCAAGATGTGGGACATCGACAAATTGAAGTACAAAGCAAAGGATAAATTCTTCAAGGATAATCCAGAGAAAGCTAAGAAAGGAAATGTTGCATCTGGTAAGTTAGAAGTTATGGATGTAGCAGAATTACATCGTAAAGTACAAGAGTTGTATAATACTATTATGCATCCAGAAGTATTCTTTGCGAAAGTACGACCAGAAGGTATCATTCCTTCTAAGCGTAAAGAGGATGCAGGTTGGGACTTCTACGCTTGCGTAGAGCCTAGAGAAGTTGATGGAGAAAATGTATTTGAAATCTACTTGCCTGCATTCAAAACGACTTTAGTACCTACAGGTGTAGCATCTGCATTGCCTACAACTCATTACTTAAATACTAAGCATGAGCGTGGGTCAACTGCAAAACCTGCTGTATCGGTTTTAGCAGGTGTAATTGACTCTGGATATCGTGATGAGATTTTCCTAGCTCTTACCCCTTTACACAAAGACGTGTTAATTACTAGTGAAGTAGATGCGATTGAGTATCAAGAGAATGTAATTCTTTACCCTTACTCAAAAGCTGTTGCACAAGGAACTATCGACCTAGTAGTTGAACCAATCGTCAAAGAATTACCATTTGACGAATTACAAAAAATTGAATCCGAGCGTGGAACTACGAAGTTAGGTCAAAGCGGTAAATAATTTAAGAAGAGAATTTTTTCTCTTCTTTCTTTTTTTGCCCATTGACAAGCGTAAAAGATAATGATAGAATCATAGTATAGTAAAACATAAAGGAGTGTTATCTATGAGATGGTTTGGTATGGAAAGAACTTCTATTAAGAAAGTTGTAAAACACGCAAAAGATAACAATGCGTTGAGAGGGCTTATGTCATATGTTGAAATACTTAAAAACATGTCTTTTAAGACACCTAAGACTAATGAGCAGAAGTCAAATGATAAAGCTAAACGCAAGATGATTAAAAAATCTCAAAGAAAAAATCGTTAAGGAGTGTTATTATGGAGAAACAAAACTTAGATAACTTAGCAGTTGGCGGTCACAATGTATTTCATAGTGCGGAAGAAGCAGGTAAAAAGCTTAACATGTGGGAAGGCTTTGACAAACAGTTAGAGATTGACAAAGGTAAGACATTAGGAGATTTAGTGAAAGAGGTTGCGGAAACAGATGGTCTGTCAGAGGAAGAAGTTTTGAGACATCTTGAAGCTGTGAATAAAATCATGGGCAATGCTAGTGCACCTAAATTCAAGAACAACAAACAGAAGTCAAAAGACAAATCAAAGCGTAAGCAAGCCAAGAAATCTCGTAAACGCAATCGTTGAGGTGTCTAAATGTTACATAATGATTATCGGAAGGATTGGCGAAACGATGATGAGTTTGCCAAGGACATAGAGGAATCACATAAGATTGAGAGAATCATAATTGATGCGTATGCAGAACATCTACGCATCAAACATGGTTTGGAAGTTATTATTGAGGATAATGGTACAGATAACAGTGGTGCAGTCGTTGATAGTGCTAATACAAATGCTGATTTCAAAATCAATGGCAAGCCAATAGAAGTCAAATATAATAACAGTATGGACTATGAGTTTAGATTCAAGAAAGACCAACTACTAAGCTATCTCAAACAGGATGCATGTGTATTGTGGGTTAATGGATGGTTGACTGACAGTCCAGAGTTTACAGTGCTGAAACCTAGTAAACTGCAAGAAATCAAAGAGACAAGAGTTAGCAAGCCATTTAAGACATGGGGTTACAAGCGTTGCTATACTCTTAGACAGTATTTATTTAAATGGTATAAATTTGAGGGAAATGTTATTGACAAGCGTAAAAGATAATAGTATAATAAACATGAGGTGATAAAATGAAGAAATATTTAAAACACTTTTTCCTTGAAACTAAGACAGGGAAATACATAATGAAAAGCCTATCATGGTTAAACACTTTAGAAGGAGTTATTCACTTGATTGTAGCAGGAATTGGAGCATGGGGATTAGTTGATATCAATGCCTATGACATTCGTGCTTGGACTCCTGTAGTAGAAAACTTTATCTTTGGTATATTCTCAATCCTAACTGGTTGGGCATTGGGAATCGACCATCATCATCACTAAGGAGGTGTCAGAATGGCATACATGTATATTATGGGATTCTTATCATGGACGTTTATGATATTCCTGCTCACAGGATTTATGGTTTCCCAGATGTTTGAATCAGATTTGCGTAAGGATATAACAGATGACGAAAGGATGAAAATAGAAACCATAATGATGTCATTCTGGAACGCCAAGTTTTCTGGAAAGGTATATTGGTTACTAGACATTGGAACACAGACATGGGCAATATTACTTGAACCACTATTGAGAAAATTACAACGTAAAAAGGATGATTGATATGATTACAAAAATAATTCTAGAAGTTATATTTTGTGCACTAGCATCTTACATGCTATATATCGACAAAGACAAAGGCAGATGGATTACAACATTATGGTCGATACTTATTATTTACTTCTTATCTTGGGCTTTAGCAGATTCATATATTTTAATTGGAGGTAGAATCTAATGGCATTATTTTTAATTACCGCACCAAGCGGAACAGGTAAAACTAGCATTATGGAGATGGTAAAACAGTATTTAGGTAACAAGGCATTGTCAGAATGTGTATCTCATACAACACGTCCTATGCGTGAGAATGAAGTTGATGGGCAGGCTTATTACTTTATTTCAGAAGAATATTTTGAATATGGTGTCAATGAAGGCGAGTTTGCAGAGACAGTAAATTATAATGGTTATTGGTATGGTATATCAATAGGAGAGATTAATAAGCGTATGCAGGAAACTGATGATGTATACATAATAGTTAATTACGATGGTTACAAACAAGTCAAAGAAGTATTTCCAGATGCAATAGGGATATTCTTACATATGAGCAAGGAAGATTGCATGGCAAACATGTTGCTTCGTGGAGATTCAATTGAAAGTGCTATAGAAAGAATTGAATTGTATGACGATGAAATGAAAAATAGAGTTGACTATGATTATGTTATAAAGAATGTAAGAGATAAACAGACTCATACAAGAAATATTATTGCAGGAATTATCTACCAAAACTAGGAGGAATAGCTATGGATGAAAATAGCATCAAAGGTCTTGCACTAGGGATATCTTTAGAGACAATAGATTTAATGATAGAGATGAAAAATAGAGGGTTTGAAACCCCTAAAGGCGATGAGTTTTTTGAAGGCTTGGCACAGGCAAAAGAGATTATGGTAGGATTTGTAAAATTTTATGAAGAGCGATGGGGTAATTTAGCACCTCCTTTAGCTCAACAAAAAGAAGAAGGTAAATGGATGGTTTACGATGATGAGTCAGAAGATGAGATTTACCATGACACATTAGAGAAGGCTGAAAAGGATTACAACGATGCTTTACGTGATGCAGATGAAGGAACAAAGGTAATCATGTTTAAAGTAGTCAAGGAGGAATTTAAGGGTGAGTAGCACGATTGTATTACATGTATCTGGTGACGATTATTCAGCAATGAATTTTGAGCAGAACTTCGATGCTCAAACAGTATATGAGGAAATGGTTTCAAAGAATGAAACTCTAAAAGTTATCAGCACTGACGAATATTACATTGAAGTAAAGATTCACGAGTTTGGATATGTTGATGATGGGTTTGTATGCTTCCTATTCGAATCTATGTTTGACTACGATTCCTTGAAACATGAATGTATTTATTTTGTAGAAGAGGTGAAATAATGGAGCATATTGTACAAGTAATACATGAAGATAATTACTATTTTGCGGATTCAAGATATGACGACCTTGACGGACTTGTAATAATATCATTTAATGATATTGCAGACCCAGATATAATTTTGGAGATTGTTGAAGACGAAATGGAAAATGCTAACATGCATAGATTGTTAGAGCTTCCAAGAAAGTTATTCGATGCTATAAAAGACTTTACACCAGAGAAGGCATATGCGGAACTAGCTAGAATAATTGCAGAAACAATTTATGAAGAAATTTAGGGTTTACAAAAGTAAAAGATAATGATATATTATAACCAAGGGGGAAATCAAATGAAGCGTTGGGAAATAGTGAAAGGCGTGCAAGAAGGTTTGTATCCGAAGGGAACAGAGTTTAAAGTTAAATATCCAGATGGCGATGTAGGGTTTGCAAAAGTTGACAAAGATGGATGTCTATCTTGGGATATGGAAAATGGTAGTGGTCATATCCATATTGCTAGTTACAATGGTGATGAATGGACAGTGTTGCATGATAATGTTAAAGAGAGAGAAGAAGAGAGATTTGTCAAAATCACACAAGAACGTCTTGATTATCTAGAAGAGCGTGAAGAGTTTTTAAACTGTTTAGAAGCAGTAGGAGTAGATAATTGGGAAGGTTATGGACATGCTTACGAAATGATGGGAGAAGATGAATAGTATGCGTACAAAAGAAGAGATTTGCGAAGCGATTATTGATTGGGAACAAGATGCAGGAGAGGATTTCGTAGATTACTTTAATTCTTACATCAATGAGTACAACTTTATGTTTTGGGCTTTAGGCAAAGGATATATTACAGCAGAGCAATTCAGAGCGTATGAGAATGATGATATTCCTAGTACAAGCTTTGTTTTAGGTGATGAAGAGTATTCGGTTGTCTATGATGCTAGTGAAGGAGATGATTGGGAAACTCCTTATAGAAAGTCAAGAGAGATTCTTGCAGACTTCTTCTCTGCATCTACTACATACCAAACTAGATTAGATAACTTCTTTAATAACATTCATCCAATGAAATTCGATGATGCAATTAAAGCGTTTCGTTTCAAGAGAGAGAGAATCTTCTATGTGCTTGATGGTGAGAGAACATATCTTACGAATGAAACAGAGCTTACAGTTGATTTAATCAATCAAGTAAGATGGTATCGTGATGATAATGAAGAGGATGATGAATAATGAGAATGAGTATTCAATCTCTTGGTGGAAGCATTAAGGATTATGAAAGTTTGCTAGGCGATAAAATAAGCTACGAAGAACATTACCATGTTTATCGTGATGAAATTATCAAGGATGGATACGGTAAAGATGTGCGAATCCTTTGCGATGGTTTGAAAGACGTTTTCATTCCATCTATAGAGTCATTAACTTATATTTTTGAGGATTTCAATGAAAAGTATGGTTATGGCGGTCAAATTACTATGGATGTACATAATAAAATCGTATACATACTAGATACATGGATTGAATAGGTTTAGAGATACTACATATAGTGTTTATAGATTGATAAAAGTGTCGTTTTATGAAGGGGTGGGAACATGAGATGGATGTCGAGTACGCCTAAACATGTTGGCGATACTAGAATTGCAACTGAATTTCTATGGTTTCCTAAAAAATTAAACCATGAATGGCGTTGGCTAGAGACTGTGAAGATTCGTCAAGTTGCATATCAAAGTTACACATCAAGTGGCTACAAGTTGTTTTGGGAAGATATTAAATGGATTGACGATGAAAAGGAGAAGATAAAATGAGTTACGTACAATTATCAATTGATGTTGAAGCATATTACAGTGAAGCTACATATTATGAAGAGGTGTTTTTACCTGTAGATGTCTGGGAAGAAATTAAAGATGAATTTAACTTTACTATGTATATTGGTGAACTTGATGGTAAGCATAGTGAAGTGCGAGGAACTATTGAAGCCGATTACGTTTCAGACAAGTATTTAGAATCGCATGTGCCACAAGGCGATGATGGAGAAAGTTTATTCTATCGTGTCTATGAATTTTTAGATGCAGATAAATATGATGCTCATTATCTTTGGAATATACAACAAGAAGTAGCAAAATTAAAACAATATGAAACTGCAACAATCAAATTTAAGTCTGCCGACAAAGATGTGTTATTTGAGAACTTAAAGGTTTATGATGTTGAGGTGATTGATTGAAAGTAATCATTGCAGGGAGCAGAGACTTTGACAGTTATAGATTGTTGAAATTCAAACTGCTCCATCTTTTATCGAAATATGATTTGACAGAAGTAGAAATTGTTTCTGGTGGAGCTAGAGGGGCTGACTCTCTGGGAGAAAGATTTGCAAGAGAACATGGTTGCAAGATTAAAAGATTCATTCCAGATTGGGATGGTCTTGGTAAGCAAGCAGGCTTTATACGCAATTGGGACATGGCAAAATATGCTGATGCATGTGTGGCGTTTTGGGATGGTAAAAGCAAAGGAACTAAACACATGATAGATTTAGCTAAAAGAGAAGGGTTAAATGTAAGAGTCGTAGAATACTAAAGGAGTGTTAATATGTTTAAAGATTGGACAGATGAAAAGTTAAAAGAAGAAATTGATGGAGGTCTTCGTGCCTATGCAGTGAAGAAACTGAAAGATAATGAAGAGCTTGTAACACATTTCCAAAATGAGATTTCAGAAAAATTAAAAGAAATGAATCAGCTAGAATGGGAAATGGAAGTTGCATTTGGAGACATCAAAGAGTGGAATGAAGTGCTTAACCGCATTGATGCTCTAGTACCGCCAACAGTGGATGTAGAATAAAACTCTGCCGAAAAAGGGTTTGGAGTAGGCTAGGTGGCAAACCAGAAACCCTGCATCATACATATGGTAAAACCCAAGCACGAACAATAGTAAGTGTAGTACGCTGTTAGGTCACCCAATTAAAAGGAGGAACATAAATGACTTGGTTAATAGGAGCAGGCACATACCTGTTGATAGGTGTTATATTATTCTTGGTAATATTATTTACAGACCCTTGGGGATTCTTAGCTCTATATTGGGCAATTCCAATCATCTTCTTCTATCCATTATTAATGATTAGAAGTTGGTATTGGTCAATCACAGATAAATGGAACACTTGGAAGAAACGTAGGGCTTTGAAAAAATCTAATAAATAAGGAGAGGTTTATATGGCATTATATGGAACTGCAATTCAAAATTTAGAAGCTTCATTTGACCAAATTAAGGATGGAGTAGAAAAGGTTGATGATGGCTACAACCATCTAAGAGGTCTTGATTGGGATGAGATTTTTGAAAAATTAGAAGATGATGAGAAGCAAGAAATCATGGAGCTTATTAATCAAGGTCTTGACCAAATTGGTGACGGATTATATGATATAAAAGAGTAGACAAACATAAATGATAATGGTATAATTGGTTTACAAACATAAAGGAGTGGAAAACATGAAGAAATACTTTTCGATGTTTAGGTTTTATTACCATCTATACAATGGGAGTGCCAAGAAATACGACATTGCAATGGATGCAAATGAGAGTTTCGTTGCATCATTTACACCTATGGTATTCCTTATCTTACATATCTTCACAGGTTTATTCTTAGCATCTCCAATATTCACGCTTGCGATGTTTATCTGGATACCTATCATTTTAGGCAACTTAACGATTGTACATAACGTAGGAAGAGAAGGTCGTCAGATGCAATGGGAGCAAGAAGAAAAGCGTAGAAAGGCAGAGCGTGAAGCTAAACAGCGTGAGCATGACGAATACATGAGAAAACAGCGTGCAGAGCGTGAAAAGGTGCAAAGAGAATGGGAGAGAATGAAGGCAGAAGAAAGAAGACGACAGGAAGAGAGAAGAAGAAAGATGTATGATGAACAGGATAGAAGAACGAATGAAGAATGGGAAAGAATTTATAGAGACTTCTTTGAACGACAAAAGAAACAATACAGTCGTGGATTCAACAGTCAAACTCAACAGCAATCTTACACATCTCGACTTGATTCCACATTGAAATTCTTAGGTCTATCAAAAGGTGCAACGAAAGATGATGTTAAAAGAGCTTACAGAAGATTAGCTAAGAAGCATCACCCAGACATGGGAGGAAATGAAAAAGACTTCATCAAATTAAAAGAACACTATGACTATGCAATGGGTCAATTATAGGAGTGATAACATGTGGGAAACGAAGAAAAACATTAACGAAGATATATTAGCAATATATTCGTATGGCTCTAGGGTCTACGGAACTGCAACAGAAGATTCAGATTATGATTATATGGCTGTTGCAGATAGTCAAGATTTGGAAATTGATTATACATTTGAGCAGGACGATGTTTCTATTCACGTTGTAAGTGAAGCACTGTTTATCAAGAAGGTTAAAGAGTGTCATATCAGTTACTTAGAATGCATCTTCCAAAAAGAAGATAGCAAATATCGTGAGCATTTCGAACCAAATCTAGAAGCATTACGAAGAAATGTATCTGGAATATCTTCTAACAGTTTCGTTAAATGTAGAAAGAAACTTAAAGATGGCGAAGATTACATTGGCAAGAAAAGTATGTTCCATTCAATCAGAATCTTGATGTTTGGGATTCAAATTGCAAAGCATGGTAGAATCGTAGATTATACTTGTGCAAACCATTACTTAGGAACTGTTATGGCTATGAAGGATTGGGATACAATTAAGAAATTCTTCCAACCGATTTACAATAGTTTAAAGAGTGAATTTAAATTACTAGCACCGCTAGATACTGATAAGGAGTGATTATGATGAAAAAGTTTTTAATCGGATTAACAGCAATTGCAGGTTTAGTAGGTCTTTCTGGATGTCAAATTGGGGCAAAGAGTTTTGGTGGAAGTTATACAGTTGACTTGCCAAAAGGAGAAAAGCTAGTTAATATCACATGGAAAGAATCTGCTCTTTGGTATCTTACACGTCCAATGACAGAACAAGATAAAGCAGAGACTTATAAATTCAAAGAAGATAGTACATATGGAGTTATGGAAGGAACTGTAACAATCAAAGAAAGCAAATAGGAGCGTGCAACATATGATGACACACAATGAAACTAAGAATATTGAAGTATTGGATAAATTACCCAAAGGACTTGATTGGAGTTTAAAGGCTATTAACGTCAAAGAAGCTTGGAAGAAAACAAAAGGCGAAGGCGTTAAAGTCATGGTCATTGATACTGGAATGGATGAGAGTCATCCAGATTTAAAAGGAAAAGTCAAGTACGGTATAAATATGTTTGAGAAAACAAATGATATCACAGATGAGTATGGTCATGGAACTCATGTTGCAGGATTGATTGCAGGAAATAAGACAGGTGTTGCACCTAACGTTGATTTATATATTGCAAAAGTATTAGACAAAGATGGCGTAGGTAGTATGGCTAGTGTTATGGATGGAATCACATTAGCTATGAACTTCAACGTAGATATTCTTTGTATGAGTCTTGGTATTCGTGGAGGTCTTCCAGTACGATTACAAGAGCGATTAGAAGAAGCTCATGCACAAGGTATTAAGATTGTGTGTGCAGTAGGTAACAACGGATTACCAGAAGTGGATTATCCTGCATTCTTAGAAGAGGTCTTTGCAGTAGGTGGAGTAGATAAGGATTTAAATCATTGCCCATTCTCTAACAGAGGACAGCAAGTAGATATCTCTGCCCCTGCAATGGATGTTTTAAGTACGTTTAAAGATGGTAAGTATGCTAGAATGTCTGGGACATCTATGGCTTCACCATTAGTAGTAGGAGCATTGGCACTACTTATTTCTCATAACCGTAATCAAGGTATTGAGTTAACGCCTGCACAGGTGAAAGAAAAAATTATGGATATGGGTAATCACGACCACAGTTATAATCTAGGTTATGGCGTTGTAGATTTATCAAAATTATTGGATTAGAGTGTTGACTTCTAATCCAATTTTTGCTACAATGAAGAAAAATATGGGAGGTGATTATCATGAGAGGGGCGTGGAACGAATACTTTAAAACGATGTTTGCTATAATATGTTTCTTAGGTTATGGTGCATTATGTTTCCTCTTTGCAGTATGGCTAGTGAGTCTGATATTCTTATAAATAAAATAAAAAAATAAAAAATCTTTTCTTTTTTTGTAGACAAGAGCAAAAGATAATGATATAATAAATTTATCAAGTTGAAACAAACAAAATAAAAAACATTAAGGAGTGTTGTTAAATGGCATACCAAGCGTATATCACAACAGTTAAAAAATTAAGAAAGCATTCTAATGCAGACCGATTACAGGTTGCAGAACTATTCGGTAACGATGTAATTGTTGGATTAGATGTAAAAGAAGGAGACTTAGGTGTTTACTTCCCTACAGACGGCAAATTAGGTCTAGAGTATGCGGAAGAAAACAAATTGCTTCGTACACAAGGCGGTTACTTAGACGATGAGAAACGTCATGTAACTACAATCCGCTTACGTGGAGAAAAGTCAGATGGTTTATTCATGCCAATCACATCTCTTGCAAAGTTTGCTGATGTTAAGACTCTCAAAGAGGGTGACACGATTGATATCTTAAAAGGTAAACTTATCTGTGAGAAATATGTGCCAAAGGCTAAACCAAGAAAGGACATGCCACAAGGTAAGAATAAAGAGAAGTTGAAGAAAGAAGATGTGGTTAACTACCCATTCTTCGAACAGCACATTGACACATCTCAACTAGCTTACAACACTCGTAGCTTCAAAGAAGGTGACAACTGTGTAATCACTTTAAAACTTCATGGCACATCTCAACGTACTGCTCACACAGTTAAAGAGCATAAATCAAAGTTTGCTAAATTACTAGCTAAAGTTGGTATCAAGACTAAGCCGACAAAAGTATGGGATTATGTAACAGGTACTAGACGTGTAACTTTAAACACTACGCAATTTGGTGGCGGTTACTACGGTAGCAACGAATTTAGAAAGCAATGGCACGATTTCTTTGACGGTAAATTACATAAAGGTGAAGAAGTATTCTATGAAGTTGTAGGATACGTGAACCAAGATACTCTTATTATGCCAGAATGTGATAACAAGAAAACGAAAGATAAAGAGTTTATCAAAACATTCGGTGATAAGACACGATTTACATACGGTTGTGGAGTAGGTCAAAGCGATATCTATGTATACCGCATGACAATGACGAACGAAGATGGACATGTTGTTGAGTACCCTTGGCATGAAGTTAAACTTCGTTGTGAACAAATGGGAGTGAAATTCTGCCCAGAGTTAGATTCATTCAAATTTACAACTGCTGACGACTTAATGGAACGTGTAAACGCTCATGTTGATGGTGCAGACCCAATCGGTCAAACACATTTACGTGAAGGTGTAATTGTACGTATTGAGAACAGAGAGAAATTCTCTGCATTCAAACAGAAGTCATTCAACTTTAAGGTCTTAGAAGGTATCATTAAAGCAGATGATGTCCTTGACATTGAAGAAGAAGAGTCAGCAACAGAATAAAAAATGCTTGCACAAAAACAAAAAATAATGATATAATACATACATAGGAGTGATTAAATGGAAATCGAAATCTTTAAACCAACATTTACAATGCTAGTGGGTCTTCCTGCATCTGGGAAGTCCACATATGC
>Ga0256901_1000952_pt1 | contig 15189 bp, 15 predicted proteins | sample MC6MC0689MT_FD_190200 | JGI IMG/M metagenome (GOLD analysis project Ga0256901, IMG submission 190200) | Metatranscriptome of enriched soil aggregate microbial communities from Iowa State University, Ames, United States - MC6-MC0689-MT... | ecosystem: Environmental > Terrestrial > Soil >... | reverse complement strand
CATCGAACTGACAAACCGCTCCGCCTTTGATGCGGAGCGATCGGTCGATGAATGCGCCGGGATTTTCTTGGCGTAGTGCAAAAAATGCCCGGCGCTGAGGTGTACGGCATCGTACCAGAAGGCGTGAAACTAGAACTTGTAAGCGATGCCTAATGTGGCGGTTTGCTGTTTTAGGTCTGTGTCCCAGGTGTTTGTTTCGAACTGCCCAAAATCGAAATAACGGTATTCGGCGCGCAAGAGGATGTGTTCTGTCGCTAACCAGTCAATGCCGCCGCCGATGTTCCATCCTTCACGTTTCCGTTTAAAGCTGAATGTATCGGACATATACCCATTATCGAATGCCTGGCTTGTCGCGTATGAGGCTCTAGCGTATCCGCCTGTGACATAGGGCAAGAATTGATCGAACGCGTAGCCTGTACGAGCATTAAATGAGATTACGGCACGCGAGCGCTCTGTGGCGACCATTGTCGTACCGTAATAGGCCTTATCGCTCAGTGGATTGAATATCGCACTGATTTCTGGACCGAAAACAAGATGTCCATACTGAAAATTATATCCAGCGAAAGCGCCGACAGCGAAGCCATTAGCTGACGTGCTGGATGTGTCAGTCAAAAGCCATGCTGGTGTTTCAACGTCATTCTTAGTCCAGCGTCCGCCGATTTGTGCACCGATGTAGCCGCCAGACCAGTCAACTGTTTGCGCGTCAGCCGCTGTTGAGCACGCTGCTATCAACAGGGCGCCAATAAGTAACTGCTTCATAGAAATCTCCCCAAGCCTACCCGGCGCGGAGATTATGACGAGAATTTCAATTCTGCAACTGACAGTCTGCCGCGATTGTCGGTAGCGTTAATCCTCAGAGGTTCAAATGAATATGCACCTTGGCGATACCCGTCTTTTGATTGAGGCGGGCCGAAAGCGCGAACTATTGCGCAATCAGATGGCGTATGTGCTGGCTACGGCATATCACGAGACGGCGCACACGATGAAGCCGATCAACGAAATGGGCGGGGACAAGTATCTCCGCTCAAAGAAATACTGGCCTTACATCGGGCGCGGATACGTCCAGATCACTTGGAAGGTCAATTATGAAAAGGCGGGGAAGGTTCTCGGCGTTGACTTCGTGTCGAAGCCTGAGCTTCTCCTGAAGCCGGAATATGCTGCACCCATCATCATTGCGGGAATGGTCGAAGGCTGGTTCACCGGCAAGAAACTGGCCGATTATATCACCCTGCAGAAGTCCGATTTCAAGAACGCTCGCCAGATCGTCAACAAGATGGATCGGGCTGAGCTGATTGCCGGCTATGCCAAGCAATATGACAAAGCTCTGCTCGCCGAAGGATATGGCGTTGACCAGATCGTCACGGCTCCAGCCTCAGATGTTGTCCCGCATCCCGTTCAGGAAAAGCCGCTTTCCAAATCTTCACGCCTCTGGTCATGGATCGGCAGCGGTAGTGCCAGTGCAGCAATCCCATTTGTTGATTGGCGCGTTCAGATGGCGCTAGCCGTGTTTGTCATTGCCTTGGCAGCCTATGCAATCTTCACCATGCCGCAGGCGAAAGCCAAGCTTGAGAAGCTGGTAGACTCGTTATGAACATGCTCTGGGCACTCATACCCAACTGGCTGAAATACTCGATAGCCGCCCTCGTGGCGGCTGCTTTGCTTCTGGCGGGCGGATATCTCACCGGTAAGCGCCAAGGCCATCAGGAAGCGATTTCTGACATTCTTAAGCAAGACATCAAAGCAGAAAGAGAGAGGGGCAAAGACGATGAAAAACTTCGCGGCCTGTCGGACTATGATTTGTGCGTTGTTGCCCTTCGTCGTCGTGGCTTGCCAATCGACCAGTGCGACGAGTTGCGCGGGCTTCAGACAGAATAACATCTCACCCGCTGGCCTTGTTGCTCTGATCAAAGTGGATCGGACAGGGGCTGAGCGAGTCGATGGCAATGACGAAAATGGGAAAAGGCGGGGTTGCTGGAAGTGACGGAGGAGACGATGCGCTTACCGAGCAAGGGAAAGTTTGAATTCAATCTGAATACCCTGCTTCAACTCATCACTCTGGCGACCGTTATAATTGGCGGTGTCACAATATGGGTGAACAAATCACGTGACATTGAAGAGTTGCAGAGCTGGCGCGTCGGACATGAACAACTCCATAAGGAGCGACTTGTTGATGTGAAGGCTGGTGAAGCACGTAACGACGAATGGAAGCGTGGAGTTGAAGCCGATATGCGAAAGCTAAGCGGTGCATACGACAATCTCTCATATCGCGTTACCACCAACGAGCAGGCAACGCTTTCAGTTGCTCAAAGCAATAAAGAAACGCAGGCCACACTATCGCAACTCGGCGGTGACATGCGAGTCGTGAAAGAAATCCTTCAACGGATCGAAGCAGGGCAGCGAAAGGGGCAGTGATTGTTTGTTCGGATCCGTTCATTCTTCTCTCTTCCTGTTTGTCAGGAGAGGATAAGGCGCGACTCGGTCATTTCCAGTGAGTCGGAAGGGGCAAAACGGTGAGGGGATGGTTTCAGGTTGCCAAATAAAATCAAAGGCCGGTTTTGGGCCTATAGTGAGGGCAACCAAAAATCCAGCCTAGTGCATAACTATTTGATATTTATGGATTAAACGGCTTTTCCGATTGGAAAATATGGTGGGCGATGAGAGACTCGAACTCCCGACATCTTCGGTGTAAACGAAGCGCTCTACCAACTGAGCTAATCGCCCGACTGACTTGTCAGCCGCTGTGAGAGCCGTTTAGGCTGTTCGTTTGGAGAGTGCAAGCGGAAAAATTAGAAAAATGCATTTTTTTAGTTCTCCGGCTAAAATCGATAGGCCCGCTGGGGATAACTCAAATCGGCGCTCTTATAAGAACTACGTGTGAGAGCCTGATTCATGCACTTGAACATGCAACGCGATTCTATTTTCCATTTAATTTGAATGCGTTCGGGCGATACATGCAGAGATGTGGATAAAAGCTCCCCTATAAGAAAGCCCGCAAAATGGGGGCTTTTAAAATAAAATCGAATTTCTTCTTTTTTCTTCAGACCACTCGCTTGACACTCGTGAGAGAACCCCTTAAACGACCGCTCACACCGAACGGAAACGCCGGTGACTACCCAGCCAAACGGCTGAAAATGAAATGCGCGGGTGTAGCTCAGTTGGTTAGAGTGCCGGCCTGTCACGCCGGAGGTCGCGGGTTCGAGCCCCGTCACTCGCGCCATTTTCTTTCAAGAATTCAATCATAAAATCTTGAAGAAAATGGCGCTCCTCGCGTTTTTATTCCCCATGATGAAACATTCAAATCTTATGCCTCAGTCATGCCTGATCGAGAGCTTTATCTCGCCGCATGCTTAGCCGCGCAAGCGAACTGGCGTCATCATTCATATTGTCAGGGTGGGGCTATTTCGCTTTACGCTTCCAGGAGAGATAGGCGACAGACAAAATCCCGGCAAGAATGACCAGAACGTCGCCACTTGTGAGCAGATATGTGCTCAAATCTCTCTCCTTTTATTAAGCTCCGACTTTGATGCCGAAGCGATGAGGTGTTCGTACCTGCAGTTTCGTCAGCATTTGATTCTTATGCCAATGCGAAAGCGCTACGATCCTGAGGGGCAATTCTAAAAAATATTGGCTGATTGCTGAAGGCACGCGAAACCACTCATTGAATCGCTGGCGCTAATTCATTTCAAGAATCGTGGTCATGACGATGAGAATTTTCCGCCGGTAGCGACAGGTCGGCAGAAGTGAGGAGAGGGCTGTTTTGCACTTTATATATAAGTGTGATTTTCACTCTCTATATATAAAGAGTGCTCAGCGACTTTCCTGAAGCGAAGCTGAGCCTCAATTTATTCCGCATTCGAAAGCAAGCGAGTGAATCGCATTCCGGTTTGCGCTTCGCAATGAATGTCAGCAATAGAAATGAATCGGAGGCACTTGCGGTGAATGACAGGTGCGAACTTGATTGAAAATCTGCCGCAAGTTTTGTCCCGCGCATCTAAATCGATTGATTCTATTCACCTCAAAATGGCGAAAGACGGTTTGTCTCTAAATACTCACGAAATTATGATGTTTTCGTGCTATACGAAAATAGGGTAGCATATGTGGGCTTGATGTTGCCTCTTATTAAGCATCTTGACCGGACTATACCCGCCTGATCGCGTTGGAGGGCTTGCGCTTGCGCGCATGCTGCGCTAACCGTCCCCGCGAAATGAACTAAGTTCGCACGGCATGCCTTTTGAAGCTGCTTGAGGCGACGAGGTCGCAATAGATGCAATGTGTCGCATGGTGGTAAGCTTCAAAAAGCTTATGACAGGCGGCGCAGCCTCGTATTCAAGCCGGATAAGGATCATGAACGAGCTTTTAAGTTCCTATTTGCCGATTGTCATCTTTCTCGGCATCGCAATGGTAATCGGTGTAGCCCTTCTGGTTGCGCCGTTTCTAGTCGCGTACAGACAGCCCGACCCGGAAAAGCTTTCAGCTTACGAGTGCGGCTTCAATGCCTTTGATGACGCCCGTATGAAATTCGACATCCGTTTCTATCTGGTGTCGATTCTCTTTATCATCTTCGATCTCGAAGTCGCCTTCCTGTTCCCGTGGGCAGTGTCCTTCGGTGCAATCGGCTGGTTTGGTTTCCTGTCGATGATGTTGTTCCTTGGTGTTCTGACCATCGGCTTCATCTATGAATGGAAGAAGGGAGCGCTGGAATGGGATTGACCGGCACAAATCAGTCGTCGGGTTCGACGCTCATTGCTCCGCAGCCAAAGGGTATTCTTGACCCTCGCACGGGCAAGCCTGTTGGCTCCGACGATGCGTTTTTCAACGATCTTAACAGCGAACTGTCCGACAAGGGTTTCATCGTCACATCTGCTGACGCTCTGATCACCTGGGCACGTACTGGCTCGCTGATGTGGATGACCTTCGGTCTCGCATGTTGCGCTGTGGAAATGATGCACATTTCCATGCCGCGCTATGACGCCGAGCGTTTCGGTATCGCGCCGCGCGCATCTCCACGTCAGTCCGACGTTATGATCGTTGCAGGTACGCTGACCAACAAGATGGCTCCGGCTCTCCGTAAGGTCTACGACCAGATGCCTGAGCCACGTTACGTCATTTCGATGGGTTCATGCGCCAACGGCGGCGGCTATTATCACTACTCTTATTCTGTAGTGCGTGGCTGCGACCGCGTTGTCCCGGTCGATATTTATGTTCCAGGCTGCCCGCCAACGGCGGAAGCTCTGCTCTACGGCATTCTGATGCTGCAGAAGAAAATACGTCGTACAGGTACGATCGAGCGTTAATAGGGCTTTCGTAGTCCCGTTGGTGCAAGAGGGTTTATTAGAGTTCGATCCGTTTTCCCAAGGATGGGTCGAAATCTAAAAGAGGAAGTTAGAGATATGAGCGAAGAAGCTCTTGGTGAACTTTCCGGCTATATCAAAGAACGTCTCGGCGATGCGATCGAAGAGGCGAAGCTGGCCTATGGCGAGCTTACTCTTAATGTTCCGGTTACGAGCCTGATCAGCGTTCTGACGTTTCTGCGCGATGACGTGCAGTGCCAGTTCGTGAACCTGACGGATATTTCCGGCGTAGACTATCCGCAGCGCGTTCAGCGCTTCGATGTTGTCTATCAGCTCATGTCTCCACGCCAGAACCTCCGCATTCGTGTGAAGGTTAAGGCTGATGAAGATACGCTGGTCCCTTCAGCTGTCGGCGTTTACGTCGGTGCTGAGTGGTTTGAACGTGAAACATACGACATGTATGGCGTTCTGTTCTCTGGCCACCCGGATCTGCGTCGCATTCTGACCGATTACGGTTTTGAAGGTCATCCGCTGCGCAAGGACTTCCCAACGACTGGTTTCGTTGAAGTTCGCTATAGCGATGAAGCAAAGCGCGTCGTTTATGAGCCTGTCATGCTGCGACAGGAATTCCGCAATTTTGATTTTCTCTCGCCATGGGAAGGGACGGATTACGTCCTGCCCGGCGATGAGAAAGCCAAGACGAACTGAGCGACAGGAAGCTGAACATGGCTGAGACTCAGGTCCGCAATTTTAATATCAACTTCGGTCCGCAGCATCCTGCTGCGCACGGCGTTTTGCGTCTTGTTCTTGAACTCGACGGCGAAGTCGTGGAACGCGTCGATCCGCATATCGGTCTGCTGCATCGCGGCACTGAAAAGCTGATGGAAACGAAGACCTATCTTCAGGCACTTCCTTATCTCGACCGCCTCGACTACGTGGCGCCGATGAACCAGGAACATGCTTATGCTTTGGCTGTTGAGCGTCTGCTCGGCATCACAGTGCCGAAGCGTGGCCAGCTGATCCGCGTTCTGTTTTCGGAAATCGGCCGTATCCTGAACCACATTCTCAACGTGACCACGCAGGCCATGGACGTTGGCGCACTGACGCCGCCGCTCTGGGGCTTCGAAGAGCGCGAAAAACTGATGGTGTTCTACGAGCGCGCCTGTGGTGCTCGTATGCACGCAGCTTACTTCCGTCCAGGTGGCGTTCATCAGGATCTGCCTGATCAGCTTATCGAGGATATCGGCAAATGGATTGATCCATTTTTGTCGACGACGCTTACGAACCTCGATGATCTGATTACGCCAAACCGTATTTTCAAGCAGCGTAACGTCGATATCGGCGTTGTTTCGCTCGAAGATGCATGGGCATGGGGCTTCTCGGGCGTCATGGTTCGCGGTTCGGGTGCAGCATGGGATCTGCGCAAGTCGCAGCCTTATGAATGCTACAACGAAATGGAATTCGATATTCCGATCGGCAAGAACGGCGACTGCTATGACCGTTACCTGATCCGTATGGAAGAAATGCGCCAGTCGGCTCGCATCATGCGCCAGTGCGTAGATCTTCTGCTTGGCAAGGAACGCGTCGGTCCTGTTTCGAACACCGACAACAAGATCGTGCCGCCGAAGCGCGGCGAGATGAAGCGCTCGATGGAAGCGCTCATCCATCACTTCAAACTTTACACGGAAGGCTACCATGTGCCTGCCGGTGAAGTTTACGCAGCAGTTGAAGCACCAAAGGGTGAATTTGGCGTCTTCCTCGTATCGGATGGCTCCAACAAGCCTTACCGCTGCAAGCTGCGCGCACCGGGCTTTGCCCATCTTCAGGCTATGGATTTCCTGTGCCGCGGCCACATGCTGGCTGACGTGTCGGCAATTCTTGGCTCGCTCGATATCGTGTTTGGTGAGGTTGACCGCTGATGTCCGTTCGCCGTCTCGCAGATGATGCCGTCCAGCCGGCTGGTTTCGCTTTCAACGCGGAAAACCAGGCCTGGGCGCACAAGACGATCGCAAAATACCCGGAAGGCCGTCAGCAGTCGGCTGTCATTCCGCTGCTCATGCGTGCGCAGGAACAGGATGGCTGGGTCACGAAAGCCGCTATCGAACATGTAGCTGACATGCTCGATATGCCGCTGATCCGCGTTCTCGAAGTTGCGACTTTTTATACGCAGTTCCAGCTCAAGCCAGTTGGCACGCGCGCGCACATTCAGGTTTGCGGCACCACGCCATGCATGTTGCGTGGTTCGGAAGCCCTGATGGATGTTTGCCGTCATAAGATCCACCACGATCCTTTCGAGCTTAATGCCGAAGGCACGCTGTCGTGGGAAGAAGTTGAATGCCAGGGCGCTTGCGTCAATGCACCGATGGTCATGATCTTCAAGGACGCCTATGAAGACCTGACGCCAGAACGTCTGGCTGAAATCATCGATACATTCGAAGCAGGCAAGGGCGACACTGTTAAGCCAGGTCCACAGGATGGCCGTATCACGTCTGAGCCTATGGGCGGACTGACGGCTCTGACCGAAGATCTGGACTACAGAAAAGTTGGTCTGGAAACCCGTAAGGCATCGGATGCCGCAGTTGCCAAAGCCAAGGCGGAAGCCGAAGCAAAGGCAAAGGCGGAAGCTGAAGCCGCAACCAAAGACGGAAGCAGGTGAGACATGCTGGCTGATAAAGATCGCATCTTCACCAATATCTATGGCTTTAAAGACCAGTCGCTGAAAGGCGCCATGTCGCGTGGCCATTGGGATAACACCAAGGGCTTCATCGAAAAGGGCCGCGACTGGATCATCAACGAAATGAAGGCTTCCAACCTTCGTGGACGTGGTGGTGCAGGCTTCCCGACTGGCCTCAAATGGTCGTTCATGCCGAAGGAAGTGACGGATCGTCCGCATTACCTCGTCGTGAATGCCGATGAATCAGAGCCGGGCACCTGTAAAGACCGCGAAATTCTGCGCCACGATCCACATACGCTGATCGAAGGCTGCGTGATCGCCGGTTGTGCCATGAGTGCCCATACTGCTTACATTTATCTGCGCGGCGAATTCATGCGTGAGCGTGAAGCGCTGCAGGCAGCAATTGATGAGTGCTATGACGCTGGCCTTCTGGGCAAGAACAATAAGTGCGGCTGGGATATGGATATTTTCCTCCATCACGGCGCTGGCGCTTATATCTGCGGCGAAGAAACAGCTCTTCTCGAAAGCCTTGAAGGCAAGAAGGGCCAGCCACGTCTGAAGCCTCCGTTCCCTGCGAACATGGGTCTCTATGGCTGCCCGACGACTGTTAACAACGTTGAGTCGATTGCTGTTGCTCCGACAATCTTGCGTCGCGGCGGTGCATGGTTCTCGTCGATTGGCCGTCCGAACAACGTCGGCACAAAGCTGTTCCAGATTTCTGGTCATGTGAACACGCCTTGCACGGTTGAAGAAAGCCTCGGCATTACTTTCCGCGAGCTTATCGAAAAGCACGCTGGCGGTATCCGCGGTGGCTGGGACAATCTGCTCGGTGTTATTCCCGGCGGTGCTTCCTGCCCGATTATCAAGGGCGAAGACATGATGGACGCCATCATGGACTTTGACGGTATGCGCGAAAAGAAATCTTCGTTCGGCACCGGCGGCGTGATCGTCATGGACAAGTCCACCGACGTGATTAAGGCAATTGCCCGTCTTTCAGCTTTCTTCAAACATGAAAGCTGCGGCCAGTGCACGCCTTGCCGTGAAGGCACGGGCTGGATGTGGCGCGTCATGGAACGCATGGTCAAGGGTAACGCGCAGAAGCGCGAAATCGACATGCTTCTCGACGTAACCAAGCAGATTGAAGGTCACACGATCTGCGCGCTTGGTGATGCTGCTGCATGGCCTATTCAGGGTCTGATCCGCAATTTCCGTCCGGAAATTGAAAAGCGCATTGACGATTATACACGCAACGCTGTTCAGAGCCGCAACATCCGCCTCGAAGCGGCTGAGTAAGCGGTAGAATACGTTGTACGTCCGCCCGGGAAGGGCGGACTTTAGAGTTTGACATCTGGAAGATGCGGCAAGAGCCGCAGGTTTGGATAAGCGATGGCAAATATTAAGGTTGACGGCAAAGAGATCGAAGTACCCGATCACTATACGCTCCTTCAGGCTGCCGAAGCCGCGGGGGCTGAAGTCCCGCGTTTTTGTTTCCACGAACGGCTTTCCATCGCTGGAAACTGCCGCATGTGCCTTGTTGAAGTGAAGGGTGGACCGCCAAAGCCGGCAGCATCCTGCGCTATGGGTGTTCGCGATCTGCGTCCCGGCCCGAACGGCGAAGCACCTGAAATTTTTACCAACACGCCTATGGTCAAGAAGGCCCGCGAAGGCGTGATGGAATTCCTGCTCATCAACCATCCGCTCGATTGCCCGATCTGCGATCAGGCAGGTGAGTGCGATCTGCAGGATCAGGCGATGGCATTTGGTACCGATGGCTCGCGCTATCGCGAAAACAAGCGCGCCGTTGAGAACAAGTATATTGGTCCACTCGTGAAGACCGTAATGACACGCTGCATTCACTGCACGCGCTGCGTTCGTTTCACGACTGAAGTGGCTGGCATTTCCGAGCTCGGCCTTATCGGTCGTGGTGAAGATGCTGAAATCACCACATATCTTGAACGCGCAATGACCTCGGAACTGCAGGGCAATGTTATCGACCTTTGCCCGGTTGGTGCTCTGACCTCACGTCCATATGAATTCCAGGCTCGTCCGTGGGAACTGAACAAGACTGAAACCATCGACGTGATGGATGCTGTCGGTTCGAACATCCGCGTTGATACCCGTGGCCGTGAAGTGATGCGCATCATGCCGCGCGTCAATGAAGCGGTGAACGAAGAGTGGATTTCCGACAAGACCCGCTTCATCTGGGATGGTCTGCGCACCCAGCGCCTTGATCGCCCATATGTTCGCAAGGATGGTCGTCTGGTTGCAGCTTCGTGGCCAGAAGCTTTCGCAGCAATCGCTGCCAAGGTTTCCGCTACTTCCGCTGACAAGATCGGCGCAGTCGCTGGCGATCTGGCTTCGGTTGAAGAACTCTATGCTCTGAAAAGCCTCATTGCATCGCTCGGCTCGAAGAATATCGATAGCCGTCAGGATGGCGTAGCACTTGATCCAGCTTTGGGTCGTTCAAGCTATCTCTTTAACACAACGATCGAAGGCATTGAAAATGCTGACGCTCTTCTGATCATCGGCTCCAATCCACGCGTTGAGGCAGCGGTTCTGAACGCTCGTATTCGCAAGCGTCAGCGCATGGGCCATTTCCCAATCGCTCTGATCGGCGAACACGCTGAACTGCGTTACGACTACGAATATCTGGGTGCAGGCGCAGACACACTCGCAGCAGTTGCTTCGGGCAAGAACGCATTCCGCGACGTGCTGGCAAAGGCTGAACGCCCACTGATCATCATTGGTCAGGGCGCACTCACCGGCGAAAACGGTGCAGCAGTTTTCGCATCCGCTGCAAAGCTTGCGCAGGATGTTGGTGCAATCAACAGTGAATGGAACGGTTTCTCGGTTCTTCACACTGCTGCTTCCCGCGTCGGTGCTCTTGATCTCGGCGTTGTTCCGGGTGAGGGCGGCAAGGCTGCTCGCGATATGTTGGGCAATCTCGATGTTGTGTTCCTGCTCGGTGCAGACGAACTCGACATGACGACCAAGGGTTCGAGCTTTGTTGTTTATATCGGTACACATGGCGATGCCGGTGCACATGCCGCTGACGTTATCCTCCCAGGTGCAGCCTATACCGAAAAGTCGGGTACATGGCTCAACACTGAAGGTCGCGTACAGCTAGGCAACCGTGCTGGTTTCGCACCGGGCGAAGCGAAGGAAGATTGGGCAATCCTGCGCGCTCTTTCCGACACGCTCGGCAAGCGTCTGCCATTTGACAGCCTCGCACAGCTTCGCGCCAAGCTCTATGCGGACTTTCCGCATATGATGGCGATCGACACTATTGCGCCTGCTTCGGCCGACGACATCGTCGCGCTGGCTGCAAAGGCATCCAACCTTTCCGGCGGCGCTGCGTTCGTTTCGCCGGTCAAGGATTTCTACCTGACGAACCCAATCGCGCGTGCTTCCGCTGTCATGGCCGAGTGCTCGGCGCTTGCGGCCGGCAGCTTCCAACAGGCAGCTGAGTAAGCGAGAGAGAGACGGAATAATGGACGGAATTTTTGCAGCTTACGTCTTGCCCGCGCTAATCATGGCGCTGAAGTCGGTCGTTCTGCTTGTCGTATTGCTGATCGTCGTGGCTTACCTGCTTTATGCGGATCGTAAGATCTGGGCAGCTGTTCAGCTTCGCCGCGGACCAAACGTTGTTGGTCCATGGGGTCTCTTTCAGGCTTTCGCCGATCTTTTGAAGTTCGTCTTCAAGGAACCAATCATTCCTTCGGGCGCAAACAAGGGCGTGTTCCTTCTTGCACCGTTTGTTTCAGCGGTTCTGGCAATGGCAACCTGGGCAGTCATCCCGGTCAATGAAGGCTGGGCGATTGCTAATATTAATGTCGGCATTCTCTATATCTTCGCCATTTCTTCGCTTGAAGTTTACGGCGTGATCATGGGCGGCTGGGCCTCGAACTCGAAGTACCCATTCCTCGGCGCACTTCGTTCGGCAGCACAGATGGTCTCTTATGAAGTGTCGATCGGTTTCGTGATTGTCACGGTTCTTCTGACGGTTGGCTCGCTCAACCTGACGGATATCGTGCTGTCGCAGAATACGGGTCTCGGTACATCGCTCGGCCTGCCTGCTTCGTTCCTCGACTGGAACTGGCTGGTACTGTTCCCGATGTTCGTGATCTTCTTCATTTCGGCGCTTGCTGAAACGAACCGTCCGCCATTCGATCTTGTCGAAGCTGAATCTGAACTCGTGGCCGGTCACATGATCGAATATTCGTCCACGCCGTTCCTTCTGTTCTTCCTCGGCGAGTATGTGGCGATCACGCTGATGTGCGCCCTGATGACCACACTCTTCCTTGGCGGCTGGTTGCCTCCGGTTGACGTATGGTTCCTCAACTGGGTTCCGGGCATCATCTGGTTCATGCTCAAGCTCTGCTTCTGCTTCTTCATGTTCGCCATGGTGAAGGCTTTCGTACCGCGTTACCGTTACGACCAGCTGATGCGTCTGGGCTGGAAAGTGTTCCTGCCGATCTCGCTCGGAATGGTTGTTCTGACCGCTACTGTCATCAAAGTCTTCGATCTGGTGTAAGGAGAACGACCAATGGCTTCATTCGCACAAGCCGCGAAATCCCTCCTTCTCAAGGAATTCGTCGGTGCTTTCTTCCTCTCCATGCGTCAGTTCTTTGCGCCCAAGGCGACACTGAACTACCCGCATGAAAAAGGTCCCGTTTCGCCACGTTTCCGTGGCGAGCACGCGCTGCGCCGTTATCCCAACGGCGAAGAACGCTGCATTGCCTGTAAGCTCTGCGAAGCGATCTGCCCGGCACAGGCTATCACTATTGAAGCTGGTCCGCGCCGCAATGACGGCACGCGCCGCACGGTGCGTTACGACATCGATATGGTGAAGTGCATCTATTGCGGCTTCTGTCAGGAAGCTTGCCCGGTGGATGCAATCGTTGAAGGTCCAAACTTCGAGTTTGCGACCGAAACCCGCGAAGAGCTCTACTATGACAAGGACAAGCTCCTTGCCAATGGCGATCGCTGGGAACGCGAAATTGCGCGCAACATCGCGATGGATGCGCCATATCGCTGATTGGTTTTGCTGAAACCTTGTTTCGGCATCCGGTTTGAAAAGCGGCAACAAGAAGGGGCGGCCCGTCTTGTTGCTGGAATTTAAGTTTCGCGATTATTCGCGGCAAACAAAGACTAAAGCGGATGAAGCAATCAGGCTTTGTCCACGGAAAGGTGTTGGGGGATCCCCATGCTGACAGGTATTGCGGCAGCGTTCTTCTATCTGTTCGCCTTTATCATGATCGCAAGCGCGTTCATGGTGATTGCGGCACGCAACCCCGTGCATTCGGTGCTGTTTCTGATCCTCGCTTTCTTCAATGCAGCGGCGCTGTTCCTGCTGACGGGGGCCGAGTTCCTCGCCATGATCCTGCTCGTCGTTTATGTCGGTGCTGTGGCGGTTCTCTTCCTCTTCGTCGTCATGATGCTGGATGTTGACTTCTCCGAATTGAAGCGCGGTGCGCTGCAATATGCGCCGGTTGGCGCTCTGGTCGGTCTCATTCTGCTGGGCGAGCTGATTGTTGTTTTTGCGGGTTCGATGTTCACGCCTAAGCTGGGGCAGGGCGCAGTTCCGATCCCTGATCTTGCTGAACGCACCAACACCGCAGCCCTCGGTGATATTCTTTACACCGACTTCGTCTTCCACTTCCAGATTGCAGGATTGGTCCTTCTCGTTGCCATGATCGGCGCGATCGTTCTGACGCTGCGGCACAAGCCGAATGTTAAGCGCCAGTCGATCCCGGATCAGGTCGCTCGTACGCCTGAGACGGCGATCGAGATCAAGAAGGTCGAACCGGGCAAGGGCATCTGAGGATAAGAATATGGAAATCGGTATTTCTCATTATCTGACCGTTTCGGCCATCCTGTTCACCCTTGGCGTTTTCGGTATCTTCTTAAACCGTAAGAACGTCATCGTTATCCTGATGTCTGTCGAATTGATCCTTCTCTCGGTCAATCTCAATTTCGTGGCGTTTTCTTCTGTGCTTGGCGATATGGTCGGACAGGTTTTCGCGCTCTTCGTTCTGACTGTTGCGGCTGCTGAAGCAGCTATCGGTCTGGCAATCCTCGTTGTTTTCTTCCGTAATCGCGGCTCCATCGCGGTGGAAGACGTCAATGTTATGAAAGGTTGACGGGCAAATGCTCTACTACGCGATCGTCTTCCTTCCGCTTATCGGCTTTCTTGTTGCTGGCCTGTTCGGCAACAAGATCGGAGCCAAAGCGAGTGAATACATCACTTCCGGCCTGATGGTGATCGTCGCGATCCTGTCATGGGTCGTGTTCTTCAAGATCCCGCTTGGCCACGATGCCGAAACAATTCGTATCCCTGTTCTTCACTGGGTTACGTCCGGTTCGCTGTCGTTTGATTGGGCTCTGCGTGTTGATACGCTGACTGGCGTTATGCTCGTCGTGATCAACTCGGTGTCGGCACTGGTGCACATTTATTCGATCGGATACATGCACCACGATCCACATCGTCCGCGCTTCTTTGCTTATCTTTCGCTCTTCACCTTTGCCATGCTTATGCTGGTAACGTCGGACAATCTGATCCAGATGTTCTTCGGCTGGGAAGGCGTTGGTCTCGCATCCTATCTTCTGATCGGTTTCTGGTTCCAGAAGCCTTCGGCAAACGCTGCTGCAATGAAGGCATTCGTGGTCAACCGCGTTGGTGACTTCGGCTTCCTGCTCGGCATCTTCGGTCTGTTCGCGCTGTTCCAGTCGGTTGATTACAACACGATCTTCTCGGCTGCGGCGACCTATCTGCCAGCTGAAGGTGCGAGCGATGCCGGTTCGGTTGTTCTTAACTTCCTCGGCTATGAGCTGCACAAGGAAACCGCTCTGACGGTTGTCTGCCTTCTGCTCTTCATGGGTGCTATGGGTAAGTCTGCGCAGTTCCTGCTGCACACCTGGCTTCCTGACGCGATGGAAGGCCCGACACCTGTTTCCGCGCTTATTCACGCGGCAACGATGGTGACCGCGGGTGTGTTCATGGTTGCGCGCCTGTCGCCGATCTTCGAACTCTCGCACACGGCTCTTCTGATCGTGACGATCATCGGTGCAACGACAGCTTTCTTTGCTGCAACCGTTGCTCTGGTTCAGAACGACATCAAGCGCGTTATCGCTTACTCGACCTGTTCGCAGCTTGTTTACATGTTTGCGGCTCTGGGTGTTGGCGCTTACGGTGCTGCTGTATTCCACCTGTTCACGCACGCT
>Ga0256901_1000946_pt1 | contig 15297 bp, 19 predicted proteins | sample MC6MC0689MT_FD_190200 | JGI IMG/M metagenome (GOLD analysis project Ga0256901, IMG submission 190200) | Metatranscriptome of enriched soil aggregate microbial communities from Iowa State University, Ames, United States - MC6-MC0689-MT... | ecosystem: Environmental > Terrestrial > Soil >... | reverse complement strand
GGCAGTGTGCTTTGGTCTCCGTCCTGCTTCGCAGCATCATGTGGCGGTGCGCCGCTATCAATCATCGCTGAATATGTTCAAAATCAACGAAAAGGAGGCGCAGTTCCTCCCGGCCCTAAAGGAACGGGTTTCCCTGCGCAAAGAGGATCAAGTCTGTCGTGCTGCAATAGCCGGTTTTCAGATCGTCAGATGCAGTCAGGTATGGCGCGGGTTTCGGCATCCGGCGTGCTTCTGCACCCATGGTGCGCGGGGAGCCTGAACAAAGGCACCGCTCTGCAATCTGCGCAAGCCTGCACCGCTGATGCAGCGTGCCTGCAGACGATAATATTATTGCTTATTTGCATGTTATAAAGTTATGATATGCGGACAAAAGAAAAGAAATGGCCTGGCCTTAACAATGCTGTTACGCGGCAAAGTAAATGGATGACGTCCCTTTGCGGGAAAACATGCAGGAAACGGCTCCCGGTTTCGTATCGATGCCCGTGAGCGATCAGGTGAGGAAGGAACATTTTATGCGCGCGCTTTTATACAGTGGCCTGCTGATTTCAGCGGTCGGACTCGCTGCGAGCGGCTGTACGACAGCTGAACAACGCACAGCGGGCTATGGCGTCGGCGGTGCTGCAATTGGCGGTCTTGCTGGTGCGGCGATTGGTGGTAATACCCGTGGCGCCCTGACAGGTGCTGCGATTGGTGCGGCAGCGGGAACGCTGATTGGCGTTGCGCAGACACGCAACGGTGTTCAGTACTGCCGCTATCGTGACCGGCATGGTCGCGTCTTTGAAGCGGCCTGCCGTTAAGCCGACACAGCCATTGCGTATGCTGCATCGTGCTGGTCCAGCGTGGCGCATGGTGCGGCCTGTGGCGGTCCGGGGTTGCTGCGCTGGTTCAGCTTACAGAATCTGAGGGGAGAGAATGGTGTTACGCTCAGTTGTCGCGGTTTTCACATCAGCTTTTATTCTGGCAGCCGCAATGGTTGCCAGTCCGTCACCAGCATTCAGCCAGCATCCGTCAGTTGCAGTCGGAACGCGCATCAACAATGGTCAGCGCATTCGCTGTAATGAGGGCGCGAGACTGCTCCGGGCCCGGGGGTTTCGCAACGTTCGGACGCTGGAGTGCAGGGGCAGTCATTTTCTCTACCGGGGCGATCGCTTCAGCCGCAGTTTCAATATTACCGTTCGGGCCCGCGATGGCCGCATTACGAGTATCCGGACTGTCAGGTGGCGTCACTGACGTGACTGCTGTTGCCTTGTGGCCAGAAAGGGCGCAGCGCAGGCAGTGTAAATTCACCGCGTTCCCTTCAGACAGTGTTATACGGGACTGAATGAAGCACTTTTTGGCAGTTGTTCTCGTTCTGCAGATGATCACCGGCTGTGCAGGTTCGCGGGCTGTAACGGGACTGGGCGCGGATCAGAATGTGGCCGTCAGCCCGGACCATGTCGTTCCGCTGCTGGTTGCGACAGTACGCGGCCGCAGTGACAATCCGAGTACAGCTTACTCACGCCAGCGTGCCGATGATGTTCAGTTTGCGCGCATTGATGTCAATATCCCGCGACAGCACCGGCCAGGCCGTGTTGAAACCGCTGCATCCGTGCCTGACCCGGAGCGACATTTTACGGCGGCAAACTACGCGCGGCTTTCAGACGGTCAGGACATGGTTGACGAAATCAATCGCCGGCTGGCGTTACGCCCCCCGGGCCAGCGGGAACTTTTTATCTCTGTTCACGGCTACAACAACAACTTTGCCGAAGGTCTGTTCCGCAATGCGCAGATCGTCCATGATTACCAGCTGAATTCGGTGCCAATCCACTTTTCCTGGGCGTCGGCTGGTTCGTTTACCCGCTATCTCTATGACCGTGACAGCGCGATCATTGCACGCAGCGGCCTGGCGGAAACGCTGTCACTGGCTGCGCGCACCAGGGCGAGCGGGATTATTATCGTCGGCCATTCGATGGGGGCAGTTGTTGTGATGGAGGCGCTGCGCACCCTGTCTCTCAGCAGGCAGGACGCGGTGCTTAAACGGATAAGTGGGGTTCTTCTGGCGGCGCCTGACCTGGATCCGGATCTGTTTCGCAGTCAGCTGAGCGATATTGACTATTTGCCGAAGCCCTTCACGATTATTGTGTCCCGACGGGACAGGGCGCTGGACATTTCGCGGCGACTGGCGGGTGGCGAAGCACGGGTGGGGAGTGGCACTGATATCGCTTTACTGCAGAATAAAAATATTCAGGTGCTTGATATTTCTCAGGTCGATGGTGGTGGCCACACCATTTTTGCGAGTTCCGGTACCCTGATCAGTCTTCTGCGATCAGGCCATCTTCTGCATCGTCTGATAACCGACGAATATGCCGGTATGGACGACGCGTTCATTGCCGCCGGACAGGGAACATTTGCGCGTGCCTCACTGGCATTGCACCTGCCGGCTCGCGCGCTTGACCGTTTGACAGCTCGCTGAAAAGGGGCGGCTGAGAGGTGTCTGCAACTGATTTATTTTTGCCCGGCACAGAATGCAGGTCTTGCAAGGGGTTGTGACGCGTCTGCGGCACGGGTGCCTGGCAGTACCCGACAGGATGTCCTGAAATCTCTTCCTGCGAAAGGCAAATACTGTTCTGGTCGTCACCGCGAATTCACGAGGACAGCACTGGCATTTGAGACGCCTGCGGCGGATCTCCCGGCATGCCCCATGGCCGCAGCTTAGGCATTCTGGACGGCCACCTCTATTGCGCCATCTAATTTGACAAAAAGCCCCGTAAAACTGCTCGTCATCGAATGTACGCAGATACCTTAGGGTGAAGGTCCGACACCCGGGCGATAGCAGGAAGTGCTGTTCACCCCAGTATTTCGACCCTTAGCTGGTCCTCCAGGTCAGAGGATGGTGAGCGTCTCGACGGACTAAGTACAGATAAGATGGAAGGCATGTTTAAGTTCCTGGAAAATACCTGATACGTCCAGGATCGCTGTGCGAGGCGATACAAAACTCAGTGCTGGCGTATTCGGATGAACTTCAACATTTCGACGCAAAGACCTCAAGATGTTCTGGACGTCGATCTGCCAAATGCGACAAATCCGATAAATAATGCTTTTGCGCTATGGAGAAAGCCCAGATTTGCCGTTGGGACCGTCATACTCGTCCACCAGTTCCTCATCGATATCTACTTCTGGGGTCGGGATCACCGTTCGTCCATGCCGGACACTTGTGACTTCGATTTGGGTGCCGTCGTAGGAATAATCAAGGAGATAATCACCTGTTACTAATGTACGGCCCCCGGCAATCAGAAGGCCATGCATCTGATTGCCGGACTCAGGAAATTTTTGAAGGGTCTTTTTGGCTGCTTTTATCGCTAACGAGAACGTTTGTGCGGCTAAAACACTCTGTTGGCGAAGATATGCGCCTTCTCTGCGAACATAATCCGCTGCGAGTTTGGAAAATTTACCGGGATCATGCAGCCTTTCCAGCGATTATCCGATCCAAATCAGCGATAACACTGTCGATATCTTCGGATTCTCCAACAGCAATCTGATCCCTCCCTTTGATAGAAGCCAGAATATCGGCTCCCTCATTCAAGAGGTATGTTCTGAGAGCTCTTACAATGATGTAGCTTCTGGAGCGCTCGGTAGCGTCCGCGATGACATCAATAGTCGACAATACATCTTCAGGAACGCGAAAAGTGACTGATTCTGTAGCGGTTTTGGACATTGGCTGGCTCCTCGTTTCGATGTAAGACAATGTAAGACAGAGAACTCGCAAAATCAATCGCCATCGACGAGAGAACCATTTATGCTGGTGGCAGTTGCTGCCGAATAGCGGAGATCTGCAGCAGCTTGCTGTCGAAGGACTTGATGCAAAGCCCGGTAGCTACCGCATTGTATCATTAGGCATAAACAGATCAGATCGCGTGTCGCTGGAGCCACATCTTGTCGGCGGATTGATGATTAAGATGTGTGATTACGTGAATGAGAACCTTCACGAGAAGTCGGCTTTTCACCTTGCTGCTTACGTTATGTGGCGCCACAACTGGGTTCATCCCCAGGTGCTGGCGGTGTTGCCTGCGAAACTCATGCTTTGCGCCATGACGTGCCTGTTGCTCTTCCTGTCCGCTGCGACCCGGGCCTCTCTTAACCATAATCGAAGATAGCTGCGGCATTCAGCGCTATATCAGGCATTATCACAGGAATACTTCATAATATCTGTATTCAGCGATTTTTGTATCATGAACAACTTGCTGCAAGCGTGCGAATCTGAGGGCCGGTATAAGTCCCTCAGGGATATGAGAGCCACAGGGATAATGTTTTCCTGGCTCTTGTCGGCAGAGCATGGCCACTTTTGTGACCGTAAACCTGCGGGCCATGGCGTTTGCCGGTCTGGATTGATGATACTGCCGCTTATCCGCTTTATTACCAGCGACAAGGCGGAAGCGTTATCGCCTTCTTATGCGTGGCGGGTGACAGGCGCGCGCAAAAGCAAGACAACAAAAGCCGCTTATAATAGCGCTGAGCCGCAAACAAGGGGGGCTTATGAACAACGTTTCTTCATTTGATATTGCAGATCATTCAGACAGCGACGAAATGATTGCTGGCTTTCTGGCGGATGCACTTCGCGATGACGATCCTGAGGTTTTCATCGCAGCACTGAACTGTGTCGCCAAAGCGCGGCGCATGTCTGAAATTGCCAAAAGGACCGGTCTGAACCGCGAGAGCCTGTATAAGGCGCTGAAACCCGGTTCGAAACTGCGTTTTGAGACGGTTCAGAAAGTCATAGGCTGCTTTGGTTTGCGTCTGACTGTGACGGAGGGTGCGTCCGGGCAGGACGGTATGACCGACAGCCTTGTCTCTGAGGCCGGCAACAGGCAGCGCAGCTTGCAGCAGGTTTAGTGTTTTTGAGCAGACCGCCGGGGCGCAGTGCACAGAAGCTTTGGCTGCAACGCGATCAGGCGTAAGCACAGGATCAGTAACAGAGCCGGAGATGTTGCTGTAAACATACCGCTGGTAACGGGACCAGACGTGACCGGGCTTCAGCTGACGGCTGTCTTTGCATGCTGTACGGGGCTTCAGAAAAACGCGCATCCGCTGCCGCAGGTTTTATTCACCGGACGGCGGAGTGGCATGACTGAAACACAATTGCGTTGCGCGCTGAAGCCTGCGCATCGCTGTAGATGTGCGGGGAGAAAGACGGCGGAGATCAGCTGGTGAGCCCGCCATTTTCGAGAATGAAGTCCGTGACGAGATTAAGATCCTTGTCGCGTGTCAGATCGGTAAAGGCGAAGGGGCGGTGGCCGCGCATGCGTTGCGCATCGCTGCGCATGATCTCGAGATCGACATGGACATAGGGTGCGAGGTCGCTTTTGTTGATGACGAGAAAATCTGAGCGTGTAATGCCGGGGCCGCCTTTGCGGGGGATTTCCTCGCCCTGACAGACTGAAATGACATAGAGGGTAAGGTCAGCGAGATCCGGCGAGAATGTTGCGGCGAGATTGTCGCCGCCCGACTCGATAAACACGATATCGAGGTCAGGGAATTTTCTGTTCATCTCGGCGATTGCCTGAAGATTAATGGAGGCGTCTTCACGGATTGCGGTATGCGGGCAGCCGCCGGTTTCCACGCCCATAATCCGGTCTTCGGACAAAGCCTGCTGGCGCACTAAAATGAGGGCATCTTCTTTGGTGTAGATATCATTGGTTATCACAGCAATTGAGTAACGATCCCGTAAAGCCTTGCAGAGCCGGCCGGTCAGCGTGGTTTTTCCTGATCCGACCGGGCCGCCGATACCAATACGCAAGGGGCCATTTCGTGATGCCATGTTGAAACCTTTAAAATCATGAACAGTTACGGGGCTGATAGCAGTGGCTGGTTATGGGAGGGGACGGGGGCTGCGGGCGTATAACGAACGCGCTTTTGCGGCAACCAGTATTGACCGCCTGCTCTGTCTGATCGCCGTCACACATCGCATGGCCCTCCCAGGCATTTGTAATAGAGAGACAATTAAACTTATGCGTGATCTTATATTCGCGCAAGGTTATATTTGCGCTTGTGGGGACGATGCTGCCGCGTTAGTCTCAGGCGAAAGGCTGATTTTTCCGGAGTTTATTTCAGACGTCGCTGGCGCGCTGAAGTTTTTACAGAGCATAGAAGTGGCGTCTGTTCATGGCCGAAGGCTGGCATGCCCTGCTCGAACTGGGGTTTGAGCAAAATCGCAGTGTGACGCGGCTGATGCGGCGGCGGCACGAAGGTCCGCTTGCGGTCCAGCGTGCATTTTACCCTGAATCTGACGGGTCGGCGCATGTGTATCTGCTGCATCCGCCGGGCGGGGTTGCCGGGGGAGACCAGCTGAATGTGCGGTGTACGCTTGGTCCTGAGGCACGCACCGTTCTGACCACCCCGGGTGCAACCAAATTCTACCGGAGCAATCAGGGTCGCAGCTGTCTTAAGACAGAGATTGATATAGCGGCCGGCGGTGTCTGTGAGTATCTGCCGCAGGAGACGATCCTGTTTGATGGTGCAGACGCGTCGGTCCACACCACGATCAGGCTGGAGGCGGACGCGGTCTATCTCGGATGGGAATTTGTCAGTTTTGGCCGCCCGGCCTGTGGTGAAACTTTTGCAAACGGTCATGTCCATCAGCGCACGGAAATAGTGAGAGACGGACGATGCATCTGGTTCGAACAGTTACGCATATCCGGCGGGGATCCGCTGAATGGTGCCAGTTTTGGGCTGGCCGGGCAGCCGGTGATGGGGACGATGATTTATGCGGGGCCGGTGCCGGAAGAAGCCATTGACCGGGTGCGTGCCAGCTTTGACGCCCAGGCGCTGTCGCGCGTTTCCATTTCGCAGCTGGAGCGGGTGGTGGTCTGCCGCTATCTTGGCGGGCGCATGTCAGAGGCAAAAAAACTGTTCCGGCAGGTCTGGGAAATTCTGCGTGAAGCCGGGCTGAACAAGGCGGCTGCGGCGCCACGCATATGGGCAACATGAAGAACGGCGAGAGGGTGAGGCAATGGATTTACTGCCACGCGAAAAGGACAAGCTTCTGATTTTTACCGCGGCCCTTGTGGCCGAGCGGCGCAAAGCCAGAGGGCTCAAGCTCAATTATCCGGAAGTGATTGCTTATATTTCAGCGGAAATTCTGGAAGGGGCGCGCGATGGAAAAACGGTCGCTGAGCTGATGTCCTATGGTGCGACGCTTCTCACGCGTGACGATGTGATGGAGGGGGTACCGGAGATGATCCATGACATTCAGGTGGAAGCGACTTTCCCTGATGGCACGAAACTTGTGACCGTGCACAATCCAATTCCGTAGGAGGCGAGCATGATACCGGGCGAGTATTTTATTGAGGACGGAAACGTTGAACTCAATGCCGGGCGGGAAAAACGCACGCTTGCGGTCGAAAATTCCGGTGACAGGCCGATTCAGGTCGGATCGCATTATCATTTCTATGAGACCAATGCAGCGCTGGTCTTTGACCGGGAGCTGACCCGCGGCTTCCGGCTGAATATACCGGCTGGTACAGCGGTACGCTTTGAGCCGGGTCAGGACCGTGAGGTCGAGCTGGTCGCGCTGGACGGCGCCCGCGAAGTTTACGGATTTAATGCGAAAATCAACGGCAAACTCTAGGAGGGGCAGATGGCGACGATATCCCGGCAGGCTTATGCTGAACTTTATGGCCCGACGAAGGGAGACCGGCTGCGGCTTGCCGATACCGAGCTGATCATCGAAGTCGAAGAGGATCGCTGTATTTATGGCGAGGAAGTGACATTCGGGGGCGGCAAGGTTATCCGCGACGGGATGGGACAGGGTCAGCGGCCTTCTGCGCAAACGGCTGACGTGATTATCACCAATGTCATTATTCTCGATTACTGGGGCATCATCAAAGCCGATGTCGGCATCAAGGATGGCCGGATTTCGGGCATCGGCAAGGCGGGCAATCCGGATATCCAGCCAGGTGTGGATATTGTTGTGGGGCCGGGAACAGACGTGATTGCCGGCGAAGGGAAAATCCTGACGGCTGGTGGCATTGATACTCATATTCACTTCATCGCACCGCAGCAGGCCGAAGAAGCGCTCGCCAGCGGCACCACCACACTGGTGGGTGGCGGTATCGGGCCGACGGTTGGAACGCTGGCGACGACTGTCACGGCAGGACCCTGGGCGATCCACCGCATGCTTGAGGCCGCAGAAGCGCTGCCGGTCAATGTTGGATTGCTGGGGAAGGGCAATGCCAGCAAGCCCGATCCGCTGCGCGAGCAGATCAGAGCGGGGGCTGTTGGTCTTAAGCTGCATGAAGACTGGGGAACGACGCCGGCGGCTATCGACAATTGTCTGAATGTGGCTGACGAGGAAGATATTCAGGTTGCGCTGCACAGTGACACGCTGAACGAAAGTGGTTTCGTTAAGGACACATTTGCTGCCATGAAGGGCCGGACCATCCACAGCTTCCACACCGAAGGGGCTGGTGGAGGGCATGCGCCCGATATTATCACGGCGGCCGGTGAAGAGAATATTCTGCCGTCGTCGACCAATCCGACGCGGCCCTATACTATCAACACGGTAGACGAACATCTCGACATGCTGATGGTCTGCCATCATCTGAGCCCGAAAATTCCTGAGGATGTGGCTTTTGCAGAGTCACGGATCAGGCGCGAAACCATTGCGGCCGAAGACATCCTGCATGATCTGGGGGTGTTCTCGATGATGTCGTCGGATTCCCAGGCGATGGGCCGGATCGGGGAAACGACGTTACGGTGCTGGCAGACGGCGCATAAGATGAAGGTGCAGCGCGGTCCGCTTGACGAAGACAGCAGTCGCAATGATAATTTCCGTGCGAAGCGCTATGTTGCCAAATATACGATCAACCCGGCCATTACCCATGGTTTTGCGCATGAGATTGGTTCCGTTGAAGTTGGAAAGCGCGCTGATCTGGTGTTGTGGAAGCCGGAATTTTTTGGCGTCAAGCCAGCGCTGGTGATGATTGGCGGTATGATCGCTATGGCGCCGATGGGTGATCCGAACGCATCGATCTCGACACCACAGCCTGTTCATTACCGGCCGATGTATGGCGGGCTGGGCCGCGCGCTTGGGTCGACCGGGGTGACCTTTGTGTCCCGGGCTGCGCTTGATGACGGTATCGGCGAAAAGCTCAGGCTCAGCAAGCAACTGGTGGCTGTCAAAGGGATCAGAACCATACGCAAGAAGGACATGATCCATAATGGCCTGACACCGCGGCTGGAGGTGGACCCGCAGAATTATCAGGTCCGGGTCGATGGGGTGTTAATCACCTGTGAGCCGGCCGATATATTGCCAATGGCACAGCGTTACTTTCTGTTCTGAGGGTTGAGAGCGGCGCCGAGACAAAGGCGTTTCAGACATCAGATGTGAGAGACGGACCGGGATTGCTTCTCAACGGTGCCACCGGTTTATGAAATCAGCTCTGCGAGCAAACATTCAGAGCATGTCCGCAGCGGCGATTAACGACGGACATGCGCTAGCTGCTTGCCGGCGATACCGGGACTGGATTGCGATCGGACGGGCCTTACTGCTTAAGGCTCCCGTTCGGCGCATGCTTGAGCGGGATATCGGAGATCTGCACGATTGAGCGTCAGAGAAGGGGAACAGATGATGCAAACAGAACGCTTGCGGGATCACCCTTTGCCGGGGTTTGTCGACTGGACATTGCGGGGCATTGGACAGGTCGTGTTTCAGAACAATCCGCTGAGCGGGCTGGTTATTCTGCTGGCGATCCTGTTCAACTCGTGGATATATGCCGTAATCTGTGTGGTGGGGGTGGTTGCCAGTACACTGACTGCGCTTGTTCTCAGGGCAGACAGAGATCTGATCCGGGATGGACTGTTCGGGTTTAACGGGGCGCTGGTGGCGCTTGCTCTGGTGGCGTTTACCAGTGCGGATTTTCGCAGTGGCACGCTGCCGTCTCCGGCGATGATGGTTTATCTCATTTCGGCTGCGGCCTTTTCGACGATGGCGTTTGCCAGTCTGGCCGCTTTGCTGGGACCGCACCGGGTCGCGCCGCTGACAATGCCGTTTGTGCTCATCGGCTGGCTGTTTCTGCTGGCTATTCTCAAATTCGATGCCATTGATGCGGGGCCGATGGCGAAGCCGGTGTCACCGGAACAGTTTTCCTATGCCGTTCCTTATGTGCTTCCGACCTGGTATATGGGGATCGGGACAGCGATCGGTCAGATCTTTTTTCAGGACAACTGGATAACCGGCTATCTCATTCTTGCGGGCATCGCGATCAATTCGCGGATCAGCGCGCTGATGGGACTTCTGGGGGCTGCAACAGGTGCTGTGGTGGCTGCGGCATTCGGTGGACCGGAGGGGGCAATTCGCGATGGATTGTTCGGATATAATGCGGCGCTGACGGCAATCGCACTGGGTGGTTTTTTTCTGGTGTTCAGCTGGAGCAGCTTTTTTTATGCGTTGTTTGGTGCGATGGTTGCGACATGGCTGTGGGCATCGGTTGCAATTCTGCTGAAGCCGGTGGGGATGCCGGTGCTGACTTCGGCCTTTGTAATTGTGACCTGGATCATGCTGATCGGGCAATACAGCTTCCGGGCGCTGATCCCGGTCCCACCGGCCGAGGCAACCACGCCAGAGGACAATCTCAAACGCGGCTCACGAGCGGAATAGACGGCTGTACTGGGTCTCGTGCCAGGCAGATGCCATCGCCATTGCCGGGGCGGTGTTACCGATTTCATCGTCGCTGAGCGCAGACGCTTTCTCAGCGGCCCGCTCGACGCATTCTGCGGCGGCAATCAGGATTGCCTGGCCCGCGGTGTGGCCGAGCGGAATAAGGCGGATGGCGGCGGAGATCTGGCTCTCGGCAACACTCCAGATCAGACCGCGCAATGCGTCTTTGGGCGCGATTGTCCAGTGACTGGCCGCAAGGGCAAAAACTGCGGGCCAGGTTGGACGGCATTGTGGAGTGAAGGTTCGGGTGCGGTCGATGCCGAGGTCCCTGAGCAGCGTGAGGAGTGATTCCGCCATGCGCCGGTCCTCGCGTTCAAGTTCTGCGCTTTCCCGGGCGGCGGCGAGCCAGTCATTGAAACGAAGGAACCCGGTTTCATCAGAGCGTTCAAGTGCGTTCATCATGCGCCAGAAAAGGGCTCCGTCAAGCGCTGCGTAACTGTGCTCGAGCAGGCCCAGCACCCAGTCGGCACAGCTGTCTTTGTCGGTCACGATGCCGGCATGAACAGCCCATTCCAGACCGCGTGAATAGGAGAAAGCGCCGACAGGCTGGGTGGGGCTTACAAGCCGCATCAGATGCAGTATGCGCAGACCCCCGGCCGGTGCGTTCGGGGGTGTTTTTGCTGGCTCGCTGAGCGGGTGACCGGCGGCACCGGACTGTTTTGCGATTTCAATATTCATATCGGATGGCCATCTGAAGGCTTGCGGGTGGCAGCGTTGCGGGCAGAGTTCCGGTGAGCAGAGATTGTATCATACCTGTCTCCGCTCAGCAGCTCTCAAAAGGGGTCAGAAAGACCCAAACATCGAGCCCAGCGCAAAGACAGCAACGAGCGATATAATCACGCCGACGATGACGGTCATGACCATGTCAAGATAACTGGATGCGTGGGTTTGACGGCTGATTTGCAGGAGAAGAAGTACCGTTCCGTTGTGTGGCAGCGCGTCAAGTGTTCCGGCGCTGATCACCGTCAGCCGATGCATGAGAGCCGGGTCAATACCGTATTCTGTGGCAAGCTGCATATATTGCTCGCCGAGCGCATTGAGGGCAATGGCCATGCCGCCGGAGGCGGTGCCGGTGAGGGCCGCCAGAGCGTTCATGGCGACCACCAGTGAGACGAGTGGTCCGCCTGGTACTTCGAGTACCGCATCACGAACCAGCGTAAAGGCGGGCATGGCCGCAACGACCGCGCCGAAACCAACAAGGCTTGCGATGGTGAGGATGGGCAGAACCGAAGAATTTGCGCCGGCATCGAGACTTTCGCGAATGGCGCGCAGGCGGGCAAAATTGACGACGATCAGTGTGATGATGGCAGCCGCGAGCGCAATCAGGACGGCCCAGAGGCCAATTGATGAAGAGACATCAATGCCCCAGGGTTGCTGTTCGAGGAAGGAGAAGTCGACGCGCGGGAGGATAATCAGGGCCATCAGGAAATTGACGGCGATGACGACAAGCAGCGGCAGAACCGCGAGGGCGAAGGGTGGTGTGCTGACCGCCCGGGCGCCGTGGTCAAGCTCGGCCGGGTCGAACTCGCCCGACAGGGTCGACTGTTCGCGGAGTTTTTCCGGAATTTCGACAGGGCCTGTATCGTCGACGAAGTTTTCACCGGCGGCCCGGGCTTTCTTTTCGGCGCGCTGCAGCCACCACATGCCAAAGGCCAGTGTGATGATCGAGGCGATAATACCCAGTCCCGGTGCGGCAAAGGTCGTGGTGCCGAAGTAGGGCATCGGAATGGCATTGTTGGTGGACGGGGTTCCGGGCATCGCCGACATTGTGAATGTGAAGGCACCCAGACCAATGGCTGCCGGCATCAGACGTGCGGGAATATTGGCGGCCTTAAACATTTCGCGGGCCATTGGCACCAGCACAAAGAAGGCAACGAAAACGCTGACGCCACCATAGGTCACGACGGCGGAAGCCAGCACGACAGAGAGCATGGTGCGTTTTACGCCCAGCCGTTCGGTCAGATAGCGGGCGATTGCGGTGATGGAGCCACTGTCGTCCATCAGTTTGCCAAAGATACCGCCGAGCAGAAACAGAGGGAACCAGCGGGCAACGAAACCCGCAGTGCCGGTCATGAATGTTGATGTCCAGTTCGCAAGAAGCGGTTCGCCGGAAATGAGCGCTGCCAGCAGTGCGGCCGCAGGCGCGAGTAACAGGACGCTCCATCCGCGGTAGGCAAACCACATGAGCAGAGCGAGCCCCAGCAATATTCCGAGCAATCCCATCCTGTCTGACCCCTCAGTCGATATTGCAACGAAAGTCTGCGAAATTTTTCTGATAAGACAACTTTAACAGCGGTAATTCAAGTATCAATATCCGATTGTCTTGTCTGTTTTCTGATCCCTGTGTTGTATTATTTGTTTTTCTGATGCCGGTACTGGTCTTGATTTGCGTCCGTGAAGTGCTGCATGCTGCAAAATCTGTCGCGTCAGGATGTTGGCTGGGTGATGATTGTCTGCTGGACAAAGAGAACGCTGTCTTCGTCACTGGTTCACCGCCCGGGCACGGGCCTGTAGCGGCTGCTGGCGAAGCTGATGCCCCGGAGAATTGTAAGATGACAGAACTGGTTGCCCTGCAGTCCATCATGATCAATCTGGGGCTGGCGTTGTTGCTCGGATCGGCCATTGGACTTGAGCGGCAGCTGAAGCAGCGTCATTCGGGGCTGGTGACGCATGGCCTTGTTGCGCTGGGCGCTGCGGCCTATGCTTCATTGCCGCCGGCGCTGGGGATTGACGCTGACCCGCGCATGGGCGCACAGGTGGTGACCGGTATTGGCTTTCTGGGGGCTGGCCTCATTATCAAGGACGGTGCCAGTGTGAAGGGGCTGAGTACGGCGGCGACTGTGTGGAGTACCGGGGCTGTGGGCGTGCTGACCGGCTATGGTTTGTGGTTTCTGGCGATTGAGACGGCATTTTTTATAATCTGTCTGAATATTTCGCTGCCGAGAATTGCCGTTCTGGTCGACCGTTATTCGTTTATTGCTCCGGAAACGGAGCAGTTTTATCTGGTGAAGTTACGCTGCCCTGCGGACAATGAACTTTCGGTCCGGGCCATTCTCATTCAGTCGCTTGATCTGAGAAAACTTCGCATTCACGCGATCCGGAGCCAGCGGGCTGAGGGCGGCGGTGAAGTGGAGATTGAAGCAAGTTTGTTTGCGGGAAAAGAGGATGATCGCACGGTAGAGGGGCTGATGACACAGATGAGCCTGCGGTCAGGGGTGCTTTCGACCAGCTGGGTCAAGCTTGAAGAAAGTGAGTGGTCGCCGGCGCCGTAATTTTTAGATGCGCAGCGTCTGTACTAACGGATCGGAATGTGATCTTAATTGCGCAGATACGAATATACTTCCGCAATACCAGTAACGCCGCCCTTTTAACAGTGACGGGTTTGAAAAATGGACGTTCGCCAGTTGCGGCAGATGGAGCGCAAGGCCATCGAGCAGAAGAAGTGGAAGGGCTTTTTCGGCCTGGGCCTGCTTTTGCTGGCGGGGGGAATTGCCTGCCTGCTGTTGCCGGTATTTTCTGAGTTTGCTGCAAGCACAGTGTTCGGTTTCGTTTTGATTGGTCTTGGGATTGTCAAGATTATTCAGTCGCTTTGGGTCAAAAGCTGGGCCGGCTTTGTGTGGCAGGAATTGTCGGGTGCTGTTGAACTTGTGGGCGGGGTGATGATCTGGCTCAATCCGCTGAAGGGTGCGCTGGCGATTACGCTGCTGATTGCCATTGTCGTCTTCGTGCATGGCTTCCTGCAGGTTGCGATGTCGCTGAAGATCAGGCCGGCGCCGGGTTGGTGGTGGTTTACAATTTCCGGTCTTATTGCCTGGTCAGCCAGTGCTGCTCTTGTGCTCAAATGGCCATGGGCACGTGAACTGCCATCTGGCTCGATCGCGGGGATAGCACTGCTGATTGCTGGCGTTGCCTATATCGGAATGGCTCTGAGTTCCAGAAATGCGTGAGTGAACGGTCAATGTCTGACCGGAGGGAGGACAGGCGATTGAAGACGAATTCCGTTCGAAATTCGGTGTATGGCATTGCTTTTAGTGTCTGTTCGTTGTTGTGGGTGAGCGTGGGCATGGCGCAGCAACCGGCACCAGCCGTGCCGGCGCCACCGGTGATAATCCGCACGGTTGCGCTGGCGCCGTCCACACCGGTGCAACGGTTTAACGGGCAGGTGGAAGCGATTGAAGCGGTTGACATCCAGGCGCGTGTGACCGGGTTTCTGAAGGAAAAGAGGTTTGAGCAGGGCTCTGCTGTCAGAGCGGGGGATCTTCTGTTTGAGATTGAGCCCGATCAGATGCAGGCGGCAGTTTCCTCGGCACAGGCGCAGGTTGCGCGGGCTCAGGCCAGTCAGAATGCAGCGCGGCAAACGTTGTCACGCACAAGGACACTGGCCAGTCGCAATACGGCCTCACAGGCGTCTCTGGACGATGCGCAGGCCGCTTTCGACATAGCCACAGCGGATGTTCAGAACGCTGAGGCGGCACTGAACACGGCCCGGCTGAACCTGTCCTATACCGAAGTGCGGGCGCCGATTGCCGGCACGATCGGCCGGTCTTTGTTTTCGGTGGGCAATCTGGTTGGTCCGAATACGGGTCCGCTGGCGCGGATTGTCC
>Ga0256901_1000945_pt1 | contig 15308 bp, 10 predicted proteins | sample MC6MC0689MT_FD_190200 | JGI IMG/M metagenome (GOLD analysis project Ga0256901, IMG submission 190200) | Metatranscriptome of enriched soil aggregate microbial communities from Iowa State University, Ames, United States - MC6-MC0689-MT... | ecosystem: Environmental > Terrestrial > Soil >... | reverse complement strand
CGTGATACTCACATGGGAGGCTTTCGGTGCGACCTCTCCGAAAACAATGCCGGATGTGTTTTCAACATTGTTTAGCGTCAGATCAGCTTGAATGCCGTCTCCATCTTTGCCTATTAAAGTTCCTCCGTTGGCAAGCAAGGAACTTCCAATGGTAATGACATCGGTACCTAGGTCAGAAGCCTTCACCACATATTTGAATGTCAGGATACTGGTGCGCGTACCGCCGGAATAAATCGCCTCAACCGCGTTGCTACCGATCGTTAACGGCAAAATTGCAGGGTTTATACGCGCCCGCATCACTTCCGAGAAATGAACCTTAAAGAGCAATTCTTCGCCCACATTATAAACCTTTGCCTCAGGCACTTCGACCGACGTGATCGTCGGAGCTGAAGCGTTTAGACTGATCTGGACAAACGGCTTAGTGTCAATGCTCGCTTGACTGGCATTGCCTCCAGCATCGACAATCGATCCGTTCGTGCTTTCGATCAGTCCCAATGCGTCAATGTTGACGTCGCTATCCGTATTCTGAACGGTATAACGAAATATGAGATCGGTCGGTTCTAAGTCCGGTACATCGGACACATATACAGCCTGAGCTACGGAACGGGCGCCGGACATTAACGACAAACTCAGTGTACCGCTAACCTTTACGGGCTCCGTAAAGCGAATCCTGAACTCAAAGCTTTCTCCTGTAACATAATTCCGATTGGTCGGTGTGTAAAAGAAATGCTGTACTTTAGGGAGGACGGCATCGACTCGAACGTCTGAAAGCGCAAGCTTGTAAACGGCGAGAGGCATCGGCGTCGATGCGCTCGCGTCGTTGATGCTTCCACCGTTCAATTGAATGGCGTTGTCGACCCTAATCCCGTTAAGAGCTTCGTCCCCGTTCTGAACGGTATATCGGAACGTAACTTTGTTACCGGATACTTCCGCAACCTTTGCTTGCTTTTCTATTGGCGCTTGTGTTGTTCCGAAGAACAATGGGAGAGAAGGTATGCCGGTCACGGCCACGTTCTGATTATATTGGAATACGAAATCCAAGACTTTGCCTTCATTATAGTAGCCGTCAGCAGGAATGATCTCCGTTACGGGCGAAGATCCGCCGGCGCTTACTTTTACGCCGGTAAGTTCTGTAACCGTTCCATTCGGGGAAATCGGATTAATTAGGTTATGCGCGGCATCCTCAATTACGCCTCCATACATCTTTATTTCATTGTCGATCGTAATTCCGTCGAGATCTTCCAGTCCAGCTTCTACGTTGTAAACAAATTCAAGCTGAATGAGCCCGTTTGTAGAGTTTACCGCTTCTGCGCGTACTTCCGTTCCACCGATATTGAGACTGAGATAGGGCTTACCATAATTACTGATAACGTTGATATTCTCAGAGAATGTTACAAGGAATGAGAGAGGTTCGTTTGCAGCATACGTTTTATCAAGGGGATAACTAATAGAAAGAATACTCGGAATGACTGTATCTATCTTGGTATTGGTATTCAGCACTGTTGCACCGCTTGGACCAAACCCGCTTCCGAGATCAGCAGCTTCATCAGAAACATTCGTTATGGAAGCGCCATTTAATTGAATGGGGCCTAGGACTTGAATGCCGTCCGCATCGTTATCGCCCGGTTGAACCTTGTAAGAAAAATTCAAATACTTCGAGGTTCCGGGCACAGAAGCGTAAGGGGCATCCCGCATTATCCCGCCAACATCGAGCTTCAGGCTAGGCGTTCCGCCTGTCACGCTCACATTCTCATTAAATTCTACGGTGAATTCAAGCACTTCTCCGGCTTTATACGTTTTGACCAGGGGCAAGTTCAGTCCCGTAGTCGTTGGCGAAGCTGCATTAACGTGATTCACGGCAAGCGATGTCGTAAAGAGCATAAACACAAGCAGTGCTGCGGTCATCCTTCTCAGTGCCACGATGGTGCCTCCTAATTTTTCTCATAATTTTATTCAGAATATATTATTATTTCAAAACAGTAAACAGAAATTACGAATAAGTAATCCTTTGAGGCCGCCTTGATGTTGGGGAAGTTTCTTTTATTGTTAAATCGGTACTCTTAAACTGTGTGATCCAATTAGGTGTCGTTACATCCGGTCATCCCGAATAGTCGCTTAAGGAGTCGACAGATCCCGTGGCTTTCTCTGTTTAGTCTGTGTTTAGGGTGCTCTACTATAATGGAAATTGACGAAAAACAGCGAAGAATAGAATGGGAGGCGACAAGATGTCGACAAGTAAAGAGAAAGAGACCGGCAAGAGGTTCGGTCATAGAAGTAGAAAGGCGATTTTTCTTGTTTTTGCATTTCTGCTGGCGCTGCCGGCGATGACGGGGGGGAATATTGCGAATGCGGCATCCGATGCGAGCAGTTGGACGCTCGTAGACGACGGCGAACTTATCAAAGATAGGTCAAAGAGTCTTTACAATACCGACCTTATCGAGTATAACGGAGACCTGTATGTCCTATGGTCGGAAGATGCCGACTTAAACGTTCTCATGCATGCGATGAAATATGATGGAAGGGATTGGGCTTCCGTAGACGAGCCTCAAACAGGGTGTCCCGCCGGATGCCTGAATGCGTACGGGAATGAAAACAGGTTCGCAAATAAAGCGGTTTTTCCTTCGCTTGCCGTATATAAGGGCAAATTATATGCCTCTTGGTACGAAGGCTATCTCACATTCGACTATCGAGCCAGAGTCAGACAGTTTGACGGGACGAATTGGACGACGGTAGATGGCGGTACGTTGAATATGGCGCCTGGATTGTCGTGGGATCCGCGAATAACGGTTTTTAACGATGAACTGTATGCGATATGGCAAGAAGGTTCCCAAATTCAAGTTAAAAAATACGACGATACGGGAGCGGGATGGCAAGTTGCATCTCCGACGCCAAGTCTGAGCGGAAGTGGGGCAGGAAGCCCTCAATTGGCCGTATACAACGGTTCTCTGTATGCCGTGTGGCGCGAAGAATCGGGCACGCAGGGCGTGCAGAAGATCAAAGTGAGCCGCTATGTCGGAGGAAGAGACTGGGAGTCGATAGACGGCGGAGGCTTTGGTTCCGATGTGGACACGTACATCAACCATCCGAACGTGGCCGTATTCGGGGACAAAATGTACGTCGCTTGGTCGGACAACAACAAGGCTATTCGGGTCAAGTCCTACGACGAAGAGAACGGGTGGCAATGGGCGGATGACAATGCCGGGTTGAATTACACCGCCGGAAGCAACGTTTCCGTTCCGAAATTAATCGCATACGACGGCCTATTGTACGCCGCTTGGGTCGAGTCGAATACCGTCAGGGCGAAAAAGTACGACGGCATCAGCTGGACGAGCGCAGACAGCGACCACGGGCTTAATGCCCGGGACAACTCGACCGCCAACCATCCTTCGCTCGCCGTATATGGCGGCAAATTGTTTGCGGCATGGACGGAGAAGTACGATGGCAAAAACCAGGTTCGAGTCGCAAAAATGCCTGTGCTCGAAGCCCCCGACGCCCCGCAGTTCGTGACGGCTGTCGAGGGGGACGGCGAAGCGACGGTCAACTTTTATCCGCCGGCGAGCAACGGAGGCAGTCCGATTACGGAATATACCGTAACGTCGGAGCCTGAAGGAATTACGAAGAAGGGCAGTACCAGTCCGATCAAAGTGACGGGTTTGACGAACGGACAGAGCTACACCTTCACCGTGACGGCGAAGAATGCATTAGGAACCTCTGAGGCATCCGATCCTTCAAACAGTATAACGCCGAAGGCGGGCTTTAAAATCTTCGTGTCCGGCGGAATGGATGAACCAGCGGACGTGGCTGCCGACGACGATGGTAACATCTATGTTACGGATTCTGAAGAAGGTCAGGTTCTCAAATACGATGCGAACGGCACGCTCCTGTCGGTGTGGCAGCAGATTGACCCGAGTTCGGAAGTTAACTTCAATGTGCCTGTCGGCATTGCCGTAAGCGTGACCGGAAGCGTCTATGTGGCGGACAAATTGAACGCTCGGGTGTATTCTTTCAACGATAGCGGCAGTTTGGTGGGAATAATGGGCGAGAGCGGCGAGTTGACCGCTCCAAGCGGTGTAGCCCTAGACAAGGTTAGCGGCAAAGTCTATGTTGCAGACTCGTCCCAAATCAAAGTGTACGACGCGAACGGCAGCCTTGAAGGAACGTGGGGAGACGTTCCGGGCAACGGAGCGGGACAATTCCGTAATCCTGTGGGCATCGCGGTAGACGCCGACGGCAATGTCTATGTCGCCGACACCGGAAATCATCAAATTCAGAAGTGGGACGCTAACGGCCAATTCGTTAAAAAGTGGGGAAGCATAGGCGCTTTGGACGGTCAATTCAATAGACCGGGCGGGGTCGCTGTGGATGGAGACGGGAATGTCTTCGTCGCCGATACGTTTAACAATCGGATTCAGAAGTTCGATTCCGAAGGCAATTTCCAGATGACGTGGGGAATGTTGGGAGATGAGGAAGGCCAATTTGTTTTTCCTCGCGGCATAACGGTAGACAATTCTGGCAATGTCTATGTTGCGGACACGGACAACAGCCGCATCCAGATTTTGCGCAAAGGTCCGTTGCTGCCGACGATCACGGCTCAGCCTTCGAATACGACGGCCGCCAATGGCAGTGCAAGTTTTAGCGTTACGGCTACAGGAACGGGATTAACCTACCAGTGGCAAGTGTATTCGGCCTTGTCCAACAGCTTTATGAACGTGCCGGAAGCGACAAATTCGACGTTGACGCTCGTCCAATTATCTGCGTCAGATAGCGGGGCACGGTACCGGGTGATTGTCAGCGGTAGCGGAGAGTCGGTGACGTCGTCCGAGGCGACGCTGACCGTAGACGGCGCGGCGGCGAATCCTGCGAACAACAGCGTAACGGCGAATACCCTGACGGTCAAGGTGGGCGCAACCATTACTCTGAGCGCGACAGGCGATCGGCAAGCGGCGGATGGAACCGTGAACGGGGACGAACGGTACGTTCCGACGACATGGACGTCTACGGAAGAATCCAAGTCCGGCGCGTTCGAATGGAACGACGACGTCAACGGCTACGTCTCGTCGTACGTGACTACGGGGACAGGAAGCTTCGTTGTCACGGCAACGTTCCGGAAGCAAAGATGGAACGGCTCGGAATGGGTGGACATCGTTGGCTCGACGTCGACGAGCACGGTGAACGTTACTGTGAACGCCGCTTCACCGGGAGGCGGATCCGTATCACCGGGAACCGCGCCGTCGACAGGGCCGGCCGCGGGAACCGAGGACAGCAATGCGGATATTCTCGTCAACGGTAAAGCAGAGAGCGCAGGCAAGGCAACGACGACCAGGATGAACAATCGGAAAGTTACGACGATTGCGATTGACGCGGACAAGCTGGACAAGCGTCTAGCCTCGGTAGGAGACCGTGCGATCGTAACCATTCCGGTCGGCGGCGATTCCGATGTCGTCATCGGAGAATTGAACGGCCAAATGATCAAGAATATGGAGGGCCGGCAGGCGATTCTGGAAATCCGAACGGATCGCGCGACCTATACCGTACCTGCGCTGCAAATCGACATCGATGCCGTTTCCAAAGAAATCGGCGCTTCGGTGGCTTTGAAGGACATCAAGGTACGAGTCGAAATTGCCGCATCCTCGGCAAGTACGGTACAACTGGCGGAAGGCGCCGGTACCAAAGGGGATTTCACTCTGGTTGCCCCGCCTGTAGATTTTAAGATCACAATCTCGTACGGCGATAAGACCATCGAGATCGCGAAGTTTAACGCTTATGTGGAACGGACGATTGCGATTCCGGATGGCGTAGATCCGAACCGGATTACGACGGGAGTCGTCATTGAACCCGATGGTACGGTGCGCCACGTTCCGACTAAGATCATCGTTGCGGACGGCAAGTATTATGCACGAATTAACAGTTTGACCAACAGCACTTACTCGGTCGTATGGCATCCGCTTGCTTATAGCGATTTGGCGGGTCATTGGGCGGAAGAAACGGTGAACGATATGGGCTCGCGCATGGTGATCGAGGGGACGGGCAGCAGCACGTTTAGTCCGGACCGAGACATCACCAGAGCCGAGTTTGCAGCAATTGTCGTTCGCGGATTGGGACTCAAGCTGGACAAAGGCACAACACCATTCACCGATGTAGCGGCATCCGACTGGTATGCCGGTGCGGTGAATACGGCATACAAATACGGCCTGATTGACGGTTTCAAGGACGGCAAGTTCCGTCCGAATGACAAGATTACGCGGGAACAAGCCCTGCTGATCATCGCCAAAGCGATGGCGATAACCGGATTGAAGGAGAAGCTTCCGGCGAAGTCCGCAGATACCCTGTTGAAAGGCTACGAAGACAATTCGTCCGTGTCCGGTTGGGCGCGAAGCGGAGTGGCCGACAGTGTGCAGGCCGGCATCGTGACGGGAAGAAACGGCGCGACGCTTGCTCCGAAGGCCTATATGACCCGGGCCGAGGTCGCAGCCATCGTTAGTCGCCTGTTGAAGGAATCGGGACTCATCTAATCTAATATCGAATATGAGAAAAGCCGCTTCCGGCCGACGTTTGCAGACGTTGGCGGAAGCGGCTTTTTAATCGGGGCTCCCGGGGCTTATCATGCCCTGGCGCTTTAGACCGCTCCTGTGTTCTTGAGAAAATCTTCATTTGACTATAAGGCGAGTTTTTTTCATTATTATTTTAGACTTGAAACCATCTTTTCTGGTTAATGATACTTATTACACAGTTGGAGAAGACATCTATGACAGAACAAACAACATTATCTAAGGAACAAGGCAATAATCGCGGAGCGTCCAAAGTAGCGGCGTTCTCTGGTTTCTATAAATTTCTTGTGAGATTCCGGATTTGGATACTTGCATTCCTTCTTGGACTTATATCGCTTGTGGCTTTCGCAGCCTACTGGGTTAGCTCTCTGGATATTGAGAAGCTTGTCGTTCCAGTGTTAGCACCTACTCAATTGATAGATAAGAATGGGGAGCCGAGCTCCCAGATGGTTTCCGTCAAAATCGAGCCCGTATCGATCGACCAAATTCCGCTACATATGCAGCAAGCCATCGTCGCCGTAGAGGATAAGCGGTATTACGATCATACTGGAGTGGACGCTTTCGGCATCATTCGAGCTGCATTCCGCAACGTGAAGGAAGGCGGCGCAGCACAAGGAGGAAGCACGATTACTCAGCAGCTCGCCAAGAACGTTTTTCTAACAGGGGAAAAAACGTTCTCGCGAAAGCTGACTGAAGCGGCCTATGCCCTCAAGATCGAATCTACTTATAACAAAGACCAGATTCTCGAAATGTACTTGAATCAAATTTACTTTGGAGAAGGCCAATGGGGAATACAGAGAGCCGCTAAGCGGTATTTCGGCAAAGAGACGAAGGACTTGACGTTATCCGAATCCGCCTTATTAGCCGCATTACCGAAAGCTCCCAGTCGTTATTCTCCGTTTAAGAATAAGGAACTCGCATTGGAGCGAAGGGATCTTGTACTCCGCTTAATGCGGGATGAAGAGTTCATTTCGAATGAGGAGTATAACCAAGCGATCTTTGAGCCCATTCATGTACTTAAGGAAGTTCCTTCGGATCAGCAAAATAGTTTACTGGGTCAATACGCTTCATATACAGATGAAGTGATTGATGAAGCCATTGAATTATACGGATTTACCGAGCGCCAGTTGTTGGCAGGAAATCTTCTTATCTACACGGAACTAGATCCGGTCGTTCAGCGTGCGATGGAGGATACGTATCGTAACGATTCCCTGTTTCCCGAAAGCGCCTCCGATCAACTCGTGCAGAGCGGAGCGGTGATCATGGACCCTTCAACGGGGGGAGTCCGCGGAATCGTAGGGCAGCGGGGCGAACATGTATTTCGCGGCTTTAATCATGCGACGCAGCTTGTAAGACAACCAGGCTCGGCATTCAAACCGCTGATGGTCTACGGGCCTGCTTTGGAAAACGGCTATGAGGCGAAGTCGATGCTGTACGATGGTCCGTTAGATATTAACGGTTATAAGCCGAATAATTCAGATCATCGAACTTTAGGGCAGGTATCGCTTCGGGATGCAGTTATTCATTCGAGGAATATTCCGGCAGTTTGGTTACTGAATGAGATCGGTCTGCAAACCGGAAAAACGTTTGTTGAGAAGCTCGATATCCCACTGAGCGAAGAAGATAATAACTTAAGTTTGGCGCTGGGAGGTCTTTCGCAAGGGTTATCCCCGCTTCAATTGGCGCAAGCCTACAGTGTTTTTCCTAATCTAGGTACAATGGCTCCAGCTCATACGATAACCAAAATCACTACGACAGATGGACGAGTTTTAGCGGAAGCTAAACTCGAATCGGTGTCGGTTATGTTACCGAATCATGCTTATGCCATGACAGAGCTTTTGGTCGATGTTGTGCGAGATGGAACAGGAAAGAACGCGGCTATGAATCGTCCGGTGGCAGGAAAGACGGGAACGACACAGCTTCCGCAAAATAAACAGTTCGCAGGGATTGCCGGAGGTTCCAAAGATGCATGGTTTGTCGGCTACACGCCGGAATTGGTTGGAGCGGTCTGGCTTGGTTATGACAATACGGATAGCAAGCATTATTTGATCACATCAGGTGGACAATATCCGGCTTTAATTTTCAAAGAGATGATGTCGTTGGCTTTAGAGGGTGTTCCAATCTCCGAGTTTAATCGTCCTGCGACTGGGCAAATAAGCAAAGGGAACGGTCCTAAAGAAAATATGAAAGGGGATAAGGGGAAAAAAGAAAAGGATAAGAAAGACAAAAAGGATAAGATCGATAAGAAAGATAAGATCGATAAGAAAGATAAGATCGATAAGAAAGATAAGATGGATAAGAAAGATAGAATGGATAAGAAAGATAGGATAAGCATTCCGTTTGTAGATAAAAAGAAAAACATTGAAAAAGGGCAGGGCCAGCACCTTCATACGGTTATCATTGACGGCCTGACTATTCTGGAGGAAGGCGGCGCCACAGCCAACGCCGAGTATATCAAAGTGGCGGGCCCTGTGGAAAATCTGGTGCTGAAAAACGTCATGGCCGTACGGAAAAATGATGCGCCTTGCGGCAAAATCGTTTCCATTGACGAAGAAGCGGGAAGCGTTGAAAACCTTCTGATTGACGGGGTTTACAGCAAAGGGTATGAATGCTTCGCCGATACGCGAGGCAAAGCTTCCAACGTTGATATTCTGAATACGATATGCGACGGCAAGCCTTTGAAGTGAGTAGGATCTGCCTTTTCGAAAGGGGCCATAGGTTGGCTCCTTTGTTATACGTAGGCTGCACACAAATTCGTTGGATAGAAGGTGTTTCGCGTGAGTGTTCATCCCGGCCAAGAAACGTGGAGCAAGGAAGATATTTGCGCGCATCTTGGAGACGATTACGACCGGTTTCTTGGGGCAATCGTCCCGCCGATCTTTCAAAATTCGCTTTTTACGAGGAAAACGGTTAATCACGGTTATACCTATACTCGCGTAACCAATCCCACGACCGAGATTGCGGAGACCAAAATCGCCGCTTTGGAGGAAGGGGAGGAAGCCAAATGTTTCGCTTCCGGCATGGCCGCGATCACATCGGCTCTGATGAGTGTGTTGGAGCAAGGAAGCCATGTCCTATGTCCGAGAAGCGTCTACACGCCTACACGCGCTTTTCTGGAAAACTATATGCCCCGTTTCGGCGTGGAGGCGACCTTTGTCGAATCGGAGTCCGTGGAAGCGTTCGAGCGGGCGATTCGCCCGAATACGAAGGTGATTTTATTGGAGAGTCCGGTTTCCAACCTGTTCACGCTTCAGGACTTGGCGCAGTTGGCAGGGTTGGCTCGCGCGCACAACCTTACGACCATCATCGACAACACTTGGGCCACCCCCATGTATCAGAATCCGATTCGCTTAGGCATCGACCTGGTCGTTCATTCCGCCTCCAAATATATGGGAGGGCACCGCGAGAGAGGCATGTTCGGCGCGATCATGGACCGCTCGCGGCGCCGGTCGCAGGCAGCGGGGTTCTTTCCTTCTCCTCTTGGATCGGCGTATTCGTTGTGCTCTCGCTGCTAGGTACCTACCTGTGGACAGTCACCAAGTGGCGCCTGCAGGAGACGCCCCCCGTCGAGAGGCGCAGCCCCGCCAATATCAGGCTGCAGTTGCGGAACTATGGAGCGTTCTTGCGGGATCGCTACTTTGTCGGCTACATGCTGACACAGGGCATTATGATCGCGGGGATTTTCGCTTATGTTTCGGGTACGCCTTTTATTTATCAAAATATATGCTCGCCTACTTCCTGCTTGTTAGAAAAAGCTCCCGTGCCGAGCCGAAAGCAACAGCGTACAAGGAACATAAAACTGCGGATTGTTGATTGGAGTCTGGAATTAAGCGCCGACCAGGATACGAAACTTTTCCGGGAGTGATCCGTCTATCCATATATGGGTTCTGAGGAGGGCAACCGGTTGCTTAAAAGATGGATAATTGTAACGTGTGTCATGCTGATGCTGATTCCCGCATGGACTGACGCTCCCGGCGTACAGGCGGCGTCCAAGCTATTATACGACGGCTCCAGCAATTCAGAGCAGCAGAATGCGCTGGCGTCCGTGAACGAGCTCCGTCGACAAATGGGGCTGAACGAGGTGAAGCTGGACTCCGCTCTAACCAAGGCTGCGATTAATCATGCCCGCTATGCCAATGCCTACTACACGTTAAAGTCCACGGGGAACCTCTCCGCCGAAGAGAAGGGGAGGAAGTTCTACACCCAGCCTACGGCCGAAGAGCGAGCGGCTGCAGCCGGATACAGCGGGGCAGGGGATATTCTGGAGACCGTATATATGAAAGAGCGGGCTTACGATGAATTCGATATGGCTAGTGAAATTTATGAGCTATCCCTCGATCATGAACGCAGAGAAGTGATGTTAACCCCAAGGGTCTCTGCGATTGGCATTGCGAGAGTAGGGAAGGCTACCGTGATCGTGGGCGCTGCGAATGTAGAAGACGTCATGACTGCGCCGGTAACCGTAAGCGTATATCCTTATGACGGGATGAAGAAGACATGGGCAGGCTACTTTGGAATGGGAGATCCGCAGAATCTGTATCAAGGCATGGGCACGACGCTTACGATCTTCAGCAGCCGACGGGATGTATCCGACATCAAGGCGTCCCTAAGTACCTTGGCAGGCAACCGCCACATCCGCATTCCACTTATCGTGGAGAAGCTGGGATCTGGTTATGGGTATGTACTGACCGCGCAGCGGCAGCTGCGAGGGGATCGGGAGTATACGGCAGAGGTGTCTTTCCAGTCCGGTGGTCAATCGATGGTGAAGAAGTGGAGCTTCCGCACTAGCAATTTCCAGTATCAGCTAAACTTTGACGATATGCCGCTGATGCATGCACCGCCTCTGTATATCGCGAATGGCAGTTCCGAGGTGCCGATGCGTTATTTGTTTGAGCTTTTTGGAGCTAGGGTGGAATGGAACAAGTCAACCCGCACCATCACCGCTGTAAAGAACGAATTGTCTCTGAAAATGACGATTGACAGCCACACCGCATACTTGAATGGCCAGGCTGTGCCCTTGGATAGTCCGCCGCATCTCTATGTATATACAACCTATGTGCCGCTCCGTTTCATATCGGAAGCGTTCGGCTATGAGGTGGAATACCATCCCGCTGACCAATCTATAGACATTTGGACTGAGCTGGTAGACAACCCGAAGGTGGATTCTGAATAAAGGTAATTCGACCATAAGAGAGATTTTTCTTGCGAAAGGGGCGGGCTATCCCAAAGTGTTCGTGCAACTCAGCGACATTCCCATTAAATACGCGAAAGGATCGCAATTTCTCCTAAAAGTGAAGAGTGCGGTCCTTTTTCGCGGAGAAGATTTTACATATTGTGGTTTTTCTATTCTTCTAAAATTAATTTAAATACATGTTCTTCATGAAAAGCTCTTTCAACTTCTCCCGTTGGAATAAATCCGATTCTTTTATATGCTTTAATTGCAGCATAGTTATCATGAATGTAAACCTGACATACGGCAAGAAAGAACGCATTCGACCCTACCCATCTTTCAAAAGCTTTCTGCCAAATAAACATTGATTTTCTATCTCCCTTGAACGTCTAATCATTCCTGGTCTTGCACATAACGTTGGGATAATGCCGAATGCCCGACACGCTATACATTCAATCTCTTTCTAATCATTCTGATTTGGCCTCTATGATTGATCTCATCTTCAACTACATGAAACCACATAAAATAATGGTTAGCTTGATTGTTCCACCAAAAATCCTCTTCTACATTTAACCAATCATCATTAACTGATTTGAAATATTCAAGTGTTCTATTCCTTACTTCATCTAGTTTTTTGAGATAATACTCTAAATCATTTCCCTTTATTCTCTCTTGTCCTTCTTTCCCTAAATCAAGTGCAGGTCTCCAAATTGATATTTCTTCATCATTCAATTTTCGTTTTTCAAAAGTTAAAACCTGATAGGCATATTCCACAGCTGCAAAGTGTAATAATAAAGCTCCGATCGAATTGCTTTGAGAATCCAGCAAAAAATCAAGTTGATCTTGCGTTAGATTCTTCACCGCATCTAATGTTGTAAATCTAGCATAATTCATCATGGATACTAACCGACTGATTTGCGGTGTATAGCCGGGAATATCGGTTATTAGTAAAATGTTCTCCATGTTTAGCATTTACTGTTCCTCCAAGTTTTTAAAGCCTCATTCAAGCAAGCTCCTGTATTATCGTTTCTCGTTAATTCAATGTTTTGCTCAATGTTTATAGCTGAATCGGCTTATAACTTAGTGCTTGTTCAACGACTTGCTCTGCTGTCAGGTCGTTTTCATTCCAGTAAATTAAATCACTCACTTCAGGATGTGGAACGCTATATTTTAGAACTTCAAGCATATGATCGATTTCTTCTTCACTGCCTTCAACGTTCATAATTTTCCTTACCAACTCAATCAATTCCTCTTTACCTAGCGCCTTCATTACAGTCGTCCCTCCTCTAAACGATAAAAAGTACTTCTGCGTAATCACTGCGTTAACCTGCCGCGCAACCGCTTTTTGTCTACTTTATCCACGGCCGTTCGGGGCAAAGCCTTGAGAATGAACAGACGGGTCGGCCATTTGTACCGGGAGAGATGCGGCTCGCAAAAAGCCCGCAACCGTGTTAGGTCCAAACGGCCGCCGTCCTGTAACACTACGAAAGCGACGAGCGCCTCGCCTTCTTCTTGAAGAGGAACGCCGAGTACGGCCACTTCGCTTACCGCCTCGTGGATCGCGATGACCTGCTCCACCTCGGCAAAGACCCCTTTAAAAATTTCCTCATAGCTATTAATTGTGGTAAAGCATGAAGCAGATATAATAAAGTTACGATGTACCAAATCTATCAACGGCTAATATCTATATAAGAAGCCGGCAAAGCCATCCCTTTCGGAATGCAATGGGCTTTCTTTTCACTGGTTCAACTTATATAGCTGCCAAGGAGACAAAAGCCGATGATTCGTGTCATGCTGATCGACGATGAAGAAGATGCACTGGATTTGTTGGAAATTTTGCTTGGTCAAATCGGGAACGTTGAGATAGCGGGAAGGTATATTAATCCGATTCAAGCGTTAGAAGAGCTGGGCCGTACAGCGCCAGACGCGGTGTTCCTGGATATCGAGATGCCGGGGCTGAAGGGTACGGAGGCGGCTCGGCAAATAAGAAAGATCTCTCCTCAGATGCCGATTATCTTTACAACGGCTTATGTGGAATATGCGGTTGAAGCGTTCGAAATTCAATCGACCGACTACCTATTGAAGCCGTTTACGAAGGAGCGGCTGCAGAACACGATGGCGCGCATTCCACATTCGTTGCCCAAGCCTGCGGCCCCATTATCTCCGAGCGCAAGCTTTGTCCCGACCGTTCTTTGTTTGGGGGGCTTCCATATTAAATGGCCCGGCGTAATGAGCAAAACGCTGACATGGAAAACGAAAAAGGAAAGGGAACTGTGCGCGCTCCTGATTCATTACGAAGGCAGGCCGGTAAATGCCGCAACGATTATCGAGGCGCTGTGGCCGGGTCACGATGTGAACAAGGCCAAGACGTATTTGTATACTTGCCTGTCCTATCTGCGAAAAAGCTTGGTAGAGGGAGGGATCCCTATCCGGATTCGGAAAGCCGATCAAGGCTTTGCCGTAGAATTGGACGGGCTTGCGGTTGACATATCCGAATTCGAGCGGCTGCTGGGCAAGGTTCTGGTTGAAGGCGGGATGGACGACTCTCTTTACGATCAGCTGAAAGGATTGTACAAGGGGGAATATATGGAAGGGTGCGATTTCGGCTGGGCTACCTCCAGACAACTGGAGCTCAAATCTTTGTACATTCGGGCGCTACGCCAAGGGTATGCGTATTTTCGAGGCCGGAGCAGGACGGCGCTTGCTATCGACAGTTTGCAGAAGCTGATATCGCTAGCGCCGGATTCCGAGCTTGACGGGCGCGAGTTGATCCGTCTCCATCTGGAGCTGGGGAATCGCAATGAAGCTTATCGCGTCTGTCTGCAGCTAGAGCACGCGGTTCGCGTTCAATTAGGCGCGGAGCTGGAGGAAGAAACGCAGCGGCTGTTCCGGCAAACGAGGGAGAAGACGGAGCGGTCCTCCCTATGAGTCGGAAAATAGCGGCGTTGTTCATCACGATAGCTTTGTTGTTCGCAACCTACGGGTTGCTGTTGACTTATTCCTCTCATCTCAAGAAACCTATGCCTGTTGCCGACAACGGAGTTATCGATTTGACCGGGTGGAAATTCCATGAAGAAGGCGTTGTTCGGCTGGACGGGCAATGGGAGTTTTATCCCCAGCGGCTGCTCTCCAGACAGAATTCCTCGGCAACCGGCACCGTAGAGAAAGCGGCTCCCGAGATGATTCAGGTTCCCGGGTCGTGGTCCAAACAAATGGAGACGCTGGGTATGGCGACCTACCGACTGGAGCTCCTGATCGACGATGCAAGCGAAGTGTACGGCTTAAAGACGGCTGCGATTCTCATCTCCAACCGGCTTATCGTGAATGGCCAGGTCGTGGGCTCCAGCGGCAATCCGGACGAGAAGGAGCATTATCAAGCGCTTAACAAGCCGTACGTCAGCTACTTCACGCTGAAGCCGGGCCGGAACGAAATTCTTATCGACGTGGCCAACTATGAATTTCGGGTGAACAGCGGAATCGGCGAATCGCTTCACTTCGGCAAGGCGGAGCAAATCGCCAAGCTGCGCGACCGGGCGACAGCCCATGACTGGGTCGCATTAACCGCTTTTCTAATTATGGGGCTGTATTTT
>Ga0256901_1000944_pt1 | contig 15314 bp, 2 predicted proteins | sample MC6MC0689MT_FD_190200 | JGI IMG/M metagenome (GOLD analysis project Ga0256901, IMG submission 190200) | Metatranscriptome of enriched soil aggregate microbial communities from Iowa State University, Ames, United States - MC6-MC0689-MT... | ecosystem: Environmental > Terrestrial > Soil >... | reverse complement strand
TTCTACAATTAAATGACTAGCTTGACTCGACTGTTATACCCTTGCTATATGCCTCCGTTCTGGGGGACCTGCTCTGGGTTACGCAATCATAACATGAGAAATTAAAATTAGGCATTTGTCTGATGACGATCTATTATTTCAAATCAACCCTTGTTTTGTGCTTTTTGCGTCTCCAACTCACTTTTCACTCATCTCCCTTTATTCCTTCAGCTCTACTCTTCGATTTACTTTGGAAGACCCATTCTTCCTTCATTCAAACAAACGTATGTCCCATCCATTCTTTTATTCACTTCCTTCCTTCCTTCCCGTCTGTGATTAAAAAAATTCTACAATTAAATGACTAGCTTGACTCGAATGCTAGGGTTCATACTATATGCCTCCGTTCTGGGGGACCTGTTTTGCGCCCGGCTTTCATATTATGAGAAATTAAAATTAGGCATTTGTCTGAGACACTTTTTGAAAAAACATATTTTCATTTATTTATTTATTTTCCCCCCAAACTCATCTCTTTCTCTCTCCCTACCCTTCACCACCAATCCGCATACCATTTTCTCTGTTCCCCCTGGCTGCTCCAGTTTGTGAAGCACAACTCCTGAGACTTGTTTTTTAGTCCTCTTTTTGTCCTTCTTCCTCCTCCTGTCTTGTCTCTCTCCATAAACCTGTTTTTTGATCATAAACGAAGAGCTTTTTTTCTCCTTGAAGGGTGATTTGGATAACAAATTTATTTAGAGTGAAAAGGGAAGGAACTCATAAAAACAAAATACTATGATTACCCCTTGAGGAGCGCGACAATATGACCCCCACGTCCGACCCATATAACGGGCACTGACTTGAAATGGGTCTTGAATGAATCTGGTAGCTTATGAATATGATTAGAGGGCGGATCTTGATGGTTCAACCCATCATCTGGTGTGGAGTCTAACAATGGGATCATTTGACAATTCAAACGGAACATTGTGGGTGTATGATAAAGGCGATGTGTATTATCAGTCGGGGTAATGGGAGAAGAGTAAAGTTGAGAGAGAGTTTGAAAGAAGAATTTCTCGTGGGACTGAGACTTGATTGGAGAGGGTTCTGAAAGGATGTGGAGTAAATATGATGCATATTTTTCAGCAGAAAATGTCGATTTGTGGAACGCTGCATTAAAATAATATGCTTCGGTTAAATAAAAAGGAGTTTTGTAGAAGGATAATAAATCGGGTTGCTTGTATTGTTGCAAAAGAGAAAAAAATTGAAAAGAAATATCAATTTTGGGAGAGGAGTGATAGTTTGAGAAATCACGACAATTGTGTTGAGTATTGATGAAAAAATTCAAATCGCGTTGTGAAAAGTCGCAAAGTTGTGGAATTTTATAACCATCATCGGGGGAAGTCGTGGAGATATCCAATCGGAGTTCATCGGTTTCAAACGAAGGTAAAAGGGTCGGGTATGACGGAACAACGGGTATATTGATTGAAAAATACATATTAATAAACTGTTTGAAGGAGAAAAGAGTGGATTGTGGGGATCGTGGGGATTGGTGGGGGTTAGTACAACCTGAGGGGCCGAGGTTGTGCTGATAATGATAGTTTGGTGAGAAATCCATCTCAACACATGAGATTTGATCAAAATGAGATAAATATGATGAAGTGTTGATCCCAAACGGACTCATGAAGGAAAATGCCTTGCCTTCGTCATCGGGATTACCAACAAAGTTATCGATGGAAAAGTGTTCATTTTGATCAAATTGGTGAAATCGTTTGGAAAGAGAGAATAATGGAGGTGGATTTTCAAACAATTGAACAAGGGGGTCAATTTGATCAAGCAGGGGTGAATGGTTGTGTGAATTGTGGAACTCGACCAAAATTTGGTTCTGTCGAGGGATTAGATGGTTATTCAATTGTTTTGGGTTAGTATATCCATCAAACGGAGCAATTGTGCCGATATTTTGGTCGTTTCGATTGAGAGGTGATCGGACGAGACAATTGGATCCATCAAGACAATCAATATTTGAGGTGATATAATTGTCTCTGCGGGTAGAACCAAATGGGGAGGTAAAGATATGAAATCCTTTGCCAATAATGTATTGGAAAATTATATTGTGGTGATTTGAGTCAAGGGTTGGTTTGGGGGCCAGAGTTGTTTCCCGACCGGAATAATCGACCGGATCTCCTACCATTTGAGCAAATGATCTTTTCGTTGGGGTGTGATTCCATTTACCCGGAGTAGCAACGTGATTTGAGGAGTTTGATAATTTTGATTGGTTTTTGTACGTTTTGAATTGCATTTTGGTTGTTTGTTTAAAAATGTCGATATACCTCTTAACATCGATATCTAGATCAAGGATTGATACAAAATCAACCAATCGTTGTTCTGTAACATTCAATTTAAGTCGTTTATTTTTTGAACTGTTTGAGGGGTGAGAAATCTTATCGGTCTGGGTCTTTTGTGGGGAGTTTTTGGGTTGTTGATGAGGATTACTCCCATACAATTGGTTTAAAGATGATGGGGTTTGAGTAGAAGAGGTTGTTGGATTAAAATTTGAATCAAACTTCTTATTGAGGTTATTAATTGAATCAAATTTTGGTTTATGGTTACCATATCGAGATTGGATGGAGAAATTAGCAGAGGGGTCAGGAGAAGTCGTCTTTGAGTAGTTGGCGGGGGGATTTTCCAGCTGGGGATTTTCGTCCATGTTATTGAAATCAGAAACGAATTGCAGACTGCGATTTTTTTCACGGAGTTGAGAAAATCGTTGTGAGCGAGTTGTGGTATTAGTAAAAGAGGTATTGGAGGTAGTTTCTTGGCTTGACTGGGATATGAGACTCAGACGGTTTCTGCCTGGTAAAGTGTCTTGATGAAGAGTGGAGAACTCAGATAAGTCAACCCCATTGGGGGACGATTTGATATTCTGGGATTGCGGCATGTGCTGAAATTTAGTCGGGAAGTGGAGAAAATCTGGTCGGTTATTATTGTGAGTTTGTGTTTGGGTTGGAATTTGTTGCGAGAAAAATCCGGTATCGAAAAGTTGAATCTCTTGTGAGAGCAATTGCTGGGTAAATTGACTAGTATTGATTCCGTCTTGCCCAAATTGGCTAAATTCATGAGGACTTTGACTGAGACCCTGAGAAGTGGAATATTGCCCCGGGCCTAATCCCAAATCAGATTGGTTTGAGCTGTGGTGGATAGTTTCCAGTCTACCACGATATGGTGAACGGGGTAATTCACCAATTAACAACCTTTGAGACGTTTTATTGATTGTTTCGTGGAAATCGGAAAAAGACATGGTTGTGAAATCAGGCAGGGGTTGCAAAGTTGTGGTGTGGTTTTGGGTAAATTGTTTTTGTGAAGGGATGTGTTGCGATTGGCTTTGTGAGAATGCATTTGGTGGGATTTGAGATGCTTGTGATTCAATATAATTAATATTAGATGAATAATCGTCAAGAATATTTTCATTTGAATTGTTGTCAGTAGATGTATCCAGTTCAATAAAAGGGTCGATATCATTTAAATCATGGTTGGGAGAATATGGGGACATTGAATCAACAAATTGTAATCTTTGTCTTTTATTTTTACGAATGGGATCAAGAGGATCGATATCAATTGGGCCCATTCCTTGTCCTGGATTCCCTATATCGTCAGTAAATGTCGGGTCTGCAGTGGTTTGATGATGGATAATCGAGGGACTATTCTTCCGACTTGATGGTGATTGTAATACCCCGACTGGAGTTGCCATCATCTTCTGCCTTCCACGTGAGGGAAATGAAGAGTTAGTATGAGTATTGCCAAATGAAGAGGTGGGTGATATTGCAGCGGTGCGAGGTTGTGGAGCCCGGCGTGGAGTGAATAGAATTGTGGTGGGGGTAAAACGGATGGTCGAGAGTGATTGATTGGAGAATGGGGGTATGTCTGGAGTTAAAGGGGAGACGATGTTAGTGGAGGTAGTGGGAGTGATAAATGACCGAGATGGTGGGGCATTCGTTTGCAAATTCAAGCGATTATTTGGATTTTTGTGTTGAGGTGGTGTTGAAATAAGATTATTGGAGTTTTCCGAGACAGGTGGGTGACCTGAATTACCAAATTGAGGGTGTAGGCGCTTAAGATCATTATCAGTAAGTGATTGATTATTAGAAGCGTTGTTGGAGGTTATTGGAGTATAAAATCTGATTCTAGGCTGATGTCTAGAAGGCGTTTTTTTCTTCTCTGGAGTTGTTGGAGTCATGATAATGGAAGGATTAGCTGCAAGGGTGTTTAGATAAGTAGAACTAGGGGTATTTCTGGCTGAAGGGTTCCTTTTTACGTTTGTTTCCGATTGGTCACCATGGAATGTTAAAGGGAAGGCATCGTAATTAGAACCAGGTGGTGAGTTATATTCCCCAATAGAAACTTTCATTTTGGAAGGAATGTGGAAAGAATTAGGCTTTGTAGGAGGGTTATATGAAGAGGGAATTCTTGTTTTGCCAAAAACGGTGTTTTGAAAATGAATAGGCTTGATGGTCAAGGAAGATGAGAAGAGATCATGAATAGGTCGGATAAACACGGTTGAAGAGGTGTTTAGATGGGCTAAATGTTGATTTTTAGCTTGAAAAAACGATAGCTCAGATCTAAAATGGGGGGAGTCAGTGAATTGCAATTGATTTTGTATAGTATTCCCACCAAAGGACATCAGAACGAGTTCACGAAGAGATGCATTAATTTTGCCATGTTTTGAACCGACATCCTCTTGAGACGCCAATGTAGAGATGAAAGAATCAAGTTTGGAAAAGTGGATGACAAATTCTTGCTTCTCTTCGTGTTGGAGATCAATTTTCTCTTGTTGACCGTGCGGGCAAGGGTGATCGATAGGGGCGGATATAACCAATAGTATCAGCCCATTGATTGACGTAATAGGTAAATTCATCGACTGGGAGAGCTTTGATGAATCATGACCATAAACATTCAAATATGGAACAGAGCATTTCATCATGGAGAAGTCCCCCGACAAAGAATGTGGTTCAAATTTATGCAAAAATGACTTTTCAGGAAGGGATAATTCGCATGAAATCTGATATTCGCGACGAGTGGTTGGATGTGGGTTTAATTGAGGGGAGGATGGGATTGAGGTTAAAAGTTGGAAACTTTTTGGGGTTATTTTGATATACTTGGTCTGCATATGATATAATACAACCATATTGTTATCGAATTCGATCATCATGAACCCATTATGGGATTCTAAACTGATATAATTGGGGAACTCCAATTGACTGATATCTGGCTGATTACCCAATGACTCGCCACAGTGGTTGCCCGTCAGGGCGTTGTATAAAGCCAGTTCATTGGGAGTCAATAGTAATGTAAGAGGGAGAAGTAGTTGATGGTTATGATAAAATACGCAAGTTGTTGTGTTGAAGGTATAAACTGACAAGTATGGTAACAGTACATTTGGTTCATTGTTCGAGATGTTACGGTGTTCATCAGATTGTCCCATTGTCAAAGTGGCGATATGTAAATATTCACCATCAATAATCGTATCCAAAATGGTTTGGCCGCGATAAGGGTCATCAAACGAGAAAAATGTCAAAAGTGGATGATTGAGATCAGACTCGGGCTGATTGACAAATGTTGATACGATTTGATCATGTGGTGAGAATTGTTCAGGCTCTATCGCGTGCAGAGCTGTGTGTGAGAAGGATAAAGATAGAAATGGGACAATTGATTGGTACGGGTTTTTGAGAATGGGAGACTTGACTTGAGTAGAGGGTGGTTGTGGTATGGAGTATACAAGATTGAGGAGATTAATGAAGGGGCTAATGGACACGCAGAGAGGGGAAATGGGAGGGGCTTGACCGGTCTCAAGAAGGGTTTGAAATTGGGACAACATCAAACCAAGATCAAAGGAGACTTTGGTGGTAGATTGGTTTGAAGTTGTAGGATGGGGTGGATGCCCAGAAGAGGGTATCAATTGATACCTTTGACAGATGAGGAAAAAAACTAAGAAAAGTAGGGGTTGAGAAACGGCCAGTTCTGCTCCTCCTATGAGTGAACCATTGGTAAACGGATTCGCACTTGGTAAGTCTGAGTGCCTTTCGAAGGGCGGTGAGGGGATAATGGTCGATGTTCGATTTTTATTCAATCCAGATGTCTGGGATGAGAATCGATTTGATGAGAGGTGAAGGGGATGAAAAGTTGGATTCACGGAGTGAAGATTAGTGGGTTCGTGTATTAACAAAATTTTTGACTGAAAGAGGTCAATTTGAGGACGGGAGAGAGGATTGGATAAGGAATGAGAAAAGATTGGTTCGATCAATTGAAAAAAGGTATTGAGTGTAGGGAACCAGGATGGGGGCAGTTTACAGAAAAAAGGGAGGTTTTGGGGTTGAAGTAACGACGTGATTGGGGATAATGGATGCTTATGTTGATTGTGATCCCCTTCACCACTAAACTGCCCCACGAATATCCTCAATGAAGTCAAAGTGATGATTAATTCGAACAAAGTGGAATAAACTTGGTGAGCTGGTGATGCGTCATAATAACCATTAGGATTAGTCAGTTCGGATAAACTATCAACTTGACCAAAATATACCTGAAATATTTGATCCAAAAAGAATGGGGATAATCTGTGAACAATTTCTTGATACAACCCGGTTATTTTAAAGAGTTGTTGAAGCCATATATAAACAGGATTTAACGTCGTCGAAATGTTGTGGATTTCAGATACCAAAGCAGAAGTAATTGTCGTTGTCAAACGAACAAGGGAATTATGTGGTTGGGGAGGGGGTCTGATATGGGAATAATGATATAACGGGAACATCAACGGGGGATGGATCGGAGGGAGGAGACATTTGGTGAATATATTATGGATAAGCGGTGGTAATGGAGTGGGTGGGTTGGTATTATGTGGATCTGTCATGACTTTTAAGATTTGAAAAATCAAACCAATTTGTTGTGGTTTAAAGCTCAACAAACCGGAAAGTCCATCACATATCCCCTCATCATAATTATTATCAGTGGAACTCTTTGAATTGATATTTTGAGTTGAAACAACACAATGTTGCTCAAGTTGAAATTCAATTGAACGTTTGAGAGATTTGTAATGAATATTATGTGGTAATATGAGCATTGAAGGGTTAACGTAAATTGATGGGTAACTAACGCGAGCATAACCATTCATGTCATCAATTTTATGTCTTTCAAAATCAAGTCCGAGGGAATTGATAACTTCGGCGGATAATGTCGGTAAAGTTAAAGATAGTGGTTGAGTTGAAGATGTCTTGGGGGAAAGATCATGTTGGGAGGTCCTAAGCTGGCGAGATGAGAATTGTGATTGTGGCTGCAATGTGGTGAGGGGGATTGATTCTTTGAATAAATCGGCAATATACTGACTGTTAGTTCTTATAATGGCAAGTAAATGGCCAGGGTGATGATGATCGTTAAGGACAAGACGATTTGATTGAAGAATAAAAGATTTGGTGTCATAAGAGATGGGTTTTTTAGAAGTTGGAAGGGGTTGTAATCGAGGAGGGGGTTGGAACGTGTTGAAATAGTTCAAATGGGGAAGTAAGGGGAGTTGACTCGATTGTGAACTCCTAATTGGACTGTTTTGATTCAAATTTTGGCCCAACAAATTTTGTGAGAACTGAGAATGAGATTGGGATGGATCTTGGTTTTGAGATAAGCGTTGATTAATTGAAAAATCACGATGATTTGATCTGATTGAGGATTGGGGTTCATCAATTGCAACTAAACTATCCAGACTCGTATTAAGTTGGAAATTGCTCATATAACAGTCAGAAAATTGAACAATGGCCCTCATAGAGATTGATGGTAAGGTATATAATTGAATTAACGGTATACTGCCCAATTGTGGGGGGATTTCAGCCTCATCATCATCATCATCATCATCATCATCATTATTATTTTCCTTTTTCGAATTTAGTAATACAAGAAATGTCCTCATTAAACGCTGTTGAACTGTATCAACGTCATTAAACCCAATAATATCACGTAATGGTAGTATATTTACCCAACCAACAAGCTCAATATTATAAAAAGAATTGTAATTGGCGGTTTGATCACTTTCATTGCTCATATCATTATGGATCCCTTTGGATCTTTTTAGCTGACTCGATATTGATGACATGAGCAATGTTGAGGGTGATTGGTCAGGTCCAAGTTGGGGCGAAAATGTGGGAATTAATCTGTATAACAATGAAAGCTGACCAAAAGTAATGAGGATCAATTGAAAGGGGTAAATATCAACGCAATAAAGAGCTTGATAGATTGGGTCATATTGTGATAATATTGATGAAGTAGTTGGTAATGTATAATTATGAGTAGTGATGGCGGTGGGGTTAGTTTGAGCATGAGGTGCGCTTTTGCTACCGCTTAGTACACTTTGTTGGGTAGTCCCATGATAAAGAGTTGGTCTAAGAAGCAATGAATCACGAGGGAGTGGCAGGTTTAATACATTCGGGGGAGAGGAATTCGTTTGATCGTCAAGAGCAGTCGTAAATGAATAGATCAAATCTTGCAAGTACTGTCCGCTCGGCGCAGCATTATTCAAGTCCGATAACGATTTACAAACAGCAAGCTTGAGAAAGGATGCCAAGTGAGGGGTAGACGTCGGGGTGGTGAGGGAAATGAGAGAGGGGGTGGTGAGAATGTCCTCAGAGGAGGGGAAGTACGGGGGGAGGTATTGATGAATAGTGGAGTTCTGAGGGGCGGATGTACTCACGAGTCGAGTCGGGGGACAGGTTCGAGTAAAGGGCGAGTGTTGTGGAGGGGTATGATGAGTGTGTTGTGGGGAAAAGCGAGTGGGTGTTGAAATATCGGGGCTGAGTGAGACGTCATGAAGAGATGAGAAGGAATTGGTAAAGTTTGAGGGGTTGAGATCAAGATTTGGAGCTTCAGATCCAACCCCTTCAAAATGATCCAAATTGAGCAATGGGGCGGGTAATTGATCAAAACAATCATTGATTATTCGAGTGCGGTTTCCAAACGCATTTAACATTCCTGATACGTTTGGGTTAGTGTTTGGATTTTCGATTTTGGGTTGGTTTTTGGAGGAATCATTATTTTCGCAGCCAAAATATCCAAATCGGTCAAAAAAGTCCGCATATTCATAAACAGGTGTTTCAAACAACTGGTCGTTTGTACGCCTCGTTAATGGTGTTGAATCAGTTATTTGATAGGAGAGCTGTGGGTCAAAAAATGGATTCACGGTTTCCCTCTCAAATAAAAAATCAAGCGCAGATAGATTCATTTGGCGGAGTTGTTAAACGAACACACGTAACACTCAGAGTTCTACTTGTTGGAGAAATTTTAAAAGATGGGAAAGCTATAGAATTGAGATTTTTTAAAAGAAGTAATTGTGGGGAGAGATTGTTTTTAAAAATGTTGTCGTTTAGGGTTAGATTGGAGATTGACGCGGGATAATGGTATTAAAATAGCTCTTTAGAAACGACGACGCGATTTCTTTATAAGACAACGGTTTCTTAATGGATATTTTCATATTTAAGATTTTTGTGAAGAAAAAATAAAAAACAAAAAAATAAAAAAATAAAAAAAAATCGTGATAATTGAAATGAATTATCAGGATACAGTCATGTCATCTCATCGTGGGTATTTGTCAGCAGAGTTAAAAAGATGTTATCCATATATTGACGGATTACCCCACCTACAGCTTCTTATCTGGCCAATAAAATTGAAAAAATAAACCTCACCTCATTCAACAACTCACCCATATCACCCTACATTTCATCACCAATAGCAAGAACTCGACCGCAATTAAAACCCAACTCTGAAGCGTTCGCTTAAGACCCATCTATCCCTACCATAACCGAAAAACCGTCTAGTTTGTTGTCTTTTTTCCCACCAAACCGCAACAAACCCCCAACAAACCGCAACAAACCCCCAACGAACCCCCCTCAAAATGCACTCTTCTAGCCCTTCTTTCCAGTCTCCAATCGCACCGCCTCAAATCCCAACAGGATCTTCTTTACACTCCGCCCCTGATCATAACCCTTTTGAACCCAATGGTGTCTTTTCCTACTCTCATTTTGAACACGAAAAAGACAGATTTGTTTTAAACAACACCCCGGATTCATTCCGCACAAATGAGTGGTCTAAATTAATCCCCATTGGCGGCCATAGAGTCCCATACCATCTTGAATATGATACAGAAGAACCGTTACGATATGAATCCCGTGCTGCTCGCTTTGCGGATGGGCAAGACTCACGTCAAGGCGGGCATGGTTCCGTTCGTCGTGGTACAATTCAAGGCTCCCGTAGTGTTCACCCATCATGCGATGGTATCCATGCACACCGATCTCTAGCTGTTAGGGGTATCCCGCAACCGTCAATTCCATTACATTCGAGCTCATTTTCGTTACTTTCAGACGTTAATTGGTTTGGTGAACAAAATAATGGAAATGAAAACAATTGTGTCAAATTTGATCCGATGGATCCAAATGGCCAAACTACCCCATTTAATCTTACCGTCCAACCCCTCCCCAAGGGGCAAGAAACCACATACACCCCGACTCATGTTACCAGACAGGAATTAGTTACAATGGTCGGTGAAACTGCTTTAAAAAGCGTCCTAGCTCAACGTGGTAAAGATAAAAAAGATCCAGAAAATGACAATGTTGAACAATTACGTGGTGGTATTAAACGTTCGCGTAGAGATGATAATGGTGATAACGATATCAAAAAACAAAAGGGTAATAAAGCCAATTCACAGCAAACTGAACAGAATAATTCCGATATCGAAGATGAAGATGAGGATGATGCCGATTTTTTAACCCATGACCCATATGATATTGTTAAAATTAGTCAAATTAACGATCCGCAATACGACTTGCCTTCTCCACATGTATTCTTACATCACGATTTTGAACTATTTTATCATACAAATATTGAAACTTTATTCACGCACACGATTGAAGTTTCAGCCCCGCCAACCACAAAAAACAAAGCCCCTAAACAACAACTCCTTCCGCAAACTGTCATTGATCCATACCGCTCCCTTATCACATTTGAACATTCTACCACCCCGGACAGATTATCCAAAGGGGGTGCCAACCCTCAAAGCGGATTTAATGGAAAATTTTCAATGTTTTTGAGCGAAGAAGATCAAAAATTGTTACAAAATCATGTTTTTATTGAAAAAACGCATACTTTACAACAAGCTCAACGTATTTTAGATAGAGCCGGTGCGAATTCATCCGGAGTTGCATATAAAGAATTTGTTAATTCTAATCCACAATTAGGAACTGATGAAGATGGTATTCAAATGGAAGGGACTTCAAATAACACAATTGATGAGGAAAAGTTGGTTGAAAACGTTGCAAAATCATTGACAATTTTGGTCGATTATCCTCTCCGTTTACGTCAATTAGATGCATATGCGTTTATTGATGATGAAACTCTCCCACAATCTACCACTACTCTTATCTCAATCAATAATAATAATGATATTCAAACTGAACTTCAAGCTTTAAAACAAAATTCTTCCCCCTCCACAGTTATTCCCCCATCCTCCGTGATTAAATCCCTTCAATCACGTCTCCCAAAACCACCAATCCCATCCTTGATGTTATTGTGGCCTCCTCACTTTGCCTCTCCTCCACATCATACATCAATCAACCTCTTCCAAAAGAACTCATGTTATACCTCACCATATTCACTTCTTTACCCATATTTCCATAACCATGGTACCCGTGGTGAACCAATTGCGATTAAAACTGCCCTCCCTAATGATCATTTCGTCGGGCTGTCATTTGACCACGTACGTGAAATGATCTATCTTCAACATTTATCCTCATCATATAAGGTCGATAGTTGTACAAATTGTGTAAATAAATGGTTACAATTGCAAAATCCAATGTTTGTCCATGAAACCTTAAAAAGTAACAAAATTACCCAACTTGGTCTGGCAAAAACATCCAGAACTACCTCTCCAACTCAACCGAGCCAATACACCACCACTCAAATCCCTTTCGATATTATCCAACGTGATGATGAATTATCAATGGCTGAACAAGCCGGTATGGCTTTACCGTTCACCAATCGTGTTTGTTTATGTGCGTTTCACTCCATTTCACATGGATATGAATTAGGTAGGTGGGAATTAAACCGCCATTTGCGTTTACTTAATAATAGATTTAAACAATCGGCACAAAATAAAAACGATTTGAACCGAAATGATCAAAGTTTTCTTCACCTTCACTCCCCCCCAAGCCCCTCCAAGAATTCCACAAACCCTCAATTTGATCTAACAGATAACCATTTAGTCCCATTTAAAATTTCAGCAGATGATCCCGAATGTAATAATGTGACTTATTTATCAACGAATAAAGAAATTGCCGCGAGATTGGTAAGGTCAACGTTGGAAGAGTCCGCTGAGAGAAATGCTCTTTTAAATCAATCCTATCAAAGCCATTCAATTCCTCTTGGGTCAAGATTTAACCATCAAAACGCAATTTATAGCGGGTTCGATAAAACTCACAAACAACTACGAATTAATTTCGGCATGATTAAAGCAAATGAGGTTGGGAATAGCAACAATGGAAATTTACCAAATAATGTCTCCGAAAACTCAAACTTTTCTGGACATTTGAATCAACCCTCAAAAATATCTGTCCCTCTTCATTATTCCCCATCCCCCCTCTTTCAAACCTCGCCACTACCTCTAGATTCCCCATCTCCGTGGACTTTTCATGATATTACCGATACCCCTAAAGATATTTTGAACCAAATTGAATCCTTTTCCCAGCAGGATCAAATCGAATATGCAAAATTATTTTTACAATATCATTCCGATAATATGCTTTATTTTCTCCGCCAAAATGAGCAATTTTATAAAGATAACATGTGGGAAGGTACTAGTGTTCGTCATAAATTTACTGTTTCTCATTTGAAAGAATCAACCAAGGGATTGACATTGGGTTGTTTGTATTTGCAGAATTTATTTTTTCAACAAAATAATAATAATAATAATATTAATATTCAAACCCAATCCAATTCTGAACCTCCTTCTGAAGATTATTTTCATCACAATAATGACTATTTCCGTTATATTATCACTGGTGAGAAGGGATCCAGACCTATTGTTAATGAATCCAATAACGTCGAAAATTTCTCACCTGTCCTCGAAAACAACCCCCACTCTTCTACAATCCATCATACCTTCTCAAAACTCATTCATCATCTCCTCTATGCCTTCCAATCCCCACCAAAATTGTCAAATTATAATAATAGCAATATGAATGTCCCACACATACCTCTCGAAACTACCCCCAAACAACCAATCAGTTTAACACAATTTTTAATTGATATCCAAAACCAAAATAACACCCCCTCCAATTGGAGCTCTGTATTCAACATCTACCTCAAACATTTAATCCCAACAAAATTGACCAATTCTGTGATCAAACCCCCAAACGATCAAGTTTCCTTTAATAGTATTGATAGCCAAACCCCGCGATTCACCACTTCCCTCACAACTCTCTCGAAGATTTTTGCAAATCATGCTCTATCTCAAACTCTTCGTTATCCTTCACTAACAATCGCTCCAACAAATATCTTATCGACAACTTTATATGATACTAGCACCGATGGTGAATTAATGACTGTGATGGAATTCATGAAATCGACCTTACAAGATATTATTCACTCTAGTTATCCACACTTTTCACAATACCACATAAAACGTATTTTTTGGATGGTCTGTCAATCTTTGGCTCAATTCCATCGTAGATTTTTTCTTCATCGTGATATCAAACCCGCAAATGTTTTAGTTAAATTGCCAACGCAACCATTAACAAATAGGTTAGAATTGCATCGAAGAATCAATTCTAATCAACAAGAGGTCAATCTTCATCAAACCCCTCCTCCATTGCCAAGTCAATTTTCAACCCGGGCTGATGAATTTTATACTTATGCTCATGACCCAACAGCTGCCCCAAGTCTCATTCGTAAACCTTTTGATGCCAATCAAGACGTTTTAATTCAGACGTACCAAGACGAGCTTGAACAACCATTCCAGCATTTAATCACCCGTCCTTATCAACAACTGCAGCAGTCAATGGGGAGAAACCCCGGGGCTGGTAATAATAGCAATAATACCCGCGGGTTAACTACGACTGCGCGATTACATCAGCAAAAGTTATTTGCACAAAAACAGCAAAACTACCCGCCGCCTTTAGCAGATTATGAACTTTCAACATTATTATGTAGTTTGGCCGATTTTGGTGGGACTCGTGATTTTGGTAGTCTTGATAAAATCCTTTCCCCACAAGCATATACCTCTTGGTATCGCCCGCCAGAACTATTAATGCTCTCCAAACATTACTCTTATAGTGCTGATATTTGGGCGATGGGATGTATATTAGGGGAGTTAATGTTAGGGAAACCATTGTTTGACGTCCGGGATCAAGCCGGCCAGGAAAATTTGAGACAATTAAAGCTCATTTTTACTATTCTCGGGCCACCGTCATTAGATGACTGGCCTACAATGCATTGTTTACCTGGTCATCCGCGTAATTTGAGGGAATTGTATGGTACAGCTTATCATAAAGGAGCTGCTGATGATGATGATGATGATAATGATGATCTTTATTTGAGAAATGTTATTGACTTGTCCAATTCGGACAAAAATAGTAACCCGCTTATGAAATCTATTGGTTTAGATAGGGTATTCGAAAGGGCCGCATTAAATAGCCCCGAAGGGTTTAGTTTGTTAAAAGCAATGTTACAATGGAATCCAAACTCCAGACCAAATATTGAACAAGTTTTACAACATCCATTTTTTGACGAGGTGAGACAATAAGCACAATTTTGTTTCTCTTCAACCATTGGAAGGTTATTTTGAGACAATATTCACCAATCAAACCTCCAATCTCTCAAAATCCTAAAACCCTGTTCCCTTTTTATCCCTTATGCTCATTTCATCACATCTTTTATCAATCTTATTCTCATACTACAACTCTTCTCTTATTCTTTGACTTACCAACTACTGTATTTTCTTCCTCTCCAATAAACCCATCGATTTGAAGTGCAGACTCTATTCCCCCCCCTCTTAAATGTTCACAAGTCTTGTGGGCCGCTCTCACCTTGCTGAGGTCGTGAAATCAATCTCAAACGTCTCTCAATGTTGAATTTTGAATTGTTTATTCATTGCCCAGATGTTTGTAAATCTGGGAAGCTTAGTCAAGAAGTATTACACACACTGCAAGGATAAACTCGTCTCGCGTTCATTCATGTAGCTTTTAACCAAAGTGTCTCAGTTCTCCACTGAGCCCAGCTTGCATGGTGTGAATTGGATACTGATCGCATTACATTAATCTCAATTTGGC
>Ga0256901_1000943_pt1 | contig 15332 bp, 4 predicted proteins | sample MC6MC0689MT_FD_190200 | JGI IMG/M metagenome (GOLD analysis project Ga0256901, IMG submission 190200) | Metatranscriptome of enriched soil aggregate microbial communities from Iowa State University, Ames, United States - MC6-MC0689-MT... | ecosystem: Environmental > Terrestrial > Soil >... | reverse complement strand
TTTGTGGTGAAATTTGTATTGTTTGTTTTGTTCGTTTGTTGCAAAAAAATAAAATAGATAAATCCAAGTTTGCGGGACCAAAATGGGATTATGGGGGGATAAAACGGGTGGAAACAATGCAAAATGGATAATCGTACAATATGATATGGTCCAATTAGCCACGAGGGGGGGAGATATAAGGCGAATTTGGAGGGGAAAACGTAAAAGGGGGGTGTAAATGGAGATGTGATGAGTAGTACCGGTGCAAATTAAACAATGATGGATTTAAACAATTGTAGATGAAATTGAACATTGTGATGACAATAAATAGGGCAGATAGGAGGAAATAAAAAACTGCGTGAAAATTATCTCATAATAAAGATGGCCAATTGAGGATATGAAAAGGGGAGGATTGAACAGATATTATCAAAACATGGATCACAACGGATGGAGAAGGTAAATTGAACCAAGACAAGGGAGAAAAACGATACGAGAGAAAAATTAGCGAAAAGTGAAAAAAAATGTAAAAAAAACGAAAAAAATCATAAAAGATATGTCATAATCGCAGGGAAAATATCATGACGTGTTAATAGTAGATAATTATGCGCGAGAAATGAACGTTTAGGAGATTTATGCAGCTTTAAGAGCAAAAGAATTTGTGATTTTGGATGGAATTTTTGAAAGAAAAAGAAATAAATGTCGTCAAGGGATAAAAAATTTGGTATGATAATTGAGCCGATACATACTTAAATCCGGGTCAAGTCATGACAAACGAACAATTCTAATTGACAGCCCAATAATGATAGTTATCAAAGATTATTGAGAGCCAAAAATAACAAAGCGATCCAAAAAATGGAATAAATTTTTCGAATTTATTCCATTTTTTGCAAATTTTTCATTATCCGGAATAATAAATCAAAAACCTTTTAATTATTGATGAGTTTCATGCTTGTGAAGGATATAATCTCCAGTATTGGGTAAACCAGCGGGATGTCCCCACGTTGATGAATTGGATCGTTGCAAACAAAGTTAATCTCCCCAATAATTCGGAACGCAAAACGGTAGAGATAGCGCCACGCAGGCAATAAAATACGTAATCTCAGAAGGATTATCATAGCTGATTCTATACACTCTTTTGGCGTTGAAGCAATCAACCTTTGATCAAATTCACAAACTTCAAATTGATCGTTCAATTATTCAGGCGTGTCGATTGGCCCCCATGTAGGAGACAATAGAACTGAATCGTGAGAAGTTTTGGCCAGCGTTAAGAACGGTTTGAAGAGATGTTGGGGAGGGGGGTTTCTCGTTGGAGGTTTTGGAAAAATCAAGAAAATACATTTCAAACTTGATTTCAAAATTTGATCACAATTTTATTCCTTTTCGTCCCACTGTTGGGAACAGATTTATATTCATTATACCCATCATCTCTTTTCAACAATTCTCACTCTTATCCCCAGTCGTATGTATAAACTTGGAAACGGGGAAGATTTTGGAAACGGTCTCAAAAATGGGGAAAAATATTCGCCTCAATTTTTTTTTTTTCGTTAAATTGAATTTATTTTTTTTTTCAATTTCAGTTCATTTTGTGAATTTTAACATCCCCGAATCGCCCAATCATAATCACAACACACAAATTGGAAAGAAGTGCTATTGTTACATTTCATTTCATTCATTTATGCAATGTCCCCCCTAACATTGATTTTAATTTTTTGATTTAACTCAAAATCATTTATTCGGGCCCACAATGGACTTAATTTCTACCCCTACCTCTACACTACATGAATTCGCCATATATATCTCTTTTTACATTATCTCTACCCCATTGTACTCCATCATTCACATCATTTTTCATTTTTTTTCCCCTTTTGGAATTTTTGGAATTCATACTATCTTCATTTTTCAACACATCATTTTCATTTCCCATTCATAATTTGTCTCCAGATTGATCATTTGTGTTATTCCATTTCCTCTTCCACGTTCACGAATAACTACCCATTTTGGGCCCATTTTGTTTCATTTTGATTATTTTAACAACTTTTAATTCGCTTCCATGCTCACTTCGTTATCTTTTCCCCCCTTCTTTCACTCTTCACTTTGATCCATTTTCAATTTTGTGTCATGAATCCCCCATTTATCCGTACAAAAATCCCTCAACTTGTTTCGCTCAACCACAAAAAAAAATCAACTCAAATTTGAAATTCACTTGAATTGTTTTTGTTTTTTTTGTTTTTTTGTTTTGTTTCGTTTCCCTCCCCTCGCACAGAATGAGTCGGCCTAAAACCCCAATTTTAGGCTTTGTAGTTCTAATCGTCATTCTGATGATGGTTTCAACTGCCTATTCTCAATGTACTACTTCTGCCAATTTGGTTCAACTTCAACGCGTAACATTTCAAAACCCTGTTGATCGTTATTCCACCACTGCTGGTGTAACAATGGATGCAACTGGTTTTACCTTAGCACCACCAGCGGGGTCCGCTGCTGCTGTTAGTTTCCAAACAAAAGTTAATTTAGCTTCCGGTGTGAAGCTTCAATTTTCATATTCACGCCCACTTAATACCAATGTCCATTCCGGTTTTGCTGTTATGTTTCAAAATGAACGTTATGATTCTCGTGACGGTTCTAACCAACATTTAGGTTATCGTGTCCCTGGCGCAATGGCTGTTGAATTTGATTATTTTAAAAATGATGGTGATTGTGATGCCCCACATGTTATGTTTGCTGCTGGTGCTTCTGCAACTATCGCACCAAGTTATGCTTGTGCGAATTATAATGCTGCATCAGTTGCAACACAAACCGCTTCGTATGCAAAAACACTTTCTGGTACCACCGCAATGACTAATGGTTCCGCTGCTACCGTTGCTGTTGTCCTCGAAATCCTCAAATCGACCTCAACTACTGGTTATGATATCTCAATTACCTTTGATGGTGGTTCCCCAGTTATCCTTGCTAATCGTCTTTTCCCATCCGCAATGGATTCCGCCGGTGCCGCATGGATCGGTTTTACATCATCATCAGTTGATAGTGCTGCTGCCCCAGCAATTAGATTTACAAACATTTCACTTTCAACTGCTGGTGTTAAATCCGGGACAGTTGTCGGTGCAACTAATAAACCATCCGCTGCGACATCATTATATACTGATACTACCGCATATAATTCCCGTATTCAACTTACTGATAGATGTGGTGCGAGTGTTAAATCTATTACTGAAGAACTTCAACAGCTTTCTTTACAATATATTAACCTTCCAAGCTCAACCGCAGGTGATTGTAGTATGCGTCCATTTGAACCAACCGTTGCTGGTTCATTGGTTGAATATCGTGCATCAATTGGGTGTAAAAAAATTACCCCAACCGTTGCTGGTACACTTGATACGCAATTAAGCCTGACATATGGTAATGTTTCTGGTACAGTTACAGTCGCACTTGATCTTAAATTTATTTCTGGTCCAGCTGTTGCGCGTGAATCCAAAATTAAATGTGTTCAAGTCCTACCGGCTACAGCTTGTGTTACAACCGCATCGGTTGTTGCTGGTACTACCCTCAGTGTTGAATTAAATTTATTTGATCAATTTGGTAATGTTTTATCAACTGGTTATAATATTAATACAGATGCTTCTGTTGCATTAAATCCAACCCCGGGTTCCGTTGTTAAAACGTTTTCAAATGTTAATACTGGTATTATTACATTTGTCCCACAAATTGTTACTCCGAATAATACCCCATCTCTTTTATCCGTTACTCTTAATAATCAAGCATTAACAAATGGCGCGCCAACTTTAACGATTACCCCAGCCCTACCAAGTGCACTTAATACTGTTATTACTGGTGGTACTGGGTTAGCACAATATGAAGCTGGTACCCCGTATTCGTTTACTGTTGGTCTTAAAGATGCATATGGTAATGTTTGTAATGCTTCTACTGGTCTTGAATTTACTGTTATGGCGTATAATTCAGTTACCGCAACTGCATGTACTACTGCTAATAAAGATACTATTGGTTTTGTTGAAGGTTGCCCAGCTGCATTTACATTTTCATCCTCGGCTGGTACTGCAACCCTTACTAATGTTATCCCAACTAAACAACAAACTTATGTTATTGTTTGTAAAGTTAACGGTAATAGATGTCAAGGCCTTAGTTTAGATGCAGGTTATGAAATTTCTGTTGTCCCAACTGTTGAAAATCTCCCAAGTACAAGATTAACATCATCAAATTCTGCTGTTCGTGAAGTTTTACGTTCATCAACGGTTAATAGAGCTAATTATCCAACTGCAACTACTGCTGTTGATTATTTAACCGTTGGGAGCCCAGTTTCTCTTACTATTCAATCTTTTGATAAATATGGCAATGAACGTTCAACATTATCCAATTCCGGTTCTACTTATGTTATCCGCATTGGTGCAGATAAAATTTTCTGTAATGGTGCTGCAACGATTGGTGGTACATGGATCCGGGCTGCAAATTCACGTTGTCGTTTTTCTGCAAGTGGTTATCAAATCGATATTGTCCCACAAAAATCATCTTATTGGGTCGATATTAATACCGCCGCAAATATCTTTGCTGTTGAAGTCTCAAATAATGATTCCGCAAATACCACCCCAACTACTGATCTTTATTCTAATTATAAATACCATGCGTTGGTTGAAGCTGCATTACCTGATCCATCACAAACTACTCTTTCTGCCCTTCCAATTGATCATTCTACCGGTGCTCGTATTACCGCAGCTGGTGTTTATATTGCTGGTGATGTTATTACGTATAATTTACAAATGCAAGACAGTAGTAATAACTATATTAAACCACTTTATAAAGCTGAAGCTCAAAATGATGACCCTCAACAACTCTTTTTCCATGTTACACATACTTTAGCAACACTTAAACCAAATTTTAATCCAGCTCCAATTAATCCAATTACTACCGATGGTAATACCCGTGCACGTTGGTTATTTAGTGAGGCAACTCAGACCTGGTCAACTACATTTACGTTAAGGGGTGCGGTTGATACATTCCCAACTGTTTATTTTAAATCTTCATTATGGAAAATTAACGCGTTCCAAGTCGCACCACAAATCCCAGATGCCGCACATACTGTTGTTACCACTTCTTATGCAAAACCAGCTGCTATTGCTCAATGGACTGTTAATTATGCATTATTTGATGTTTATGATAACCCATCTTATTTCCAGTCCAATCCACCATCCCCAACTACCCTTCTCAAAGCTGGCCTTACTGATGCTTGTCCAAAAAATTCTGGTGATGATATGACTTCTGCTGCAAATTTTTGTTCAGTTTCTTCCGGGAATGGCATCCCAACCGCTGCGTCATTTTTTAAATGTACGGTTGTTTATGATAATACTTCAGTTTTCCCAACCCCAGAATCTTGTGAAACTCAACCAGTTCCTAATCTTACTAATGCATCAAATGGTAAAACTGTTGTTGTTTGGCCAAGTTCTGAGATTAATAATATTGCGGTTCAACTTGCGGTTTCTACTCAAGCTACAACCCCACCAACTGCATGGTTAAGCACGATTACTGCAACTGATCCAAATGCAATTACTGCTGGTTCATATCTATGGTTACGTTTTATTTCTGATAAAACCCTCACTAGTGCATTATTTTCACCTGGTTTTGATCAAACATATCCAGCATTACAAACATTCCCGAGCTCATCTGATCCAAAAATGGTTTATTTAGTACTTCGTATGACTCAATCCATTGACGTGCTCAAAATTGCACCAACATATGCCGGCGGCGGTATGGTATTCGGTACAACCCCAGGTAATCCCGGTGTTACTACTCCAGTTGAAGTCCTTGTCAAACCAGCAAATGTTTCCCTTCAATACTCTACCATTACTGTCCCGGCAGAAATGGTTGCGTGTGATACTACCCCAGTCGGTGGTAATCTTGTTGAATTAGAACCATATGATCAATTCCGCAATCCAGTCCCAACTACCCATGCATCACTTGCCGCTGCACAAACTCTTATCCAATGTACTGATTGCGTTGCAACTCGTGCAGTTGTTGGGGCAAAAATCACTTGGAAACTTTGTACAAAAAAGGCCGATTATTTACAATTTAGTGTTGAATCGCCATCAATTGATGGTACCGCAATTAAACAAAATGAACCACAACTTACAGTTTTTATCCCAGCCGCACCATTAAAGTTTGTTTTTGAACCTGGACTTTCCGCGACTTGTTTAAATTCTGGCGATTCTTGTACACAATGTACAAGTGGTTCACAATGTACAGTCCGTGTTCAACTTCTCGATGCATTTGATAATGTTCTCCCAGAATCTGAAATTAATAAACGTGGTACAATTACCTCAGTCCCACTCCCTGCAATTGCTGGTACCGCAAGTATTTCTAGTCAAACTGCCGAATGTACTGTTACTCAGGTTAATACACGTCGTAATGCTGTAAAAAATCAAATTGCCCCTGCTACCACACTTCAACAGGATACTACCACCCCTGGTACGGTTTCTATCTCTAGTAATACCATTACTGCATATTTTGATGAAGATACTTTTGTTGTCCCATCAATTACTTATTTCCAAACTACTCAATTAGTTTCTTGTCAAGCTTATAAACTAGCACAATTTACATTTACCTCAGGCACGTGTTCATCTTGTTCTCCTGGTACCCTCCCATCATCCGCAGTTGCTAATACTTTTAATATTTATGCCAGTGAGCAAGCCCAACCAACTTGGTATTCCCTTACTGTTGGTTCTACCCAAAAATATACCACCGCTGCAGATAATGGTGCGGTTGTTAGTTTTACTAGTACTCCATTTGCTGCGGATTCCGTCGGTAATAGATTCCAATTTACCTTTTTTGATTCATTATTTAATATTTGGGCTCCAACTCCATCTCAAATTACCGGTAACTTCCAATCCTCACCAAATCCAGCCGTACCATTAATTAATGAAGCAACTGCAACTGCAGTTCAATTAACCACTTTACCAGTTTTTGCAAAGAAGGGCGTTTTTACACTTACCAAAGTTTTTGTTTCTGGTACACCATTACCTGGTGTTGTTGTCTCGGTTACTGCTGGTCCAATTTCTCGTTGGGATTTTACATTCCCATCCTATGGTAAACAATATCGCGCATCTGGTACCAACTCTGCAACCGAACCAACCGATCCGTCTGCTGATTTTTATGTTAACGCAACCCCATACGATGCAAATAATAATATTGTTACTACTGGTGTCGTTGCTGCCGCAAATCTCTTACAACTTGCCGTTTTTGAAGGGTCCACAACTTGTCAAAATTCTATCCCAAGTGAAACAACTTCCGCCGGTTCCCTTGCAATTACTGATCACAAATTTACACTTAAAGCGTTTGACCGTAGTAGTCCCGATGATGGCCCAACCACAATTCAAATCTCTACACGTCGTGCAAATACTTTAACTCAAGCCGGTACACGCGCTACGTATACTTATTATTTTAGACGTGGTTCAACGTCTCAAGTTCATACTTGTACCGGTGCAACTGTTAGTATTGTCCCAAATGTTGTTAGTACAACATTATCTACTGTTACTGGCGTTGACTCATCCGTTCGTGCTGGTCAATTCCTTCATTTTTCCGTGACACTTCGCGACGCTTATTCAAACATTATTGCATATAATCCCGATCAAACTGGTGTTGATGAAACTGATTATGAATATAGTATTGAAAGCTGTGCTGGTAATGGTAGTGATGTCTATTGTCCACAAGGTTCCCCAACACCTGGTGACCCAGAATGTTCAACTGTCCGCACCGGGTTTACCGGGGCTGATTTTTCCATTGGTGGTACCGTTCAAGATCTTAGTCAATCCGCGACTCCAAACGTTAGCTTTTTAGTTAATGTTGTTAAAGATTCAGTCCGTACTCTTATTGGTGAATCATGTTATGCTGTTGAAGTCTATCATAGTTTCCCAGTTACTGTTGATTTTGTCGTTTCTGATTCCCCACTTAAACCCGATGGTAAATTAAACACCGTTCCTGACGGCTCATCTTTATCAATGACTGCTGGCGTCCCACAACTCTTTTCATTAGCATCAACCGATCAATATCTTAACATTGTTAATTATAATCGTTCACCATTTGAAGACCCAGCCGGTCTTGATAAATTATTTTATCAAACCTTTGAAGTTAACCAATTTTATTATATTGTTACTGCTACATTTGTTAAACCATTTACTGGTTCATCTGATTTGATCTATTCAACTTCTGTCACTTCAGTTTTCCCAATATTTAACCCATTTACTTCGACTACCCCAGCTGTTGTTCAAACCGTTACTTTAATCCCAGCATGGCCTGGTATTTATTCCCTTTCCGCTCAAGCTTATAATTCAGTTACTAACGAACCACTCCCTGGTGATGGTAGATTATATGTTGAATTATCTGTTCATGTTAGTTTAGAAGCAAATCCACCAATTTGTACCGATGATAAGACCTATCTCCCAAACCCAACTGATTATACTCGTTATGGTTCCTGTGTGCTTCGTGCACCGACTGATTCATTTAGTTGTTATTCCTCTGGGTCTTGGAGTACGATTGATATTTCAACTTATCCACTTGTTGATAATCAAAATGGACAAGCTTGTAGTTGCGCTGTTGGTTTTAATCAATGTGGTTCACGTTGTATCCCAGTCGGCTCACCATCAACTTGTGCAGATTTAAAACCAGCACCGGCACGTGTTTGTCCAGCAAATTATTTCTTATGTGGTGATTTAACGACTTGTGCACCAACTGCTGCACTATGCTCAACCCGTATTGTTTCTTGTCCAACATCGACCCCGCATTTATGTCATGATGGTTCATGTTCTATTTCTGAAGCAACTTGCCCAACCGCAACGACTTGCCCAACTGATGAAAAATTATGTCCAGATGGCCTTTGTGTTGCAAACGGTGAATACTGTGCCCAAATCCGTGAATGTAATCCAGATCCAGATGGTAACCCACTCATCTCTTGTCCAAATGATGGGTCTTGTGTTACTCAATTAAGTCAATGCCCAAATTCATTTAATTGCCCACTTGGTAATGTTAAATGTGATTCTGGTGAATGTGCCCCATCATTATCGCAATGTACTCCTGCATCAGTTTGTACCGGTGATCGCCCATATCGTTGCCCAAGTGGTTCATGTGTTGTTGATGCACCATTTTGTTCATCTGGTTTATCCTGTGGTACTGAAAAACCATTTTTATGCCCGGATAAACGTTCGTGTGTAAGTGATGTTGATGATTGTAATGTTGTACAAAGTTGCCCAGAGGGTACAATTTTATGTGCATCTGGTGATTGTAAAGTTCAAGCTGAATGCCCATCATCACCAACTTGTCGCCCAGAAAAACCAGTTATGTGTGTTAATGGTCAATGTGTGTCTTCAAAATCTGAATGTAATGTTATTGATCGCTCTACTATTACCTGTACTGCGGCTGCACCACATCGTTGCTCTTCCGGCCGTTGCGTTAAAAACGCCGCTTTATGTGATGCATTAATTCAATGTCCATTTTATAAACCAATTCTTTGCTCAACTGGTCAATGTGTTTCCGCAATTGAATACTGTACACCATTAATTGATACTACCTCATTTGATTGCCCATCTGATTATGTCAAATGCCCAGTTTCTGGTTCATGTGCAAAATATTCCCAATGGTGTCCAACAATGCGTGCATGTTTAGACGGTGAAATTCGTTGCGCAAATGGTCAATGTTATCCAGTCCTTACCGATCAATTAGATTCTTGCCCAGCACAAGCACGTAATATTTTACAATGTCCAACCGGCACCGTTCAATGCCCAATTACCAATACCGGCGCAATGTGTCGCCCATCAATTTCTGAATGCCCAACTGATGTTACTTGTCCAGCTGACGCCCCATTCCGCTGTGAATCAAATCAATGCGCATCATCACCAACTGATTGTTCCCATATGGACGCTGATCAAATCCCAGATACCCGTATTGCATGTGGTATGGGTACTTGGGCATCTTCCGCATCATTATGTGGTACCCCACCAACTTGTCCACGTTCTCAACCAATTTTATGTCTAGACGGTACTTGTCGTCAAACCCCAGAAGATTGCCCAGTTAATAACGAATGCCCAACAAACTTACCATTTAAATGTGCATCTGGTGAATGTCAATTAAATTCATATTCATGTTCATTATCAAAATGTTCCGATCCAGCAAAACCAGTCCGTTGTCCATATTCCACCGCAACTACTCGTTGTGTTGCGACCGTTAACGATTGCCCAAATATTTTTGATTCTAATCTCATTTCGTCATTTACCTCACTTTGTACTTTTGGTGCACGTTGTTGGGATGGGTCTTGTGTTTCAGAATCTCGTCTATGTCCAGCACGTCGTTGCCCATCTGAAGCCCCATTTTTGTGTCCAAATGGTGGTTGTGCGAAATCTACCAAATTTTGTAATTCCGCTGTTGGTTGTCCATTTGATGCGCCATTTTTCTGCAAAGTTACTGCTGGTTGTGTTAAATTAGAATCAGATTGTATTACTGAAGTTGATGGTAAACCAGTTGGTTGCCCAGATGTAATTACCACCAATGCGGAAACCGGTGAACAAATTATTACCCCATCAACATTAACTTTATGTTCCGACGGTACCTGTCATGCGAACCCTGATGATTGTTTCCTTACTGGTCCATTTGGTTGTCCACCGGAGACCCCATTACGTTGTGCTGATGGTTCATGTGTTGCTGCAATTACTACTGCAAATCCAGTCTCGCAATGTCAACTTGCCTCTGATCTTCATAACGCATGTCCGGCTGATCGCCCAATTCGTTGCCCGGGTGGTTTATGTTCTACCTCACTATCTCGTTGTCCATCATTCCCATCATTAGTTTCTGCAACCCAAGTTGCTGGTATTTGCCGTTCAATTGAAATTACTGAAAAAGATGAAAATGATAAAGATGTCAAAATTACCCTTCATATGACTGTTACTTGTGACGATGGTTCCTGTGCATTTTCCAAAGCTGAATGTCCAATTATTAAATCATGTGGCGCAAAACAAATCCGTTGTGGTGATGGTACCTGTCGTGATTTACCTTGTGACCCAATGATTGGTGCTGAATGTCGTGAAAAATATCAAAACAGTGATTATATGGGTGCGTATTGCCCACCAATTAATACTTGTCCACCACAATTACCATATCGTTGTCAATCCGGTGAATGCGCAACAACTCGTGAGGAATGTATTTCATTATACCCACTCCGTTTATTAAGATGTTGTACTGGTGGTCTTTATGTCCCATCATCAGGACGTTGGAACCCACAAGGTGAGGATTTAGGTACATGTACCGCATCTGATGTTGTTTGCGTTGATGACCCACGTACACTTGAAACCCGTCAAGGTTGTCCAACCGGTATGGTTCGTTGTGAACGCGGTCAATGTGTCCCATCATCAATGGGTGTTGATCTATGTTCAATTTATGAACAAGCATTTGATAATCTTGCATATCAATCACAAACTTGTGCGGTTCGTTGTCCAGGTTCAAATAAATGTGTTGATGACATTGCTCAATGTACTGTTGATAATGGTTGTCCATTATCTACACCAAATATTTGCTCTAATGGTAAATGTGTTGAAGACCTTTCAACTTGTGATGAGTCCGATATTTGTGATTTACGTTGCCCAGGCAATGGTAAATGTGTTTCATCATTATCTGAATGTCTTACTCCATTAGGTTGTCCATTATCGACACCATTTTTATGTGCTGATGGTACGTGTAAAACATATCCAGCATCACAAAAAGGCATGACTGATTTCCCATATGAAGCAATTGCACCAGTTGGTATCGCTACTGATGTTTGTCAACCAGCATTAACTTGTTCCGGTTCTACACCATTTTTATGCGCGGATGGTTCATGTCAATTTGACGCAACTCATTGCCCACCGGTTATTGCAACTTGCCCAGGTGTGTGTCGCGTTACTTGTCCATTAACCAATACTTGTGTTCAATTACAATCATTAAGTATTAACGGTGTTACTGTTTGTGATTTTGATTCATTAATTGAACAATGTCAAGTTGCTGATGATGAATCATGTCCAGCAACTCGTCCATTTTTATGTCCATCCGGCCATTGCGTTTCTCAACCAACTCAATGTTCCTCACCAATCTTTAACAACGCACGTACCAAAAATTGTCCAGCATCATCCCCATTCCGTTGTGTTACCGGTGGTTGTGCTGTCCGCCCATTTGATTGTATTAAATTTACCCAACAAATCCAACAAGTTGCTGAAGACGGTACAATTCCAGAATTTAATCAAGATACTCAAATCTCAAATACAAACGTTTGTAAATCTGCATATGTTTGCCCAGATGGTTCTTGTGTTAAAGATGCACCAGATTGTGCCCCAATTGAAGCATGTCCATTTGGTTATAAACGTTGTTCTGATGGTTCTTGTGCTGCACCAATTCGTGTTGGTACTGATGAACCACCTGTCTGGGATCAAGGTAAATGTCTTATCGATGATGATGTTGATACACCATTTGGTACTTGTCCAGGCGGTCATCCACGTTGTGCTGACGGTACTTGTCGTCCAACTGGCACCTGTCCCCAACTTAACGGTTGTGATATTGAAACACCAATTTCTTGTCCATGGATTGCAACTAACCGTTGTGTTAAAACTATCGCTGAATGTCCCGGTTTTAACCCAGATAAAGAAGAATCATTTATGATTTCATCAATTTCGCTCCTTTCTGCATATAAACCATCCGAATTATGGCGCTTTGATGAACTATCAACACGTTTCCCACAGTTAAACATGGCAAAAATTTCCACACTTGCTGATGAAATGGATTTAACATCATCATTCCAAGTCCAACAAGTTAATGGTGTAGTTTTTGCACCCGCACAAACTCAAGTCCAAACTTGTTATAGTAATTGTGAACGTGATTTAGCAGCAACACCATCTACTACTATTATTACCCCATCAACAACTGTTTCTGGTTTAGCAATTTCCCAAAATCAATATGCGATCCCACGTTCGACTATTTCTATCCCAACTGGTGCAGTTAACCGTACTGCGGAATTCCGTATTTATCAAACCCCCGAACAATTATTTTCGGTTGCAAAAACTAATGAACTTTCATTTGGTACCGCATTATCATGGTCTGAACCAGTCAAAAAACGTGATTCCAAACTTACTCCACAACCAACCGAATTCGCAAAGGTTATTTCAACCCCATTTGCATGTTCATTACAAATTAATCAAACCGCGATCCAACCACAATTAGCAATGACTGTTTCCGCTTATGTTGATACCAAAGCTTATCGTACTGTTAATCAAGGTTCAGAGGTTGTCGAAACTGAATTCCCATGTGCATTCTTAGGTGAATATGATTCCGCATTAGTTGGACAAGGCTGTGGTGGTATTGCTACCATTTCTGGTGCAACTATGGAAATCCGTTATGATAACTCACTCTGTAAATGGGAAAATGCATCCGATCAATTAAATGTCCGCGCGTCATTTGTTGCTGTTAAAACTGCAGAAGAAGTCCCAGATTCTATCCCATGGAATGGCCAAACCGCTCGCCAAGTCATTTGTATGCGTGTTGATTCCTCCACTCGTAAATTTGCATCTGGTGAAAGTATTGTTGGTTCTGAATTCTGTGCGACATTTGTCCGTATTACTGATTTAGTCCAAATTACTTTACCAAATAATTTCATGGTTGAACCAAATACAACCACAAATTTATTAACTCCTGAAAACTTTGCAGAATCCAAGACTACCCCGCCAAATGATGCAGATCTTCAAACCATCTCGAACGCATTATTATATGATCCAACCGCATCAACCAAGACTTGTTCAACGGCATCGTCTGATGTTTCCCAAATTGCAAAACAAGATATTTGTTTAGGTTATTATGATTATGCAACTTATACATGGTCATGTGTTAACCCATTAAATGAACAACGTCTTGCTGCACCAACTTGGGTCAGTGGTATGCGTCTTAACCAAGCAACTGCAGCATTAGATTCTTGCGATAAAGATGCTTATGCGTTCTTATATGTCCCATTACCGGACCCTGTCCCAGTTGAAGAAAAGTTCTGTTTCTGGTGTAAATATGGTTGGATTATTTTATTATGTTGTATCATCTTTGTCGTCTTACTCTTAATTGTTCTCTTCTTTGCAATGAAGTTCTATGCGGATCGTATGAAATATAAAGAAGAGCAAAGAAAACTTAAGAATTTACAAGAACATGCTTCTGATCTTGCTGAAAACCAAGGTGGTCTCGGTGTTGCTGATGCCGATGGTGAAATTAACATGACAGTTAACCCATTAGTGTTACAATTACAAGATCTTAACAAACAATTAGAAGATGCTAATCTCAAATTAGATACTATTGGTAAAGAAGAAGAATATCATATCCAACGTTTACAACAACAAAGAGCTCGTATCCAAGCTGAAATTAAACGTTTAGAAGAATCTTTAGCACATGATGAAACTGTTAAATTAGCACCAAAACGTGTTGATACTCCAGTTACTGGTGGCCCTACTGCAATCGGTGGCCCACAAGGTCCAGTTCGTACTGGTGGTCAAGGCCCATCTGGTCCAACTGCAATTGGTAATGCTTCTGGCCCAATGAGAGCACCACAAAAGTAAAATTGAGATTATAATTGATTAGCTTTCTCTTTTTTGTTTCCTTCCTCAATAAGCTCTTTCTTCCCCCTTCCTCCCCGTCTCCCTCCCTACTTCTTAATGTCACTCTCGTTTTGATCTCCGTTTTGTTTACCTTCGTTCATCGTTTGTAAATTGAATGTGTGTGCGTATAAGGTTACTCTGACCAAAAAATGTATTTTTATTTGGTGTGGGGGAAAAGACCTCTTATACTCCTTCGTTTACCACTTTGATCAATTTTAATTTTCCCCTCCTCTCTCCCGCTCTCCTTTTCAAAATAATTGTGCCATTTTTCAAAGAAAAAGAAAACAAAAATGAAATGACAAAGCGAATAGTTTTAATTCCTCCTCATTTTGGTTCTTCAATTGCGACTTCAATCACGACTTCAATCACGCCATGTGATTTCCCCCCTCTAATAATTCTACTCTGATGATGTTTTATTCCCTCCAGAGCGCTGACCCACAAGCCTAAATGCAATTGAGGGCTCATTTTGTTTCCCTCTTTTGAATTCTTCTCTTTGGATTATAATAACTTTCAAATCTATTGGTTATTTCATGTCTGTAGATTTTGTAAAGCACTATTGTTTCCGTTTTTTGCACATTACGTATTGTTTATTATTTTTGCACATATACTTATTATAAATCATTTTTATTTCATTTCATCCCCTTTCATTTTCCGTTTAAATTTCCAATCTGAATAAATTTGTATTAAAAAAACTAGCACTCTTTCAAGAACTGA
>Ga0256901_1000936_pt1 | contig 15379 bp, 9 predicted proteins | sample MC6MC0689MT_FD_190200 | JGI IMG/M metagenome (GOLD analysis project Ga0256901, IMG submission 190200) | Metatranscriptome of enriched soil aggregate microbial communities from Iowa State University, Ames, United States - MC6-MC0689-MT... | ecosystem: Environmental > Terrestrial > Soil >... | reverse complement strand
GCTCATGCCGCGGCGCAGAGACTCCAGGCCTTCGTCAAGAATATCGCCCACGCGCATGCGGGGATCGAGCGAGGCATAGGGGTCCTGGAAGACGATCTGAATGTCTTGGCGCAGGTCGCGCAAGGTGCGGCGGTCAGCCGTCAGCACATCCTTGCCTTGCAGCATGGCCCGGCCTGAAATCCGCGCGCCGTCGATCAAGCGCAGCAAGGCCTTGCCCGTGGTCGTCTTGCCACAACCGGATTCACCCAGCAGCGCCAGGGTTTCACCGGCACGCAGCGAAAACGTGACCCCGTCAACGGCCTTGACCCACGACACAATCCGCCGCAACGGACCTTTGCGTATGGGGTAATGCACTTTCAGATCTTGCACATCCAGCACCACCTCGCCCGCCTCGCGCGGTTTGGCGCGACGGTGCTCGTCACGCGCCATGGCTTGACGGCCTTGTTCGGTGAGCGGCACGCCGCGCTTTTCGAAGGTGGGAATGGCTTCGAACAATTGGCGCGCGTAGGGGTGCTTGGGCGCGCGGAAAAATTCCTCGGCGCTGGCGCTTTCAACGATTTCGCCGCCGCGCATCAGCGCCACATGGTGCGCCACATTCTTCACCACGGCCAGGTCGTGCGTGATGAGCAGTACGGCCATGCCCATTTCCCGCTGGATGTCAGCCAGCAAATCCAGCACCTGCGCCTGCACGGTGACGTCCAGCGCGGTGGTGGGTTCGTCCGCGATCAGCAGCAAGGGTTCCGCCGCCAGCGCAATGGCGATCATGACGCGCTGCTTTTGTCCGCCCGAGAACTGGAACGGGTAATCATCCACGCGCCGCTCAGGCTCTGGAATACCCACGCGCCGCAGCCAGTCGATGGCGCGTGTGCGTGCGGCGGCGCCGCGCAAAGGCGTGTGCGCCGTCAGCGTTTCGATGATCTGGTCGCCCACCCGCATGACCGGGTTCAGGCTGGTGGACGGCTCTTGGAAGATGATGCCGATACGGCCGCCGCGCACGCCACGCATGGCGCTTTCGGGCAGCCGGTTCAGGTCTTCGCCGTCCAGATCGATCTGCCCGCCGACAATGCGGCCCGCATCGGGCAGCAATCGCAGCAGCGCCAGTGCGGTAATGCTTTTACCGCAGCCGGATTCTCCGACCAGCGCAAAGGTCTCGCGCTGCGAAATGGCGAGTTCCAGGCGTTTGACGGCATGCGTCATGCCGCTTTCGCCGGCAATGTCCACTTCCAGGCCGCGGACGTCAAGCAACGGAGTCGGGGCGTTCATGGTGCGTCTCCGGACTTCGAGGCGCGCGGTTCGGCGCCAAGCGCCGGCGCCGAACGACGGCCGATCAGGCCGCCCCACCCGCCCAGCCGCGCCATCCGGCTGGGCTTATAGCGGCGGGTGCGCGGGTCAAAGGCGTCGCGCACGGCGTCCGCGAACAGGTTGGCCGCCAGCACCAGCGCCAGCATGAAAATGAAAGCAGTCATCAGGCTCCACCAGATCATCGGGTCGCGCGACATCTCAAGGCGGGCGCCGTTAATCATCGAACCGAACGAATTCATGCTGGGATCGACGCCAATGCCCAGGTACGACAGCACGGCTTCATAGAGCACCAGCCCCGAGAATTCCAGCACCACGGTAATCAGCACCAGATGCGCCACGTTGGGCAGCAGGTGGCGGGTCATGATGCGCCAGTGCGACACGCCAAATGCGCGCGCCGCCTGCACGTATTCCAGTTCGCGCAGCTTGAGCGTTTCAGCGCGCAACAGGCGGCACAGCCCCGCCCACCCCGTGAACCCCAGGATCATGCACAGCAGAAACAGACGCAAATCCGCGCGCGCCACCGAGGTGTCGAAAAGATCCGCGTGGTTGTCGATGTACACCTGCATCATCAGCGCGCAGGCGGCGACGAGCAGCACGCCGGGAATCGACGTGATGGTCGTGTACAGATATTGAATGGCGTCGTCGACCTTGCCCTTGAAGTAGCCCGCCGCGATACCGAAGATGATGGCGGGCGGCAGCATGGCGATGGTGGTCAGGCTGCCGATGACCAGCGCCGTGCGGATGCTTTTGAGCGCCTGCCACAAGACGTCGTTGCCGATGCGGTCAGTGCCCAGCGCGTGGTAGCCGCTGGACAAGCCCGCCAGCGCGCCTGCGAACAGGCACAGCCCAGTGAAGGTGATCACCATGGCGCGCCATGGGATGTCGGACTGGCCAAGCAGCAAGGCATCGGCGGCCGCCGATGCCGACTTCTCGCGCCGCGCCAGGCCCGCAAACAGGATGGCCGCTCCCGCCACCGCCACGGCCAAGCCCCCCGCCAGCCCGAAGCCCAGCCGCGTGAGCACATCGCTTGTGCGTTCCTGCTTGGGATCGGTCAGGTGCGTGGCGGCGCCGCGCAAGCGCGGGAAGTCGCGCACCGGCTGGTCATTGACCAGCATGGTTTCCTTCAGGAACAGATAGGCCGCAAGCGGCTGTGAATAGTTCTTTTCAGGTTGGGTCAGCACGGTGCCGGTCAAGAGTCCGTCCAGCGCCGACTTGACGGCCGGCGCATAGACGGGCGGCGCGTCAGCGGCGGCGCCCGGCGCAGGAGGCAACAGCGGCCGGTAGTGCACCGAGTCCAGCAGGCCCACCACCGAAAAGGCAACGAGGATGACAGCGGAACACATCGCGGGCGTGTCGCGCGCCACGCGCGCCCAGGTGGCGCGCAGGTTCGGACTGCGGCGCACATGCCACAGGTAGGCCAGCGCGCTCAGCACCATCAGCCACAGCGCGACATCGGTCCACAGGAAAACGATCTTGGGCATGGCGGCTACTCGAATCGGACGCGGGGGTCAGCCAGCGTGTAGGAGATATCGGCCAGGATCAGGCCCACGATATAGAGCGCCGCGCCCAGGAACACCATGGCGCGCACCACCGAAAAGTCCTGCGCGTTGATGGCGTCGATCGTGTAGCTGCCCAGCCCGGGTATGCCGAAGAAGGATTCCGCGATCAGGCTGCCCATGAACAGCAGCGGCAAGGCGGCAACCGTGCTGGTCAGGATGGGCAGCATCGCGTTGCGCAGCACGTGGCGGAACAGCACCACGCGTTCGGCCAGGCCCTTGGCGCGCGCGGTGCGCACGTAGTCCTTGCCAATTTCCTCCAGGAACAGCGTGCGGTAAAAGCGCGCTTCAGGCCCCAAGCGCGACACAATCGCCACCAGCACCGGCAGCGCCAGGAATTTGACAACGTCCAACCCGCCCGAAAACCCCGAGAACGGCACCAGCCGCATCAGCTTGGCGAAGACCCACTGGCCCGCAATGATGTAGAACAGGCCGGAGATCGATAGCAGCAGCACGCAGACGACCACGCCCCAGAAGTCCAGCCGCGTCGCCCGGAAAAACACCAGCGTCAACGAAAACACGATGCTGACGAACAGGCCCAGGATGAAGGTGGGCACCGCCAGCGCCAGGCTGGGGCCCATGCGCGTCTTGATCTCGCGGCTGATGTCGCGGCCGTTATCGGACGCCCCGAATTTCATGGCCAAAAGCGGCACCGAGCGCTGATAGAAGACGGTATCGGTCAGTTGCGACGCGCCCTCGGCTTTGGCATTGAAGAACAGCGGCTTGTCGTAGCCCCGTTCGGCCTTCCATTTTTCAACCGCGTCCTGGCTGGCGCGCTGGCCGCCAATGGCCAGCCGCGCCATATCGTCGGGCGTGTTGACGGCGAAGAACAGGATGAAGGTGAAGAGGTTCACGCCGATCAGAATCAGCACGCCATACAACAGCCGGCGGATCACATAGCCGATCATGATTGATGCTCCTTACGGACGGCGGGGCCAAACGCCGTCTGGCGTTCACGGCGCTTGAGCGCGAGGTACGACGGCCAGATCGCCAGCGCCAACAGCAGTATCAGTACGCCGATCGGCCACCAGATCGGCGAGTTCCATTCGTCAATCTTCTGCTCGCGCAGCACGGGGTCCAGCTTCATGTACTGAAGCGTGTTGCGCACCATCTGCGTGGGCTTGGCATTGCCCACCCACTGCTGATACGCGCCCGCCGACATGGGGTAATAGCCGAACATCCAGGGCGCGTCGCGTTGCACCACGGCCACCATCTTGGCGATCAGCTGTTCTTTTTCGGGGCCGTCGTCCAGGAATTTCATCTGTTCGAACAGCTTGTCGAATTCCGGGCTGGCGTAGTTGGCGGCATTTTCACCGCCCGTCTTGGCCTTGGCGTTGGGGCCGTAGAGCAGAAACAGGAAATTCTCGGCGTCGGGATAATCGGCCACCCAGCCCCACAGGAATATCTGCGCCGCGCCGCGCCGCATCTTGTCCTGGAAGCGGTTGTAGTCGGTGGAGCGTAAATCCAGCTGCACGCCCAGCTTGTTCAGTTGCCGGCGCATCCAGTCGAACTGCGGATTGGAGCCGCCGCCTTGCATGGCGTCGTAGTACAGCACCAGCGGCGCGCCGGTCTTGGCGTTGCGGCCGTCGGGGTAGCCCGCTTCGGCCAGCAGGCGCTTGGCCACGTCCAGCGATTTGCGCACGGGCTTGCCATCGACCAGGTCATAGACAACGGGGTTCACGCCTTCGGGCGGTTCGCGGTAGCCCAGCACGCCGGGCGGCACCGGCCCTTGCGCCACGGACGCCTGGCTGTTCTCGAACACCGCAACGTACTCTTCCCAGTCGAACACGATGCTGATGGCCTGACGCAGCTTGCGGTTCTTTTCTTCCTGCTCGGGCGTATCGCCCTTACCCACCACCGGGTCCTGCCAGTTGAAACCCATGTACCAGATCGAGGTTTCGACGGTGGTTGGCAGCCGGATGCCACGGTCGCGGTACAGGCGCGCCTTGTCCTCGCTGTCGCCCGCCGCCACCAGCATGGCCACGCCGTATTCGCCGCGTTCAATCTGCGGCACGTCGTAATAGCCCTGCATGAATTTGCCGCTGAGCGGGATGGCTTCCTTTTCCAGGCTGAACACCGCGCGGTCAATGAAGGGCGTGGGCTTGCCGCAGTCTTCCAAGAGACCAGCCGCCTTGTCGCCGGGTTCACCTTCGCAGGGATAGGGTTCACCGTGGAAGTTGGGGTTGCGGATCAGCACGTGGCGGCGGTTCGTCAACGACTCCGCCATCATGTACGGCCCCGTGCCCACCGGCCACGTGTTCAAGGACAAATCATGTTCGGCCATGCCCGGCTGGTTGTAGAAGCGGTCGGCCTCCCACGGCACGGGCGCGGTGAAGGTCATGGCCAGCCAGTATTTGAACTGCGGGTACTTGCCCTTGACGCGAACGCGCAGCGTGTGGGGGTCCAGCGCCTGTACGCCGGTGAAGCCATCGGGTTCGCGCAAGTCGAGCCAGGGCGGCGTGCTGCCGCCGGGCATGTCACGCCGCAGGGCCTGGTCGCGCTTGCGCAGGCGGTCGCCGTATTCCTGCATGCCTTCAACGTGGTCCGCCATGACGGAATAAATGGGCGAAGCCACGCGCGGGCTGGCCAGGCGGCGGAAGGCGTAGACGTAATCGTCTGCGGTCAGTTCACGCGTGCCGGTGCGCGGAAAATCGGGAATGTAGAACTTGTCGTCCAGCTCGCCGCTTGCCAGCGGGTAGTAGTCGTAGCTGCCATCTGTCTTGCGGGCAAAGGCTGGATGCGGCTGAAAGCGCACGCCGGGCCGGATCTTGATGTCGTAAACGCTTTCGGCGATCTGGTCGCCCGGCGCGTCAGCGGGCAGTTCCTTGCCCTGCGCATCCAGATAGACCGGGGGATCAATGGACTGGGCCGCGCGCGGCACCAATTCGTATGGCCGTTTCAGATAGTGATAGCCGTACAGCGGTTCATAGATGTTGTAGGTATAAGGCGTTTCGTCGCCGGAATAAGAATTGGCCGGGTCCAGATACTTGGGCGAGCGCGACGCGAACGCTGAGAAAAACGTGTTCTGGCTTTCCGCGCCGGACGGATACGGGCTGTTGATGGGGCTTTCTTGCGAGCAGCCCGTCGTCGCCAGCAACAGCAGCATGGCCGTCGCCCAGAGCCGCTTCAGTGCACGCATGGAAACCTTCCCTTCAAATCGTTGCGACAGAGAATAGCAAACGCGGGACAGAGCCAGTACCCAGGCATCCCCCTACCGGCCGGGCTCATCCGCACTGGCGTTGGCGCCAGCAGTCGTAGCGCCATTTCCAGGGCTGCATGGCGTTTTGATCGACCCATAATCCGCGCTTGGCGTCCTTGGCCTGGCGTTGCAGGTCGGGCATGGCCTTGTCGCGCAGATAGTCGCCTTTTCTGGCCGTGTAGGCCCAGGCGTAGCCGGACTCTACTTGCAGGCGGTTGGCCGAGCGGCCGTCGCCCAGGATCAGCGCGCACACGTCGCGGCCGTACTGGTCTTGTTCGTAGCATTGGGCAGTCAGCGTCTTGCCCGCCACCAGACTCGCCAGATTCTTGCGGGACGCCTCGGCGTAGGGCTGGCCGGGCTGGTCAGCGCCATGGCCTTCTTCAGGGGCGTCGATGCTGTCCATGCGGATGCGGCGCTGGCCGTCGGGCGCGCGCAGCGTAACCGTGTCGCCGTCGGACACGTTGACGATGGGGCCCGTCAGCGTATAGCTGCCTTGCGGAATGCCGCCCGCCAACGCGGGGCCGGGGCGGGATGGGGATGGGGTTGGGGATAGGGATGGCGGCGAGGACCCTGCCGATGGGGGCCGTTGCGGATCGCGCCCGTCAGATTGCAGCCAATTGACGATGGCGCCCGCCGCCGCAAGGATCACGGCGACGATCAAGGCGGTCAGCTTGCTGCCGCCGCGAAAAGGGGGTTTGCCACGCACCGGCCACACTCCACGTTAGAAACGCAGGAAGTTTGCCACAGCCGGCCCCGTTTCCACCGGCGCGATGAGAGGAAAATGTCCCGCTTGGCCGGGGTGCGCCTACCCCGAGCTTGCGCCTACAGCCAGCCCGACTTGCGGAACCGCCAGTACAGCACCGAACAGATCGTTGCGATGACGCCCAGCGTAATCGGATACCCCCAGGGCGATTTCAGCTCGGGCATGAATTCGAAGTTCATGCCGTAGATGCCGGCAATGGCGGTGGGTACGGCCAGAATAGCGGCCCAGGATGCGAGCTTGCGGGTGGTGTCGTTCTGCGCCGCCTGCCCGATCATCAGGCTGGCTTCAAACGCGAAGGCCAGCGATTCCCGCAACGCATTGAACAGTTCGTCCACGCGCAGCACTCGGTCCGCCACTTCGCCGAAGTACGGGCGTGCATGCTCATCCACCGCCGACATCTCGACGCGCGCCAGCCGGCGGCAGATCTCGGCCATCGGCGACACCACGGTGTGAATGCGCAGCAGGTCGCGGCGCTGCCGGTACAGCCTGCGGATATCGGTATCTTTGGCGCCGCGGATCAGGAGCTTTTGCTCGGCGCCTTCGACCACGCTTTCGATCTTGCCGGCCGCAGCCACATAGCGGTCGACCAGCCAGTCCAGCACTTCTGACGCCACGTAATCGCTGCCGCGCTTGAGCAGGTCGGGCGACGCTTCCAGCCGTTCACGCAAGGGGCTGTGCGCCGCCGTCGCCCCCCGGCGCACGGTGACGAGAAAGCCGTCGCCGATCAGCAGCTGGGTTTCGCCGAAGATGGGACGTTCGGCTTCGACCTCAACCGTGATGGTCACGATAAGGACCATGTTGCCGTAGTCGATGATCTTCGGCCGCCGGTGCGGCTCCAGCATTTCTTCCTGGTTCTTGCCGCAGGCGCCAAGCTCGCCGGTAATCCGGGCCAGCAATTCCGGCGTGGGGTTGCGCAGACCTATCCACAACATGCCGGGCGGTTGGCCCTGGGGCTGGCTGTTGTACTGGGTGATGTGCCGCCCCACCTCGTCGATGGGAACTTCGCGGTCGCGGCGCCCATTTACATAGGCAATCGACGCGACCACCTCGCCCTTGTGGGCGTCGGCAAAACTATCTTCGGCGGACATGAACTTCCTTTGGCAACGCGATCCCTACCGGACAACTTATACGCATCGGCCGATGATAGCCCAGGCTACGAGAACAGGCTGCGCACCCGCTTGGTGACGTCGATGCTGGGCGCCTGGGGTTCCTTGGGCTGGCCGCCGCCGGGCAAATCCGGCAGTGCGGGCGGCTTGGGCAGATGGTCAAACAGCGGCAGCATCGCATTCGTGATGTAGCGCGTGCGCGACCCATACACATGGCGGTCGCCCATGCCCGTTTGCTGATGCACATAAAAGCGTTGCGGCACGATGAGCTGCAAGCGTTCCTTCGCGCGCGTCATGGCCACGTACAGCAGGCGGCGTTCTTCCTCGATTTCTTCGGCGGTGCCGGTGCTCATGTCGGACGGGATGCAGCCGTCGACCACGTTCAGCACGTACACGGCCTTCCATTCCTGGCCCTTGGCGGAATGGATGGTGGACAGGATCATGTAGTCCTCGTCGCGGGACGGCGCGCCGGACTCATCGCTGGTGGCGTCAGGCGGGTCCAGCGTCAGTTCGGTCAGGAAACGTTCGCGCGACGGATAGCCCGCCGCCAGGCGCACCAGCTGGTCGAGATCGGTCTTGCGCACACGGGCATCGTCATACAGGCGTTCCAGCTGGCCGGCATACCAGCGCAGCGCAAGATCGACATCCGCGGGCCAGCGCAGGCCGGGGTCGCACAATGCTGCGTAGGTGTCGGCAAACGCGCCCCACTCTTCTTGGGCGGCTGCGCCCGGCTTGAATTCGCGCAGGGCTTGCAGCGGTTCGGCGGAGGCGGACATGGCGTCCATCAGTTTGCCGGCCGTGGCGGGGCCAATGCCCGGCATCAGCTGCGCCACGCGAAAGCCCGCCATACGGCCACGCGGGTTCTCGGCCCACCGCAACAGCGACAACAAATCCTTCACGTGCGCGGCTTCCAGAAAACGCAGGCCGCCGAATTTCACGAAGGGGATGTTGCGGCGGGTCAGCTCAAGTTCCAGCGCGGCGCTATGGCTGGCCGTGCGAAACAACGCCGCCTGCGATTTCAGCGTGGCGCCGCCCTCGCGCTGCGCCAACACCTGATCGGCCACCCAACGCGCCTGGCCGGCTTCATCGCTGACGGTCACCAGTTCAGGCAATTGCGACGACGCGCGATCCGTCCAGAGGTCTTTGGCGTAGCGCTCGGTCGCCAGCCCGATCACCGCATTCGATGCGTTCAGGATGGGCTGCGTGGAACGGTAGTTGCGGTCCAGCGTGATGACGCGCGCGGGCTTGGGGAATTGCGTCGGGAAGTCCAGGATGTTGCGCACCGTGGCCGCGCGGAAGGAATAGATGGATTGGGCGTCGTCGCCCACCACCGTCAGCCCGCGCCCATCGGGCTTCATCGCCAGCAGAATGGCCGACTGCAAGCGGTTGGTGTCCTGGTATTCATCCACCAGCACGTGGTCGAACCGCGCGCCCACGTCGGCCGCGATGCCGGGGTCGGACATCATCTCGGCCCAGTAGAGCAGCAGGTCGTCGTAGTCCAGCACCTGCTGATCCTGCTTGGCGGCCACATAGCCGCGAAACAGATTCTTCAGTTCGTCTTCCCATTGGGCGCACCACGGGAATGACGTTTTCAGCACGTCGGCCACCGGCGTCTGGCTGTTGACCACGCGCGAATAAATGGCGAGACAGGTGCCTTTCAAGGGAAAGCGGGATTTGGTGGACGACAGGCCTTGCTCATGCCGGACCATGCCCATCAGGTCTTCGGCATCGCCGCGGTCATGGATGGTGAAGGCTTCCGACAGGCCGATGCGCAGCGCGCAGTCGCGCAACAAGCGCGCACCGATGGCGTGGAACGTGCCGGCCCACGGCAGCGACGGCGCCTGTTGCGAGCCGCGCAGGTTCATCACCCGCTGCAACACCGAACCTACGCGGCGATCCATTTCCTGCGCGGCGCGGCGTGAAAAGGTCAGCAGCAACATGCGCTGCGGGTCTGCGCCATTCAGGATCAGGTGCGCGACACGATGCGCCAGCGTGTTGGTCTTGCCCGAACCCGCCCCCGCAATCACCAGCAAGGGGCCGTCATCGCCAGAAGCGCCCGCCACGCCGAATTCGGCAGCCTCGCGCTGCGCGGAATTCAAGTCGGCCAGGGGGTCGGGACGGCTGGGAGTAGAGGCGGAATTCTGTTCGGACATGACGCGTTGTGACGGCGCTGGAGACGGCTGGGCGGCAAAACCTGACCGGCAGGCTGGGCTGAATTGGCGGCCAATGACTGGCTATTTATCCAGCTATCATAGCGTAGCCAGCCCCGCCGCCGGCACGATACGAACCCGATACCCCCCAATGCGCCTTCTGACTGGCACCGCCTCCTGGACCGATCCCACGCTGCTTGCATGCGGCCGCTTCTATCCGCCCGAGGCCCGCAGCGCCGAATCGCGGCTGCGCTTTTACGCCTCGCGCTACCGGCTGGCCGAGGTCGATTCCAGCTACTACGCCCTGCCCTCGGCCGACAACGCTTATCTGTGGGACCAGCGCACGCCGGACGATTTTGTCTTCAACATCAAGGCCTTCCGGCTGTTCACCGGCCACCAGACGCCGCTTGCCGCCCTGCCGCGCGACATCCAGCGCGAACTGGACGATTGGCCCGAGCCCATCATCTATCACGGCCAGATGCCGGAAGACTTGCGCGATGAGCTGTGGCGCCGCTATCAGCTGGCGCTGGAACCGCTGCGGATGCCAGGCAAGCTGGGCGCGGTGCATTTCCAGTTTCCGCCCTGGGTCCGGCGCGATGCGCGGGGCCGCGCGCATGTGGCCGACTGCGCGCGGCGCATGCAAGAGCATCTGATTTCGGTGGAGTTCCGGCATCGCAGCTGGTTTGACAGCGCAGCCGCCATCGCGGACACATTGGCGTTTGAGCGCGATCTGGGCGTGGTGCACACGGTGGTCGACGCGCCGCAAGGCTTCGAGAACACGGTGCCCGCCATATGGGAATGCACGCATCCCGATCTGACCTTGTTGCGCCTGCATGGCCGCAACACGGATGCATGGAATGTGTCGGGCACAGCGTCGTCAGGGCGCTTTCAATACCAGTACACCGAACAGGAATTGGTGGAGCTGGCGGAACGTTTTTCGCGGCTGGCCACGCAAAGCACGCAGGCGCACGCCGTGTTCAACACCAACTTTGAAGACCAGGGCATGCGCAACGCCGCCGCCTTTGCGTCTGCGCTGTTGCCGTTTTGACCCTGACGGGTCCCGCTCAAGCCGCAGCCGGCTTGCGCGCCACTTCCGCCAGGCTTTCCAGCAGCACCTCGAACTTGCGCGCGATATCGTGCTCGGGCACACAGGCATACCCCAACAGCAGCCCCGGCCGCCGCCCTTCGTCATTCACGTAATAGCGCGACAGCGCACGCGTCAGCACGCCTTTGCTGCGCGCCACGTCCACCACGCGCAGGTCGTCCATATCGGGCGGCAGCGTCAGCACCAGATGCAAGCCCGCCATGCTGGCGTCGCGATGCAGCCATTCCGGCCCCAGGCGGCGTTCGATCAAATTGACGAGCATCGCGCGCCGCCGCCCATACAGCATGCGCATGCGGCGGATGTGCGCGGCGTAATGGCCTTCCGAAATAAAGGTCGCCAGCGCCGCGTGCGTCATCAAATGCCCCTCGCGGTAGAGCTCGGCGTGCGCGGCCTGAAACGCGGCCGTCAGCGGCTTGGGCAGCACCAGATAGCCCACGCGCAGCCCCGGGTACAACGTCTTGCTGAACGTACCCATATAGATAACGGGCGCGTCTGGCTCCAGGCCCAGCAGCGATGCAATGGGCCGGCCCGAGAAGCGGAACTCGCTGTCGTAATCGTCTTCGATGATCCAACTGCCGCACTGCCGCGCCACGGCCAGCAACTGGCGGCGCCGGGTCAGCGACATGACAGGGCCAAGCGGATATTGATGCGACGGCGTGACGAAGATGAAGCGCGGCGGCGTGCCCACCGTGTCAGGCAGGCGCATGCCTTCTTCGTCCACGGGCAAGTGCACGGTGTGCAGGCCATTGGCTTGCAGAATGGTGCGGGCGCCCCAGTAGCCCGGGTCTTCGACCCACGCCGTTTCGCCGGCGTCGCCCAGGATGCGGGTGGTAAGGTCGATGGCTTGGTGCGAGCCTTCGGTGATGATGATCTGTTCCGGGTCGCAATCAATGGAACGCGTCAGCGCCAGATGTTGGGCCAGGGCCTCGCGCAGCGCAGGCAGGCCGCCACCGTAGGCGTAGGTCAGCAAGTCGGGCGACGGGTTGCGCCACAGCGCGCTGAAAATGCGGCCAAACTTCTTGTGCGGGAATTCGGTCAAGTCGGGCACGCCCGGCATGAACGCCCCCCATTGATAAGGCGAGGCCGATACGCCATCGACGATGGCCGCGCCGCGCGGCGACAGCGCCGGCCCCGGCTGGGCTTGCGGCGGCTGGCGCAGGCGGCGGCCGCTGGCCAGGTAAGAGTCCGGCACCGACGCGTTGACGAAGGTGCCGTTGCCCTGGCGGCTGCGCGTATAGCCTTCGGCCAGCAGTTGGCTGTAGACGTGAACGACGGTGTTGCGGGCGATGCCGAGCTCGGCGGCCAGGTCGCGTGAGGCGGGCAGGCGCGAGTCCGCCGCGATGGCGCCATCGAGAATCGCTTCACGGATTCCGCGATACAGGCGCTTGTTCATCGGCTCAGTAGAGCCATCTGCCAAGCGCAGCAGAAGCAAGTCACCAACAATGGACCGCAATTGGTTCTACCTGTTTTATCAAAGTGGTTCCCACAAATGGGGCCATCGTAGCATTAAATAAGGTTTTTCCCGCCCATCACGTTCCCCGAGGCAGAGATGAAGAATCAGGACCTGAATACCCGTCGTTCCCTGGCCACGCCGCGCGGCGTTGGCGTCATGTGCGACTTCTACGCCGTGCGCGCCGAAAACGCCACGCTGTGGGACGCCAACGGCAAGGAATACATCGATTTCGCAGGCGGCATCGCCGTGCTGAACACCGGCCATCTGCACCCCAAGGTCAAGGCCGCCGTGTCCGCCCAGCTGGACAACTTCACGCACACCGCCTACCAGATCGTGCCGTATGAAGGCTACATCTCGCTGGCTGAGCGCATCAACCGCCTGGCCCCCATCGACGGCCTGAAAAAGACCGCCTTCTTCACGACCGGCGTCGAAGCCGTTGAAAACGCCATCAAGATCGCGCGTTCGTCGACGGGCCGCTCGGGCGTCATCGCCTTCTCGGGTTCGTTCCACGGCCGCACCATGCTGGGCATGGCGCTGACCGGCAAGGTCGCCCCGTACAAGCTGTCGTTCGGCCCGATGCCCGGCGACATCTATCACGTGCCGTTCCCCAACGCCACGCAGTCCATCAGCGTTGCCGACTCGCTCAAGGCGCTGGACTTGCTGTTCAAGTGCGACATCGATCCCAAGCGCGTGGCCGCCATCATCATCGAACCGGTGCAAGGCGAAGGCGGCTTCAACATCACCCCGCCTGAACTGATGACCGCGCTGCGCAAGCTCTGCGACGAGCACGGCATCCTGCTGATCGCCGACGAAGTGCAAACGGGTTTTGGCCGCACCGGCAAGCTGTACGCGATGGAACACCACTCGGTGCAAGCCGACCTCATCACCATGGCCAAGAGCCTGGGCGGCGGCTTCCCGATTTCGGGCGTTGTCGGCCGCGCCGATGTCATGGACGGCCCGGCCGCTGGCGGCCTGGGCGGCACCTACGCCGGCAACCCGCTGGCGGTTGCCGCCGCGCACGCCGTGCTGGACGTCATCGCTGAAGAAAAGCTGTGCGACCGCGCCAACGTGCTGGGCGAGAAGCTGCGCGCCCATCTGGAAGGCCTGCGCGCCAAGGTGCCGGGCATCGCCGATGTGCGTGGCCTGGGTTCGATGGTGGCGCTGGAACTGAACGACGCCCATGGCAAGCCGGACGCCGAAGCCGTCAAGCGTGTGCAAGCGCGCGCGCTGGAGCAAGGCCTGATCCTGCTGAGCTGCGGCGTGTACGGCAACGTGCTGCGCTTCCTGTACCCGCTGACGATTCCCGACGCGCAATTCGACCGCGCGCTGGTTATCCTGTCGGAAGCGCTGGCCGCTTGACGTTCAGGGCCTGAACCCCGATAGCCGGTGGGCAGGCATGGCAATTGCGGGCGTGCAGCGGTTTACCGCCACGCCCGCAGCCGTTTCCTGACCCCGCTGCATTTCATTCAAGGAGACTCCAATAATGACCGCTTTGACTCACCCCCTGTCGCGCCCTGAACTGCTGCGCGACGCCTGCTACATCGACGGCAAGTGGGTTGGCGCCGGCAATGGCGCGTCGATTCCGGTGGACAACCCCTCCACCGGCAAGACCATCGTGTCCGTGCCCAAGCTGGGCCGCAAGGAAACCGAACAAGCCATCGCCAGCGCCCAAGCCGCGCTGCCGGCCTGGAGCGCCAAGACCGGCAAGGAACGCGCCGCGATCCTGCTGAAGTGGGCGCAACTGATGATGCAGAACCAGCAAGACCTGGCCGCCATCATGACGTCCGAGCAGGGCAAGCCCGTGACCGAAGCCGCCGGCGAAATCGCCTACGCCGCCTCGTTCCTGGAATGGTTTGCCGAAGAAGCCAAGCGCATCGACGGCGACGTGCTGCAAAGCCCCAAGGCCGGTCAGCGCCTGCTGGCGTTGAAGCAGCCCATCGGCGTAACCGCCGCCATCACGCCGTGGAACTTCCCGGCCGCCATGATCACCCGCAAGGTCGGCCCCGCGCTGGCTGCCGGTTGCACCATGGTCGTCAAGCCCGCTCAGCAAACCCCGCTGACCGCGCTGGCGCTGGCTGTGCTGGCCGAAGAAGCCGGCGTGCCGGCTGGCGTGTTCCACGTCATCACCGGCAGCTCGCGCGACATCGGCGCCGCCCTGTGCGAAAGCGACGTGGTGCGCAAGCTGAGCTTCACGGGTTCCACCGAAGTCGGCCGCACGCTGATGGAGCAATGCGCCCCGACCATCAAGAAGCTGTCGCTGGAACTGGGCGGCAACGCGCCCTTCATCGTGTTCGACGACGCCGACCTGGACCGCGCGGTCGACGGCATCCTGGCGTCCAAGTACCGCAACGCAGGCCAGACGTGCGTGTGCGCGAACCGCATCTACGTGCAGGCCGGCGTGTATGAAGAAATCGCCAAGCGCCTGGTCGCCAAGGTCAACGCCATGAAGGTGGGCGACGGCTTTGCCGATGGCGTGACGCAAGGTCCGCTGATCGACGCCAACGCCGTGGAAAAGGTGCAGGAGCACATCGCTGATGCGACCTCGCACGGCGCCAAGGTCATTGCTGGCGGCAAGCCGCATGCGCTGGGCGGCACGTTCTTCGAGCCGACCGTCGTGCGCGACGTGACGCAGTCGATGCGCTTTGCCACCGAAGAAACCTTCGGCCCGGTCGCGCCGCTGTTCCGCTTCGAAACGGAAGAAGAAGTCATCGGCATGGCCAACGACACCATCTTCGGTCTGGCCGC
>Ga0256901_1000934_pt1 | contig 15440 bp, 11 predicted proteins | sample MC6MC0689MT_FD_190200 | JGI IMG/M metagenome (GOLD analysis project Ga0256901, IMG submission 190200) | Metatranscriptome of enriched soil aggregate microbial communities from Iowa State University, Ames, United States - MC6-MC0689-MT... | ecosystem: Environmental > Terrestrial > Soil >... | reverse complement strand
GCATTGTTCAATAAATTTAAAAGTACTTGTGTTAATCTCGTAGGATCTCCAATTAATGTTAAATTCTTTAACTTATCAGCAACTTCAACTTTAAAGTCCAAATGCTTTTCTGCAGCATTTAACTTTGTACTGGCGTAAATATTAGCCACAAGCTGAGAAAGATTGAACGGTGTACGTTCTAATTCTACCACATCAGATTCCAATTTATTGAAATCTAAGATATCGTTTACGAGTGTCAGCAGGTTTTCCGCGGAGAATTTTAATACAGATAACGTTTCTTCTTGGTCTTTTCTAGGTTCTTGTAATAGCAGCACATTAGTTAGCCCGATTACACCGTTCAAAGGCGTTCTTAGCTCATGAGACATCGTAGAGAGGAAGCTCATTCTTGTATTAGACAAAGCTTTAATTTCATCAACGGTAATATTTAAACGCTCATTTATTTCATTCAGCTGGTTCTTGGTAACTGTTAACGTACGGATATTTTGATTAAATGCTTTAAAAAAATAGTAGTGTAAAAATGCGATGGCGAAGAAGTCGAAAATTAGAACAAATACATAAATAGGCCTTGCAATTACCTGTGGACCACTACTCAAAAAAAAGTATCCCTTATCGGTAAAGGCTGCATCTATTAACACAGGCGTAATATTTAAAATGGTATAAAACCAGCCCCAGCGACTTCCGTGCATGTAAAAACCGAGCGCCGATGCCAACCATATATACTGCAAGGTAGCCGCGTTAACACCTTTCACAAAAAATAAAAGATTAGCCCAAACACCTAAAATGGTTATACCCATTAAAATGCCGTGTGAAAGTGCTTGCCAAGTACCAAAAAAATAAAGAATTGTAAAAAGTGAAGCTGCAAATATAGATATAACGCTTGCTCTAATTAATTGAGGTATTTGCTGTGTATAAGCGTATGCAGCCATCAACAATAACCCAAAAAAGAAATATGCGAGCAGCAAATAAATCAACATTCGCACGCGAGCTTGGTTAATTGGATCTACCTCCCTGCTGGTAATTTGCTTGATAAAATCTTGTAAAGGGCGCATATAAGGATACGCCTAAGTTAAGCATTGAAAATTAAACTATGAAGCATCATTAAAGAATTACTAAAGACAATAACAACTTTACAAAAATCCTAAGCCTAGTTATCTACTTCTTCTAATTGCTGCTTGTAATCTTCTCTACTTCCGAAACCATTTCGATAAAATAGCCAAGCTATACAAATCATTAATAAAACAGTACAGAAAACTGAACCTTCTATCCCAAATTTACCTCCAGAAAGCCAATCGGCACCTTGCGGTGTGGCTTTAACAATGCCAGACATTTTATTGCCACTTAAGTTATACCCTAAAATAATGGCTTGCGTAAAATTCCAAGCAAAATGTACACCTACTGCCCAAGCTATGTTCTGTTTTTGTAAAGTGTAAATAGCAAAAAACATACCCGCTAACGCAATGTTAATTAACCCCAATACAGATAGTTCTGGATTTCCGAAGTGCGCTAACATAAACAACAATCCATTGACAAGTATTGCAAACCATAGCGGATACCGCTCTGCAAGTGTAAGTAACGGATAGCTACGAAATAAAAATTCTTCGAACACCGACACCAACAGGAAATAAATGAGATATAGGCCCACCATATCCCATGGCATGGAAACCTGTTCAAACCTTACATTTCCGTTCAAATACAAAAGTGCAGCGCAAAGTAGCATAATACCCACACCAATGCCAGCCCCTTTTAAAAACTCTGGCAAAACAAATTCCTTTCTGATGAAAACGGTATAAAAATCTAACCCCGGGAGTACCTTAAACATCATTAACAATGCGCTTAACACAATCATAACTAAGCTGCACTGTACTAAAACATCACTTATTAATGAGTTGGAAAAAGTTGGCAGAAAGTTTAATTGTGCGATTAGTCCAAAAGGGAGCGTACACAGCAACAAGAAAAACATGAAAAGCCAAACTCGTAGAATTGGACTTAGATAATAACCGAGCTTACTGTCTTCTATCATGAATTACCAACCTCCTTTAAAAGCTTCACCACTGTTTTATCTGTTCTAAAAGTTACATCATCTTCGGAAATTTCGTTTATCTTTTTCCAACGAAAACATTGGCTAGTTCCTTCATCGAAATCAAAAACCTGACATTTAAAATTCAACTCCAAAGGTTTTACAGGTTTCACCAAATAATAAATACTAATTACCTGACTATCGTTAAACGAAGATTTTTCGTAAAAATCTGTGGTGTAAAAATGACTAATTACTTCAATTTCGGCATTACATTCTTCCACGAACTCACGCTTTAATCCTTCTATTAATCCTTCTCCAAACTCTAAACCACCTCCCGGGAACTTAGTGAAATACCTACCAACTTCAAATTCATCACTTAACAAAACCTCTTGTTCCTCGTTTACTAACAAACCGTAAACTCTAACATTGAAATAACTCATCGGCTAAAATGTTTTTGATTTTTAGTGACATTCTCCATATCCCATCTAATTTCCCCTTTAAACTCCTCTGCCCTAACCGGACAAGCGGCCATTTTACAATAATGGCAACAAGCTGGCAAACATGGGTCGGCGTGAATGAACAATTCTGTGCTACTGTTCAATGTTTGATTAATCATTTTGTCAATATCAGAAATCTCTTGATGAACAGTATTTAAATCGAAATAATAAGGCAAAGTTACATGACAATCGATATGCAAATCTGCACCATATTGCTGTGCACGCAAATTGTGTACATCTATCCAACTCGGTTGTCTATTTTGTTGCAGCACCTCTACTACCTCTTTTACCAATTCAAGATTACTCTCATCCATTAAACCACCAACAGATTTACGGGTAAGCTTATAACCGCTGTAAACAATATAAGTTCCTAAAAGGATGGAAATTACACTATCTAACCATAAAATTTGCGTAAGCTGAATAATGATTATACCGACCACTAAACCAGCGCTACTAATGGCATCTGTTAACAAGTGCTTACCATCGGCTTCTAGCGTTAGCGATTTATTTTCTCTACCAGTTTTTACAAGATAAAGTCCAATAATTAGGTTAACCACGCCAGTACAAGCAATAATGAGTGCACCGTCGAACAAATCGAAAACTTGGTTACCGTAAAACAAACTGTAAATTGACTTTACAAGAATAACCACGCCAGCAATACCAATCAGTATGCCTTCAACAAAAGCTGAAAAGAATTCTACCTTCCCATGTCCATAAGGATGGTTTTCATCTTTAGGTAGTGTAGCAAGATAGATGCTGTAAAATGCAAATCCGCTGGCTAAAACATTCACAATGCTCTCGGCTGCATCTGTTAAAATAGCATTAGAATTAGTGATAAAGTAAGCCACAAATTTGGCAAGCATTAATATAATACTGGCGCAAAGCGAAATCAGTATGGCTCTTTTATTTGTAGTCACCGCAATTGTTTTAGCCTTCAAAATTACGCTTAAAAGCGCTAAGTTTTAGAAAATAAAGTAACTTTTGGTTAGCAGTTCTCAATTTTCAATTGGCCAATAACCAATTATACAGTTAACCAATCAACGCATTGCCAAATCGCTAAAAAAACTTTAAAAAACTTAAATATTTACTATTAAAAAACATCTTTTATTAGGGTGTTATAAATAAGGTTTTTATATTTGTTACCTCACAGAAACATCATGAGCATTTTATCAGACAGAATAAATAACCTATCAGAGTCCGCTACGCTAAAAATGACCAAATTAGGTCGCGAGTTAGCTGCAAAAGGCGTGAATGTAATTAGTTTAAGCGTTGGCGAACCAGATTTTAACACGCCAAACCACGTTAAGGAAGCTGCAAAGAAAGCATTAGACGATAATTTCACACGTTATTCTCCAGTACCAGGTTACCCAGAATTGCGCCAAGCCATTGTAAATAAGTTAAAGGAAGAAAACAACCTTGATTATGACATTTCGCAAATTGTAGTTTCTACAGGTGCTAAACAATCGTTATCTAACGTAATTTTAACCTTAATTAATCCAGGTGATGAGGTAATTATCCCTACGCCTTATTGGGTTTCTTATTCAGAGATGGTTACGCTTGCAGAGGGAAAATCAGTTTTTATTGATACTGATATCGAAAGCGATTTCAAAATTACACCTGAGCAGTTAGAAGCAGCTATTACGCCAAAAAGTAAGTTGTTTATGTTCTCTTCGCCAAACAACCCTACTGGCACTGTTTACAGCAAAGATGAGCTAGCTGCTTTAGCGAAAGTATTCGAAAAACATCCTAATATCTTCATCCTATCTGATGAGATTTATGAGCATATCAACTTTGTTGACCAACACGAATCAATTGCACAATTCCCAAGCATAAAAGACCGTGTAATTATTGTAAATGGCTTCTCTAAAGCTTTTGCAATGACTGGATGGCGTTTAGGTTATATTGCCGCTAGCAAAGAAATTGCAGCTGCTAATGATAAATTACAAGGCCAAACTACTTCTGGTACGTGCTCTATTGCGCAACGTGCTGGTATTGTAGCTTACGAACAAGGTTTAGATACCGTTAACGAGATGAAAAAAGCTTTCGTTCGTCGTCGTCAATTAGTTTACGATTTATTGAAAGACATTCCAGGAGTTAAAACTAACTTACCAGAAGGTGCTTTTTACTTCTTCCCAGAAATCAGCTCATTCTTTGGCAAAAAAGATGCTGAAGGCAATGTAATTAAGAATTCTTCGGATTTAGCTTTGTACTTGTTAAACGTTGGCCACGTAGCAACTGTAGGTGGCGATAGTTTCGGTAACGACAACTACATCCGTTTATCTTATGCTGCTTCAGACGAGAGTTTGGTAGAAGCTTTAAGACGCATCAAAGAAGCATTAGGCAATTTAAGCTAAGCAGCTTTCAAACATATTAAAAAGAGTTTTCGATTAATTTCGGGAACTCTTTTTTGTTTGAAAAGCAATTGTACTGCTACGATGAGCCGAAAGTCGGGCTATCCGTTACAAGTCCTCATTTAGCTATGCTTCATTCCGGGCTTTCTACTGCTATCCCGTTTATAGAAAATTAGGTAGAATAAATAAATTATATATTTTTATAAATAACTAATTACAATTAGCGAATGAAGGCATTTTTAACATTTATTGTGGTAGTAATTATCATACTACCATTGTTTATACTTTTAAATCCATTTATATGGGGAATGAGACGAATAGCAACATACGAACCTAGTGTTGTTACATCAAATTTAATTGACTCGTTAAATAGAAAAAGTAACCTCGACATATACGTAGACACATATTTAGATACCGTTTGGTATTTTAGAGATATTAGATATGGTAAAGTAGATAAATTAGCTAATTTCAATTTAGGGTTTCGCAATTCTGAACAAAAAACAATTGACACGAATCAGATTAAAAATTATGTTACTGCATTTAGTCAAAAATTTGAACACAAAAAATACTTTGATTCAATCTTGGTGACTAGTGATAATTCGATTATTTATCAAATAAAAATGAAGTAGCATGAATGATATCAGATTACTTAAAACTCAGCTTTTTTTGAGCTTAGCAATTATTCTTTTTGGCATTCAAAATTATGTTTTAAACCAATATATCTTTGCGTTAAGTTTTTATGAAACGGTAGTAAAAGTCGTTTTAGCAATATCTGTCTTAACAATTCTATTGTCCGCCATCGTTTTAATTTTACAAAGTATTGTCTTCATCAATAGAAAAATTATCATCAAGAAAGAAGAAAGATACCTTGCTGTAAATATCGCCTTATATTATCTGGTAGTTTTTACAAGCCTATATTTATCAACTCAACTTAGGTAGTTAAAAAACATCTAACTCCTAATCGCCTCTACAGGGTCTAATCTTGAAGCTGAAAAAGCCGGCCAAAACCCTGAAACAATACCTATTACTACAGATACGCCTATCCCTAATATCACATTATTAAGATATAAGGCAGCTTTAAAATCGGTAAAATTGGAGACGAGTAGCACGCCAATATACACTAAAGCTAAACCGCATAAACCTCCCAATAGACAAAGCGCCACAGCTTCGAAAATAAACTGCAACAATATAAAGTAGTTTTTAGCGCCTAATGATTTTTGTATCCCAATGATGTTGGTCCGCTCTTTTACAGATACGAACATGATATTAGCAATACCGAAGCCTCCTACCAAAATAGAAAAACCACCGATAACCCAACCACCAATATTAATTGCGGAGAACATCATGTCTAGCTGATTAGAAAGCATGGTCGTTTTGTTCAGCGAAAAATCTTCCTCTTGCCCCGGACTAATTCGCCTAATAGCTCGCATTTGCCCTTGCAATTCGCTTTCCACTTCCTCAAAACTGATGTTATCTTTACCCCTAACCGTAATCTGAGGATTATATCTTTCATTGTTGATATCGAAAATACCTTTGGCAAAACTCATGGGAATAAGCACGTTCTTATCCTGCGACATCCCCATCATATCCTCCCCTTCTTTTTTGAAGACCCCAACCACGGTAACCCTACGCCCCATCACCTTAATCTGCTTACCTATCGGGTCGTCACCTCCAAAAAGCCCCTCGGATATTTCTGCACCTAATATGCAGACTGGCGTACCAGACTTGCCCTCGTTTTCGGTAAAGTATCTGCCATTTTCAAATTCTAAGTTCCAGGTTTGGTCGTACTCTTGGGTTGCTGCATTTAAATTTGCACCCTCTACCGAACTGCTTCTATATTTAATGGTTCTACTATTTGCCGAAATCTCAAAGCATACGCCTTTTGCACTTTCCATACGCTCTTTAAGCGCTAAATAATCCCTATAAGAAGGTTCTGGACGGTTCACATATTTCCACCAAGGAAAACTATCACTGAAAATCCAAGGCCATTTTTGTACAAATAGCGTATTAGAACCTAGCTTATCTACACTCGATTGTATTTGGTTACGCATGGTATCTACCGCAGTAAATACAGCTATAATGATAAAAATACCAATGGTTATACCCAATAATGAAAGAGAGGTACGTAATTTATTTTGCCTTAGGGCATCCCAAGCAAATCTAAAACTCTCTCCAATAAGTCGAAAAACTAGCATCATAATGTTTAGACCAAATGTACTTAAAAAGGTTACACCTATTGAAGTTAAAAGTAAAAAGAATAAAGTAAAAAGTTGGCGATTGATAGTTTAACGAATGAAAATCCACTTTGGAAAACAATAAAGTTACCTTGTATTAAAGCGGTAAATTTTTAATTGCAAAATGAAAATATTAATTCGTAAATTTGCGCCCTAATTTACTGTATCAAAAGCAAGTATTAGTAGATATTTTGTCCCTGTAGGATATATTAAATACGCTAACTCTTGACTAGATCAAAAACAATAAATATTACACATGAAGTTATCTCAATTCAAGTTCAATTTACCAGAATCGCTTTTAGCTAACAACCCAGCTGAAGAAAGAGACGAAGCCCGTTTAATGGTTTTACATAAAGATACAGGTAAGATTGAGCATAAAATCTTCAAAGATGTTTTAGGATATTTTGATGATAAAGATGTAATGATTCTTAACAACACTAAAGTTTTTCCTGCTCGTTTATACGGCAACAAAGAGAAAACTGGTGCTACCATAGAAGTATTCTTATTACGCGAACTTAACAAGGAACTTCGTTTATGGGACGTTTTAGTTGACCCAGCTCGTAAAATTCGTGTAGGTAACAAACTATATTTTGGTGATGATGATTTATTAGTTGCCGAAGTTGTGGACAATACTACTTCTCGTGGTCGTACCATCCGTTTCTTATTCGATGGAACTGATGAAGAATTCAGAAGAAATGTTGAAATTTTAGGTGAAACTCCACTACCTAAATATATTAAACGTAAAGCTACTGAACAAGATAAAGAGCGTTACCAAACTATTTTTGCTAAACACGAAGGTGCCGTAGCCGCTCCAACTGCTGGTTTACACTTCAGTAGAGAGTTAATGAAGCGTTTAGAATTAAAAGGTGTTGATTTTGCAGAAGTTACTTTACACGTTGGTTTAGGTACTTTCCGTCAGGTAGAGGTAGAAGATTTAACAAAGCACAAAATGGATTCTGAGCAATTCATTATTGAGCAAAAAGATGCCAATATCGTTAACAAAGCTTTAGAAGAAAAAAGGAAAATTTGTGCGGTAGGTACTACGTCAATGCGTGCTATCGAATCAGCGGTGTCTGCAAACAGAACTTTAAAAGCGGCTAATGACTGGACTAGCAAGTTCATCTTCCCTCCTTACGAATTCAGCATTGCAAACTCAATGATTACTAATTTCCATACTTCAGAATCTACTTTATTAATGATGGTAGCTGCTTTTGGTGGATATGAAAACGTAATGAATGCATACGAAGTAGCTGTGAAAGAAAAATATCGTTTCTATAGTTACGGTGATGCGATGTTGATTATCTAGGTATTAGTGGTCTGGTTTTAGTATTTAGACAACATATTTTATACTGAAATCGACAAAAACTAGTTAGTATATTAAGTGTTTTAGTTACTAAATACTAATACCTAAATACTCATAAATATGAAATTCTACGCAATAATTGTCGCTGGTGGTGCAGGTAAAAGAATGCAAACTGCTGTAGCTAAACAATTCTTATTGCTTAACGATAAGCCTGTAATGATGCATACATTACAGGCTTTTTATCTTTCCGAAGTTCAACCAGAAATTATATTAGTACTGGCAAAAACCGAACACGAATACTGGAAAGACCTGTGCTATAAATACAACTTCGATATTCCACACACACTAGTTGAAGGCGGCGATGAACGCTTCCATTCGGTGAGAAACGGCTTGATGACCATTAAAGAAGATGGAGTAGTTGCCATTCATGATGCTGTAAGACCGGTTGTAAACCATGCGCTTATAACACAAACTTTTAGAGATGCTTTAGAAGCCGGAAATGCCATACCCTGTGTAAAACCAAGTGATTCCGTGAGGGAGCTACAAGATACATCTAGTAAAATCCTTAATAGAGACAAACTGGTATTGATACAAACCCCGCAGACATTTGACTTAGGGCAGTTGCGTATTTCTTACCAGCAGCCATTTTCAAGCAGATTTACAGATGACGCTTCGGTGGTTGAGGCTGCTGGCTATCCAATTAATCTGATAGAAGGAAGCAGAAACAATATTAAAATTACCTATCCCGAAGATTTAGAGTTGGCGAGTTTTTTACTGAAGAATAATATTCCGGGGTAATCTAAAGACCGATTTGTTTTTAAATGATGTTTTTTATTTGTAAGATTTCTTCTATGGTCGAAATGACGGCGTCTTGAAATCTAGCAAGAACTCCAAAAATACAGATAAATATACACCCTAGAGACTTAAGAAGTTTTAAAAACTTAAATCTACTTCTGCTGAAAAAAATAGACACACAATAAAAAAAGGCCCAAACGAAACTCGTCTGGACCTTGGTTGTAAAAGTATAAAAACAAAAGTTCTTAAGCGTAAGCTACGGCATCTTTAGACGGCAGTTTACTGAAACCCATTAAGTGTTCATCCACTTTACGAGCAGTTTCTCTTCCTTCTGAGATCGCCCAAACTACCAAAGATTGACCTCTGCGCATATCGCCAGCAGCAAAAATCTTAGGAATGTTAGTTTGATATTGACCTTCAACAGCTTTCACATTTCCTCTTTCATCTAATTCTACGCCTAATTTCTCAATTAAACCTTCTTTTTGAGGATGTAAGAAGCCCATTGCCAAAAGCACTAACTCACAAGGATATTCTTTCTCAGTTCCAGGAACTTCCTTAAATCCAAGTGGTCTTCCAGTTGCTAAATCTATATCCCATTCTACATCTATCACTTTTAAAGCTTTTAAGTTACCTTGCTCATCTTTGATGTATTCTTTAGTGTTTACAGACCAAGCACGTTGCGCACCTTCTTCATGTGAAGTAGTAATTTTCAACAGCATTGGGTAAGTTGGCCAAGGCATGTGCTCGCTACGTAATTGTGGCGGCATTGGCATAATTTCAAATTGTGTTACCGATTTTGCACCGTGACGATTTGAAGTTCCGATACAATCTGAACCAGTATCGCCACCACCAATAACGATCACATTTTTACCAGTCGCTAAAATCTCTTCCGCTTCTACTTTACGTCCACCCACACGTTTGTTTTGTTGCTTTAAGAAATCCATTGCAAAATGAACACCTTTAGCGTCTCTACCCGGTAAATTCAAATCACGTGGAATAGTTGAACCACCAGCTAAAACAATCGCTTGGTAATCACGTAAAAGTGTGCTGATTTCTACATTCTCGCCAACGTTAGCATTGTACTGGAAAGTAATTCCTTCTTCTTCCATTAGCTTAATCCTTCTTTCAACCACATCTTTTTGTAGTTTAAAATCAGGAATTCCATAGCGAAGCAATCCACCAGCTACATCATCACGTTCGAAAACTACAACTTCGTGACCAGCTTTATTCAGTTGTGCAGCAGCCGCTAATCCCGCAGGCCCAGAACCTACCACGGCAACCTTTTTACCCGTTCTAATCAAGGGTTCGTTCGCTTTGATGTAACCTTTTTCGAAGGCAATTTCAATGATATGTTTCTCAATTTCCTCAATAGATACTGGAGATTTGTTGATACCTAATACACAAGCACTTTCGCAAGGTGCTGGGCAAATTCTACCTGTAAATTCAGGGAAATTATTTGTACTTAATAAAATTTCGGCAGCCTGTAACCATTTACCTTGATAAACTGCGTCGTTAAATTCTGGAATCACGTTGCCTAATGGACAGCCTGATTGGCAAAATGGAACCCCACAGTCCATACAACGACCAGATTGCTTATTTAACTCATCTGATGGCAACAATGACACAAACTCATCATAGTGATTTAAACGTTCTTGCGGCGTTTGTTTTGAAGGCGAAACTCTTTCGTATTCAAAAAATCCTGTCACTTTTCCCATCTTAATTAATTTTTACTTGTTGACGTTGTAATAAAACTGCTTTGTATTCTCTAGGGAAAACTTTCACGAAATGTCTTGATTGATTTTCCCAATCGCTAAGGATAAATTCTGCTACCTTACTGTTGGTTAACCTTAAGTGGTTTTTCAATAGCGTGATAATCCTGTCTTCGTCCTCTTGCTGTAATGGATCTAAATCCACCATCTCTGGATTGCATTTGTTAGCGAAAGTTTTGCTGGTATCGTAAATCCAAGCAATACCACCACTCATACCTGCGGCAAAGTTACTTCCAGTATCACCCAAAATTAGCACTTCACCACCAGTCATGTACTCACAACCGTGGTCACCTATACCCTCTACTACCGCAGTAGCACCAGAGTTACGCACAGCGAAACGCTCGCCTGCTTTTCCACGAACATACAGCTCGCCAGAAGTTGCTCCATAAAGCGCCACGTTACCAATAATGATGTTTTGCTCTGGAACATAGTTGATATTGCCGAATGGATAAACCGCTAATTTAGCTCCAGATAAGCCTTTACCGACGTAGTCATTACCTTCACCTTCCAAAGTAAGCGTTAAACCTTTAGTTGCGAAAGCACCAAAGCTCTGTCCGGCAGAACCAAAGCACTTAAAGTTAATCGTATCCGCTGTTAATCCTGCACTCTTATGAACTTTAGAAATCTCATTTGATAACATTGTACCAATAGAACGATCGGTGTTTTTCACATCGAAATTAGCGAATACAGGCTCATTATTTAAAATGGCAGGTTGTGCAGCTGCAATTAACTGATGGTCTAATACTTTGTCTAAACCGTGATCCTGGCTTTCTGTGTTATACAAAGGTTGGCCATTTGAAGGTTCTTTGTACAATATTGGCATTAAATCTACGTGTTTTAATTTCCAGTCTGCATCTGCCACTTCTCTTGGCTTCAATAAGTCAGACTGGCCAATCATTTCGTTTACTGTTCTGAAACCTAATTCAGCCATTAATTCACGTACTTCTTGCCCTAAGAAATGGAACAAGTTTACTACGTGATCAGCATCGCCAGTAAACAATTTTCTTAAGTTAGGATCTTGCGTAGCCACACCTACTGGACAAGTATTTAAGTGACACTTACGCATCATAATACAACCAGAAGTTACTAACGCGGCAGTAGCAACACCCCACTCTTCTGCTCCCAATAACGCAGCGATGACGATATCTCTACCAGTTTTCAGCTGACCATCAGTTTGTAGTACCACCCTACTTCTTAAGCGGTTTTTAACCAAAGTTTGGTGCGCTTCTGCTAAACCAAGTTCCCAAGGCAAGCCGGCGTGTTGGATAGAAGTTAGTGGAGAAGCTCCAGTACCACCATCATATCCCGATACCAAAACTACATCGGCATGTGCTTTTGCCACACCAGCCGCAATGGTACCTACACCTGCTTTAGAAACCAACTTAACGTTAATTCTAGCCGCACGGTTTGCATTTTTCAAATCGTAAATCAGCTGCGCTAAATCTTCGATAGAATAAATATCGTGGTGCGGAGGTGGCGAAATTAAACCAACTCCTGGCGTAGAGTGACGAACTTTCGCAATCCAATCATCCACTTTGTGGCCAGGTAATTGACCACCTTCTCCAGGTTTTGCACCTTGAGCCATTTTAATCTGTAGCTCATCTGCATTGGTTAAATAATAACTAGTTACCCCGAAACGAGCCGAAGCAATTTGCTTAATGGCCGAACGCATTGAATCGCCATTGGCTAAAGTTTGGTAACGAATTTCATCCTCGCCGCCCTCGCCTGTATTACTTTTACCGCCAATTCTATTCATCGCGATCGCTAGCGTTGAATGTGCTTCGTGAGAAATTGAACCGAAAGACATCGCCCCTGTGGCAAATCTTTTTAAGATATTTTCTAGTGGTTCTACTTCATCTATACTAATTGACGGACGAGAATAGTTAAACTCAAATAAACCTCTAATGGTGTAAGCCTGTGTAGTTTGCTCGTTTACCAGTTTAGAGTATTTCTTAAATATCTGAAAATCGTTTCTTCGGGTTGCGTTTTGCAACAAGTGGATAGTTTCTGGATTAAACAGGTGTTTTTCACCTCTACGTCTCCACTTATAAGTACCACCGGCCGTTAAAATATTCTCAGTTTGTGTATGCTTTCCGAAAATGCGGTTGTGCTTAATTAAAGCTTCCTGCGCAATTTCATCTAAACCTAAACCACCAATACGAGAAACCGCACCTGTGAAATAAGTTCCTACTACCTGCTGGTTTAAGCCTAAAATCTCGAAAATCTGCGCTCCGTGATAAGATTGCAAGGTAGAAATTCCCATTTTAGAGAAAATCTTTAACAAGCCATCTTTTACAGATTTGATGTAGTTATAGTTTAACTGATCTTGCGTTAAACCACTCTCATTTTTAAATAGGTTGATGGTTTCTAAAGCTAGATACGGGTTAACTGCAGTTGCTCCGAAACCGATTAGCGTAGCAAAATGGTGCACCTCCCAAACATCTCCAGCCTCTACCACAATACCTACAGCACCTCTGTAACCTTTTCTTATTAAGTGGTGATGTACTGCCGAAACCGCCAGTAATGAAGGAATTGCAGCGTGAGTAGAATCTAATGCCCTATCGCTCAAGATAATCACTTGGAAACCATCTTCCACAGCATCCACTGCGTAACGGCACAAACGGTCTAAAGCTTTTTGTAAAGAACCAGGTTTTCCATCTGCCCTAAAATACATCTGTAATGTTTTAGACTGGAATAAACCGGTATCGATACTTCTTAATTTTTCTAACTCTTGATTGGTTAATACTGGATGTGGGATACCTACACAGTGACACTGCATTTGGTTCTCTTCCAATAAATTACCATTATTCCCCATAAAGCCTGCCAAACTCATTACCACTCGCTCGCGAATTGGATCAATTGGTGGGTTGGTTACTTGTGCAAATAATTGCTTAAAATAAGATGAAAGATGTTGTGGTTGCTTAGAAAGCACTGCTAATGGTGTATCTGTTCCCATTGAACCTATGGCTTCCTTACCATCTATCGCCATTGGCTTTAAAAGCAAGTCTATGTCTTCTCTAGTATATCCAAATACCTGCTGGTAATTGAATATTGAACTTTCTGAAAGATTGGTGAACATTACACGTGGTTCTGGTAATTCTTCCAATCTAATTTGATATTGGTTAATCCAATCTGCATAAGGGCGGCGACCGCAAACTTGTTGCTTAATTTCGTCATCGCTAATGATACGCCCCTGCTCCATGTCCACTACAAACATTTTTCCAGGAGTTAACCTACCTTTTTCGATTACAGTGCTTTGGTCAATCTCAACCGCTCCCGATTCAGATGCCATAATCACTCTGTCATCGCTGGTAAGTACGTAACGCGATGGGCGCAAACCGTTTCTATCTAAAGTTGCACCAATTAGGCTGCCATCTGTAAAAGCGATAGCTGCCGGCCCATCCCATGGCTCCATTAATGAAGCATGGAATTGATAGAAAGCACTCTTGATCGGATCCATATCCTTGTTTCCGTCCCAAGCTTCTGGTATTAACATCATTAACACATGTGGCAACGAGCGGCCAGCATGCAATAGTAATTCTACTACGTTATCTAAACATCCCGAATCTGACTGGGTTTCGTCAATCACCGGCAAAATCATATTCAACTCCTCCGGAGTAAAAAATGGTGATGCAAATGATTTCACACTTGACCTAAACCAGTTCAAATTTCCTTGTAGCGTATTGATTTCACCATTATGGGCAATATGCCTAAATGGTTGTGCCAAACGCCAAGACGGGAAGGTATTGGTTGCAAAACGTGAGTGTACCAAACCGAAGGCCGAAACCATACGCTTATCGCTAAGCTCAGTGTAATAGGTACGAACCTGCAAAGAAGTTAACTGACCTTTATATACAATAGTTCGTGATGAAAACGAAGCGATGTAAAAATCTTGTTTACTGTCTTTTACAGAGTTATAAATAGTTTTAGTGATATAAGTTTTAAGCACAAATAGTTTACGCTCAAAATCTGCACCTGCTGGCACATGATAAGGGCGAGAAACAAAAACCTGCTCAATTTCTGGCTCTACAGACAAGGCCATATTACCTATATCGGCAGTATCTACCTGAACCTTACGAAAGCCTAGCACTTCAAAACCTAGCTTTTCGGCTGTGCGGTAAATAATCTCTCTACATTCTTCTCTTGCCCTAATCTCTTTTGGCATGAAAAGCATACCCACACCGTAGTCGCCATATTGTGGCAAACTAAAGCCAGTACGCAAGCATTCGTCAAATAAAAATTCGTGGGGAACCTGTATCATTATACCGGCACCATCTCCGGTATTAGGCTCAGCACCACATGCGCCGCGGTGATCCAAATTCTCCAAAATGGTAAGCGCATCTGTAATGTTCTGATGTGATTTTCTCCCTTTCACGTGGGCAACAAAACCTATACCGCAAGCGTCATGCTCAAAACTGTCACGGTACAACCCCTGTTGTTCATTTAAATTTTCCATTTATTAGTTGGTTGTAGT
>Ga0256901_1000932_pt1 | contig 15446 bp, 17 predicted proteins | sample MC6MC0689MT_FD_190200 | JGI IMG/M metagenome (GOLD analysis project Ga0256901, IMG submission 190200) | Metatranscriptome of enriched soil aggregate microbial communities from Iowa State University, Ames, United States - MC6-MC0689-MT... | ecosystem: Environmental > Terrestrial > Soil >... | reverse complement strand
CGCGGTCAGAAGTCATCGGGGAAATCAAATTCGCTGAATGAACGCTACCGCCATCCGACGAGGCTGGCGACCCAGCGATTGATGTCGGATTCTTGCCATCCCGCGCCGTTGGTGCCGATCTTGATCTGGGCTGGAAAAGTGCCTTCTGCGATCTTGCGGTAAATGGTGGACCGGGACAGCACGGTGCGGGCGAGAACGGTCTTCAAACGGACGATACGGTCTGGTTGAGGCATGGCTGCGCTGCCCCCTGCTGGTTGTTTCTGACGATTGCAGAGGCCAGTGAGGGCAACGAATTATCGTTGTGCAACAGATATTCAGGCAGCGTAGGGCTATGGCGTAGAAACGGCGGCAAATAAGAAAGCTCTTCGCGATACAATCCGACGCCCCGGCTTCTGCCAAGGCCATGACTGAGGGAAAGTTGCTGCCCCAGCCTCATCCCCGAGTCGAAATCCATGTCGATACCGAGTTGCTTCTTGCGACCTTCGAGCAGGGATTCCATCTGGGGATCGCGCTCAGGGCTTTTTGTCATGTTGCCCATCTCCGCCCGCGCGGCCTTGTAGCCGGAATAGTTGCCTGCCACATACTGGCAGTCACCGGTCTGCTTGAGGTCCCGGAACCGCTCCGCGAAGCGGTCGGCGCGTATCTCGGTTTCCCGTTGCACGGCGTGCCCTGCGGGCATGGCTCGCTCTCGATCACCAGAAGCCACATCAGTCGCAAAGCCGGGGTTCTTCTTGTAAACCGCCTCGGCGTCGCGGGAACCGTGAGGATGCACATCGTCAACTCCGGCACGGGCTTCGGGCAGCTCCTGCAGACCAGCCTCAGGTTTCGAACGGTCTGGACCTGGTGCCACGCTTGATCTCACGATAGGCTGATTTTAGTGGAGAACAACCAGGTATACAGAGGCAGCCACGATTGCCACAAACCACCATGCAGATCCGAACAGAAGCCGGTCAAGCGCAAGGCGTATCTCCGGTTTCCTCAGGGCCGAAATCCTGTCGGAACTCTTCACCATCTGATACACGATCAGATAGAGAATGATCGCGGTCAAACCAGTTGTCCACCCCAGCCGGACAAGTTGATCCGGCATGCCTGGTACTCCCAGTATCCAGGGGAACAGTAGTAGTCCGAAAATTACAGCGACCGCATCGGGGAAAAATTTCAAAACCATGACTGACATACTAAAATAGGCACGCGCGTTTACTGTGTTGTGAACCGACGGGACCGTACAGAAAAGAACAAAGCTCACTCCGGCCTGAGCAGGAGGGCTTTGTTCTGTATGCAGAACGAAAGATTATCAGAGATCGACCGGCTTGCCGGATTCTTCTTCTTCAAGTGTTACAGCAACATCGGCGTTGGCCGAAAGACGAACCGTCTGGTCGCTTTCAATGTCGGCAACGAATCCAATTTCAATATAATGATAATGATCCTGATGAGCCGCAGAATTGCCGGCTTTCTTAAGCTTGATACGGTTGTCTTCCAGACGATCAACCGTTCCGATGCGAACACCATCGGCACCGATCACTTCCATATTTTCATGTATTCTGTGCTTCATTGTCGTTTCTCCAGGAGTACGATTCAGTTGCAGCTGGACAGATAGCGCTGGAATATCAGATGGCTATCCCCTGATCTTACAAATCTTCTATCGTCGCGTCCAGAGAACTCTGCAGAACGGTTCAGTTTAGCTCTTTCCCGTGTGGCCGCTGCCATCATCACAAACGGTTTCCCTGGCATCGCCTGCCTTCCCTTACAGCGAAATCCCGGAGTAGGTTGGGGTGACGCAGAAGCCGATCTGGTGCTGGCGGTGCGGGTCGGCTGAAATACGACACGATTATTCCATGTCTGGTATTTCACCAAAATGATAGAAAATGGCCGGAGGCCCGTATTCTCCGATATCAGGATCGGCTTCGCGGCTCCACGCCACAATTCCACTGTGCTTGCCTTCAAGCGCTCGTGCCGCGCGCAGGGCACGTCCTTCGCTGTCAAAAGCTATCGGATCGAATGCAGCAATCAGATCGCCATCATCGCTGCGATCAAAGGCTGCAACCACAATCAGTTTTGCCGCGGTCATCGATTTCGGTTCCTTTAACGCCGGGATCAGGCTCTGCATTGCGGTCTGACTAATTCTTGTCCGAAACCAAAGCCCCGATCTTGTGAGGTTATTGGATGCGGGAGCATACCCTTATTGATCTGATTACCATCAATCCGGATCGGCTCTTGTCAGAATGTTCTATAAATGTTCCTTTTCTTGCGTTATGTCAACCTGGAACCCGTAACGCCATATGAGCGCATCTGCACTGATCTGACCTGCCGATGGCGAAGGCAGACAACCGCGCATCACTGACTGCGATGAAAACCAGACAGAAAACAGGCTGTTTGCCGGATTGATGCCGTTGACGCGCTCGGTGACAGACAGAAGACCGCCAGCCAGCGGAGTCTGGAAAACTGAAGTTAAGCGCGCCGGCGCCACTCTGTCTTTAAATCGGCGATCGAATTTCGCATGGTCTGGAAAATTATCGCCGGCTTGCGGTCGGGCTGCTTTTGCGCGAGGAAGCGTCAGACCTGAGAGGAGAAGGGTTCAATCCTGAAATACGCCTCGGGCAGATAACAGACAACGGTCTGGTTATGGGCTGGTCAGCGGCATTCCTTTGTTGCTGCGCCGGACCACTTACAGAACCGGCCGAAACCCGGTGTCCCAGTGGATATTAATGCCATAACCGTATTTGCTTCCATCGCGCGGGACGACAACGCCGCGTGGTTATTTTCCAACAGCGCTGGCGAAGTGTGTGTGCGTCCGGCACGCGGTTCGGCCTGGCGGGGACTGGCAGGCTCTCTCCTATCTGACTGGTACGGGCGTACAGGCCCGGTGTCTGAAAAAATGATGCCCCAATACCCGCCGACGCGGCTACCCATAAATGTGGTATACCCGTCAGGCGCAATCTGCCACGGCGTGTCCGTATTACGCTTAACCGCCGAAGGATATTGTGCTCCGATCCTGATCGGATTGCCAGCATCCTTCGTTCGCGTTCCCCACTGTTGTCTTTCATCACACCAATCATGGTGATTTCGACGCCTCATCGCGTCGATCACCACTTGTGGCGTGCGTTAATGATTTACTTTCCCCATCGTTTTTTCAGAATGACGGGCAGATGCAGCTGAATAATGTAAACCAGTAATGCTGCGGCCCATCCAAGCATCAGTGTTCCACTTGCTGCCGCCATCGGACCAAACAGGCGGGTCTTAGCCGCTTGATTGAGATCGCCGGATCCCAGTGTCGTATAGTTAAGCATAGCCGTATAAAATGCGTCCCCGTAATTATCAATAAGGCCCATGTGATAATACGTGGTTGCCCAAATGGTCACACTTGCGCACAGGCAAACGAACAGGACAATGTAGAGAACAATCAGAGAAGCCAACAGAAAGGCAACTCTGTTTTCATCGATTTTGTTGCCGATTGCGTGAACAAACCAATAGACCACGAGCGTTGCCAGCAGATGAACCAGCATCACGGCAATGCCGGCTACAGAGCCAATGATAAAGTCGGACAGCATCGCGGTTTCCTGGTTTCGTGAAGGCCATGGTGACCGACAATAGTGCCGACCGGTTAAGGTGCCGTTTAAGTTTGCGGACCAGTAGTTGAAAGTCCTCTGCCATTTAACAGGAGGCGCTGTCACGCGTTGCGATGGCCAGGGGGTTAACCGAAACTGCAACTGCAAGTTTCTGAATATCCGGAGAGTTCGCCTTTCGCGATGGCTGTGCTGGCTTGCAAACCTGATGGGCTATTCGTTTTTGATAGCGGCACTGCGAAATGGCCGGGCCAGCACCGCGAGGATGATACTGAACGCAGAGTAATCGTTGACTGCGCGTTTACCGGCGACGGGTAACCGGTTCGTAACGTCGACCGCCTGCAGTGCAAGCGGCCAGACAAGAAGTCCCACGGAAAGGCTGACTGGCCAGCGCAATCCTGAGCGGCTGCTTCCGCGTCAATAAGCTATAACCGGAACGGCCACACTGCCAGGATTCAGATCTAAAATAGCGAAAGCCCGCTTCGCGGGAGGAGGATGCGAAACGGGCTAATCTGAAAAGCGCGGCTATTGGGAGGAGGAGTGCCGCGCCTCGGATTCAGCCTCTGGGAGGAGGAGTGAGACTGAACACCCTCTGAATAGCTGTTCGCGATACCGGCCACAAGAATCAAAAACGCATAGCTGCTATGCATACCCGAAATGCAAAACCGCCCGGCAGCGACTGAGCGCGCACAGGCGGTTTGATCCTCCCAGGAGGCCGCTGACTATCAGTAATATAATAGTAAAGCAAGAAGTACTTTGAAGTACTTAATCCTACTAAAATAGTGGAATAAACAATGCGTCTGCAAAAGATACCGGTCTTTTGCCATCATCGGTACGCCACAGCATGGAACACAATAATACAGGGCCCGTATCGCGTTCTGGGCGGGGGGCTTGGGTCACGCGATACGGGTGCCGTCCTGTAAACAGGGTGCTTTATATCAATAAGCCTCAGTGCGAAAAACAACAATGACAGTTTGTTGCAGTTGCAAATGGTTGGTGCGGCAGCCGTCTCTCACGCGGTGGCAACGCTTCGCGTTGCGCCAGGACGTTGCGGATTATAAAACCTGTCCCCGGATCAGCATTTCCAGAAGTCATGCAGGAGCGATGTCCCTGCATGTGACGTGTGATGACTTTGATTGTGGAAAGACGCTCGCTTTGATAGTGTCATTCGAAATGCCTGGTATGGTGGCATTTAAGCATATCTGGTTTCGAAAGCCCGTTACCTCAATCGGGAAACGCGCTTACATTGCGTAGTATCCACGGTCGTGCTTTCGGGTATGGCAAGAAAAAAGGCTTCAGCAACGTTATCGGCTGCATTGATATGATCGCGGCGGCGCAGCTTGCTAAAGAGCATCAAACAGCGGCATCCCCCGTCACGATGAAGCCGCAAACAATTGTCTGCAATTCACGACGTATCACCAGGGTCTTTTTCAGCAGGCGATGTTCTGACAGTCACTGACCGTCAGAACAGCTTACGTCCGGCTAGCAGAACTAGCCCTTTGCTGCTTCTGCAAAACGCGGATCAAATGTCTGGGCAAAAGTGATATTCGCATTGGCCAGCTCGGGGTCGAGTGCCTTGAGCATACCAAGCATGCTCGCAAAACCATCCTCCGCAATCATACCTTTTTCCGAGTACATCGCGCGTGATTTTTCAAAGCCGGTCTTATAGAGCGCACGATCGCCAAGCAGATACTCTTCCGGTACCGCATCTGCTACATCGTCCGCTGAGGCCTGATGGATCCAGTTGAGGGACTTGACGAAGGCGTTTACAACACGCTGGGTGGTGATCGGATTAGCGTCGATAAAACTCTGCTGAACATAGGCGATAGCCGCAGGATTGGTGCCGCCAAATAATGCCCTCGTCCCTTCTTCAGTACGGGTGTCCAGTAACAGGGAAATGTCTCCGTCGACTTCAAGCCGGGTGATTACAGGATCAAGATGCACCAGAGCTGCGATTTCTCCCTTTTTGACCGCCGCGACCGCACTGGCACCGCCACCCACGCCGATTATTGATGCCGCATCAGCAGGAAGCCCGCTCTTGATCAGCGCATACTGAAGAAACAGCGATGTTGATGAACCGGGCGCAGTTACGCCAACATTCTGCCCTTTAAGATCTGCGATGGTTTTGATCTCGCCAGCAAGATTCTTGCGGACTGCGATGCAAATACCTGGAAAACGGCCGAGCTCACAGATCGCCTTAATATCCTGACCGCGGTTTTGCATGCGGATTGTATGCTCGTATGCGCCTGTCACAACATCCACCGATCCACCGATCAGGGCCTGAAGGGATTTCGCACCGCCGCCAAAGTCATTGACGGTCACCGAAAGCCCCTCCTGCTCAAAGAAGCCTTTGCGTTCGGCTATGGTGAGCGGAAGATAGTAAAACAGTGGCTTACCACCTACACCAAACATCAGTTCTGGCTTTTCGGGCGCAGCTGCCGCATCCTGGGCATAGGCCGGCAGTCGCGATGCAAGTCCGGAAAGGCTCATGGCTGCGGCGCCAAGCAAGATGTCTCTGCGGGTGAAATTCATGAGGGCTCTCCTTGCCTTCGTGTTGCTGTTTACGCGCCTGCAGCGCCACCGGATTTTGGTCGCCAGATGAGCAGGCGTTCCTCGACGAGCGTTACAATCCAGTCAATGAGAAGAACGAATGCTGTGAGGACGAACATGCCGGCAAATACCCCCGTTACGTCGAAAACCCCCTCTGCCTGATGGATAAGATAGCCAAGTCCGGCCGACGAACCCAGATACTCACCAACCACTGCACCAACCACAGCAAAACCCACCGCGGTGTGCAGACTGGAAAACATCCATGACAGCGCCGAGGGAAGATAAACGTTGCGCAAAAGCTGCCGTTCATTCATTCCCAGCATCCGTGCATTGGAGAGCACCGTCTGGTTCACTTCTTTCACGCCCTGGTAAACGTTGAAAAAGACGATGAAAAAGACCAGCGAAACTCCCAGCGCGACTTTGGACCAGATACCAAGCCCAAGCCACAGCGCGAAGATCGGCGCCAGAACCACACGTGGCAGTGAATTTGCCGCTTTTACATAAGGGTCAAAGATTGCTGCCAGCAGAGGCTTGCGGGCAAACCAGAAACCTATCATCACTCCGGCTGCCGAACCGATCGCAAATGCCAGCATGGCTTCCAGCAGCGTAATGCCAAGATGATACCAGATTGTACCTTCGACAAACCATTTCCAGATGCGCAGACCAACATCCGCCGGCGTCGAGAAGAAAAACTGCGATTTCGAAGGGTTGCCAAACAGATGAGTGGCGGTAAACACGTGCCAGATCGCCAGAACCACGACCGCGACACTAAGCTGCGCAAGGAAAAGAACCGGCTTTTTCATGAGCGTGCTCCGCTTGTCTGCTGATACCCCTTAAGAACTTCCTCTTTAAGCGCGTTCCAGATTTCACGATGAATTTCGTGAAAAGCGTGATCAAGACGGATTTCCGAGATCACCCGCGGTCGCGTCAGTGCGATGGGGTATTCGGCCATAATGCGTGAACGCGGACCTGCCGACATGATAACCACACGATCAGCGAGAGCGATGGCTTCCTCAAGATCGTGCGTGACAAACATCACCGCTTTTTTGTCCTGTGACCACAAGTCAAGCAAAAGGTCGCCCATGATCACACGCGTTTGCGCGTCGAGCGGTCCAAAAGGCTCGTCCATCAAAAGATATTTCGGATTGCGGATCAACACCTGTGCAAGGCCGACACGTTTGCGCTGGCCCCCAGAAAGCATATGCGGATAGCGGTCACCGAAATTGCCAAGTCCCACTTTTGTCAGCCACGCTCGTGCCTGATCCCGTGCCTGTGCCTTTGCCGTGCCCGCAACCTGCAATCCTATAGCGACATTATCCAGCACCGTTTTCCATGGCATCAGAGCGTCCTGCTGAAACAGATACCCGGCTTTCCGATTGAGGCCCCGCAGAGGCTGGCCTTCGATTTCTACCGTTCCTCCGGCCGGGTCGAGCAGGCCGGCAACTGCATTGAGCAGTGTCGACTTTCCGCAGCCTGTCGGGCCGACAATCGCAACAAACTCGTTCTGAGCAACCTCAAGGTTACTTTCTGCGACAGCGTCAAACCGACCGCCATTGGCGAGCCTGAACGAAATCTGCACGTCTTTAAGATGAATGGCCGGGACCGGTCGCGTCGTAACAGAAGGGGAACTGGGTGTGCGGTTCATTGTTCCATGTTCCCGGCGATGCAGCGCAGGGGCGCGGGGTATTTCATACAAAACTCCTCCAGGCGCACCTTATTCAGATCGGGCACAAGAGTTTCCAGTCCTGCCAGCCCGGGTGCGCACACGGCATTTGGTCGGAGCCTACCTATACCAATCGGGCAATAAGGTGCAATGCATTCTGGCCCTGGCATGTCATTTTATCTACAATATTAAGTCTATACGAAATATTCTTACGCGACATTTTGCGTGCAGGGCGAAGGACCAAAGCCGTCCTGCACGGCTTTGTCAGCGCAGCGTACCCGAAATTTCCGCCTGAACCTCTTTAAGTGCTGGCAGCAAAGCTGTTACCGCGAGACCGACTGGATCTGGTGTTGCGGCAAATCCGACGTTCAGGGCCGCAACTGTCTGCCGGCGAAAATCAGTTAATGGAACCGCAAGCGAGCGCAGTCCCAGTTCAACTTCCTGGTCAATGACTGCATAACCAAGCCGGCGCACATCTTCGAGCTCGTTCAGCACATCAGCAACCGCAGTCCGGGTCCTTGGCGTCCGTGCCTCAAGTGGCGCCGATGACACGATATCCCGGGCCTGCGACCCGGGCAGCGCAGCCAGCAGAACGCGTCCCATCGACGTACAATAGGCCGGCAAACGCGAACCGGGCATCAGGGTGACAGACATAACACGCTGTTGTGCTGCCCGCGCCACATAAACAATCTCTGCACCATCAAGAATGGACACTGACGTGCTCTGGCCAATCTGCTCTGACAGTTCATCCAGGTAAGGCTGCACCAGGCGCGGCAGCGGCATGGCGGCCAGACAACCGGTGCCCAGCCGGAGAATGCGCGGCGTGACCGTGAAATATTTGCCGTCATAGGCGCAGTAGCCGAGGTCTGCCAGTGTGAGAAGACAGCGCCGTGTAGTTGCACGATCATAACCTGTGATTTCGGCCGCATCACTGATGCTCAGTTTCGGGCGATCGGCGGTGAATGCCTCAATTACCTTCAGCCCTTTAGCGAGCCCTCCCATCTGATCCCGCGCTTTCACAGTCACCGTCATCTCCATTTGTGCGTATACCGAACAAAAAATTCATATCGCACAAATTGTTTGCAGTCGAGATCACTTCAACCTAGTCCTTGTGCGGAGCAGATCGGTGTCCTTCCGCAGCAGGGAGAGAGGTTATGGACAAAGTCACGGGCAGTCTTGCTGAAGCGGTCACAAGGATCGGCGACGGTGCAACCGTTATGATAGGCGGCTTCGGAGGGGCAGGCGCGCCTGTCGAACTCATCCACGCACTGATCGAACACGGCCCTGGAAACCTCACAGTTATCAATAATAACGCTGGCAACGGTCGGATAGGTATTGCAGCTATGATTGATGCGGGCATGGTCAGCAAACTGATCTGCTCGTTTCCGCGCTCATCAGATCCCCGGGCCTTTACCCAAAAGTATCTTTCCGGTGAAATTGAGCTCGAACTGGTTCCGCAGGGGACGCTCGCTGAGCGCATCCGTGCCGGTGGCGCTGGCATTCCCGCTTTTTATACTCCAGCCGCCTACGGTACCGAGCTGGCGGACACAAAGCCAGTCAAAGTGTTTGAAGGCCGGCCCTATGTGGAGGAGCGCTGGCTGAAAGCCGACTTTGCACTGATCAAAGCCCATTACGCTGATCGTCACGGCAATCTCACATACCGGATGGCCGCCCGGAACTTCAATCCCCTGATGTGCACAGCAGCTGCACACACGATCGTCCAGGCATCGCATATCGTAGACCCCGGCATACTCGATCCTGAACAGATCATCACGCCAGGTATTTTCGTCAACAGCCTCGTGCTGGTTGCGAATCCGCGACAAGAGGAACAGCTCGTTCGGGAAGGCGGAGCGTGGTCATGACGTTCGACACTTTTGAGAATATCAAACTCTCCAATGCCCAGATTGCCTGGCGGGCAGCACAGGACATAGCAGACGGTGCCTATGTAAATCTGGGGATCGGCTTTCCGGAAATGGTCGCGCGCTACCAGCCCGCCGGCCGGCAGGCGATCTTTCATACCGAGAATGGTATCCTCGATTTCGGAGCGGCGCCCTTGCCGGGCAGCGAAGACTGGGATTTGATTAACGCAGGGAAAAAGGCTGTCACGCTGAATCCGGGAGCTGCATTTTTCCACCATGCTGACAGTTTTGCTATGGTAAGAGGCGGGCATCTCGACGTCGCCATTCTGGGGGCCTATCAGGTAGCGCAGAACGGTGATCTGGCGAACTGGCGGGTCGGTACGTCCGGCGTTCCAGCCGTCGGTGGCGCTATGGATCTTGTTCACGGTGCAAAGCAGGTGGTGGTCGTCACAGAGCATCTGACCCGAAATGGCGAGCCGAAACTGGTCGGGGAATGCACATTTCCTCTCACCGGAGTTGGGTGTATCACCCGCGTTTATACCAGCCATGCGGTCATCGATATTGTTGAGCGCCAGTTTGTTGTCCGCGAAATGCTCGCCGACATGTCATTCACCCAATTGCAGGCAATGACCGGTGCGCCCCTTCATACCGACGGGGCTGTCGCAGACCTGATCGTTCCGCACCTCTGAAAGAAACCAATGACAGTCCACGCTTATATCTGTGATTATGTCCGTACGCCCATTGGACGATATGGCGGCGCGCTGGCGACCATACGTGCCGATGACCTTGGCGCCGTCCCCTTGCGTGCGTTGATGCAGCGCAATCAGTGTGTGGACTGGGAGGCCGTTGATGATGTTGTCTTCGGATCTGCAAATCAGGCAGGCGAAGACAATCGAAACGTTGCCAGAATGGCACTGCTGCTGGCAGGGTTTCCCACCGCCGTGCCTGGCTCAACGATCAATCGCCTTTGTGGCTCTGGCATGGATGCAGTGATCACAGCTGCCCGCGCCATTCGGGCACAGGAGGCTGAGCTGGTCATTGCCGGTGGCGTGGAAAATATGAGCCGTGCACCATTCGTGATGCCAAAGTCAGAACATGCATTTTCGCGCCAGGCCGAAATTTACGACACCACCATTGGCTGGCGGTTTGTTAATCCTTTGATGGAACAACGCTATGGTGTCGACTCTATGCCGGAAACCGGCGAAAATGTTGCACAGGACTATCATATCTCCCGTGAAGATCAGGACGTATTCGCTTTCAACAGCCAGAGAAAAGCTGCTCTGGCGCAAACCAATGGCCGGCTGGCACGGGAAATCGTTCCTGTGACTGTCCCACAGCCCCGGGCTGGTTCGATCACTGTTGATCGGGATGAACATCCACGCGCTACCACCCTCGAAGCGCTTGGCGCACTCAAAGCCCCATTCAGGGCCGGCGGCTCGGTGACAGCCGGGAATGCGTCCGGCGTTAATGATGGTGCGGCGGCACTCATCATCGCCTCAGAGAGAGCGGCAAATAAATATGGTCTGACGCCTGTTGCGCGCGTCGTCGCCGGAGCAACGGCCGGTGTGCAACCCCGTATTATGGGAATTGGTCCGGCTCCGGCCGCACAAAAGCTTATGGGATCGCTTAAGCTCACCATGGATCAGTTTGATGTGATTGAACTCAATGAAGCGTTCGCCAGTCAGAGCCTCGCGGTTCTGCGTCAGCTGGGCGTCAGTGATTGCGACGCGCGCGTAAACCCGAACGGCGGCGCGATTGCGCTCGGGCACCCGTTAGGCATGTCGGGCGCCCGCATTACCGGGACTGCGGCTCTGCAGCTTGCTGAAACCGGAGGGCGTTACGCGTTGTCAGCAATGTGTGTGGGGGTCGGACAGGGTATCGCACTGGTCATTGAACGCGTATAATCAGCACTGAAGACTGACATCCTGCGACGCATGCCGGCTGTTTTTTCAAACTTCAACTATGGGTGGGGCTCAGTATGTTGCACCATGATCCGGAAAAGATCGCCAATCTTCTTGGTATCCGGCACAAAAGCAGCCCGCCTGTCCTTGCGATGCTCGAGCGACATGCCGGAAAGCTCCTGCTCTTTGTCCTGCTGGGGGGACTGGCTGCTGGTTTGCTGCGCTGATCAGTGTGGGTTCGCGATCTGCCGGTAAAGGGCAGTGTCCGGGCCTGTTTCCTCCGCTTCTGCGACTTGTCTGATCCAGTGCAGGAAGGCTTCACCCGCGCTGCTTCGTTGCCGCCCTGGCTCGGTCAGGAGCAGATAGGCATCCGCGCCAACAAGTGTTGCACCGGCAAATGGCGTAATCAGCTCTCCACGCCTCAGTGCCGCTTGCGCAAGTTCAATCGCATAAAGGGCAATGCCGTCCCCTTCAATGGCTGCCTGCTCAAGTAGCGGTGTGTCGCGAATAATATGGCCCGTCTGGAAATGCTGCGATGGCAATCCGAGCTGACGCGCGAACGCCATCCAGCCACCGTAATCGCGGTCATGGAGCAACACACATTTCAACAGATCGGGCAATGATACCAGTCCGTTCCTCTCCATGAAACCGGGAGCGCACATCGGCGTAAATGTGAGACCGATCAGTGTCTCGCAGTGATAGTCCGGCCAGTTGACTGCTTTGCCCCATTTGATGGCCACTTCAGTTTGACCCGAGAATTCAAGCTGTTTGTCAGACAGGTTGATTTGCAGTTTGAGTGCCGGGTGATCTTTGAGAAAACCTTTCAGGCGTGGCGCCAGCCACCGGGTGCTGAATGCAGGCTCAACTTCTATTTCCAGCGGATCGGACACGCCGCTCCGGAGCTGAGAGAATGCGCGCTCTAACATCTCAAGCGCAGGGTCAATCGCCAGCGCAAGCGCGCTGGCAGCGCTGGTGGCAACAACATTGTGCGGCGAGCGCTCAAACAACACAATTCCAGTCTCGTCTTCCAGCCGTCTTATACGATGGCTGACAGCAGACTGCGTCAGATGGAGACGCTGCGCTGCGTGCGAAAAATTCCTGGTTCTGTAGACTGCAAGAAACGTCACAAGCAGTTCTATGCCGGGGACACGCTGTGAAACCATGATGATCCTCTGTCATCAACATCATGCACAGATTTCGTTTCCAAACCAGCTTCCAGCCGCATAAATTCAGTGCTGTCGCGACAAAAAAATCAAACACAACACCGACTTAGAGAGGGACACCTCAAATGACGAACCGGGCACCTGACACGGTGGGAAAAAACGGCGATGAGGACAGGCTTCGGCAGGAACTGGCTGCGGCCTTCCGTCTGGCCGTGCGCCATAACTGGCACGAAAGTGTCGCAAATCATTTCAGCGTGGCCGTCTCTGCGGATGGAAAGCAGTTTCTGATGAATCCGCGCTGGCGTCACTTCTCCCGCGTCAGAGCCTCGGACTTGCTGCTGCTTAATGTTGATGACGCGTCCACCATGGCCAGACCCGATGCGCCTGATCCTTCGGCATGGACCATCCATGGCTGTATCCATGCAGCAAGACCGGATGCGCGCTGTATTCTTCACGTCCACTCGAGCTACGCAACGGCGCTGGCCAGCCTCGCTGATCCGCAAATCAGGCCCGTCGATCAGAATACGGCGCGTTTCTTCAATCGAACAGCCGTTGATATCGATTTTGGGGGTATCGCTGATGATCAGCGCGAAGGTCAGAGACTGGCAGCGATACTCGGTAATAAGCGCTCGATGATTATGGGAAATCATGGCGTGCTGGTCACGGCGGCAACCGTCGCCGAAGCCTATGACGAGTTGTATTTTCTGGAGAGGTCCTGCAAAACGCTCGTGCTTGCTTATTCCACCGGCCAGACGCTCAATATCATGTCTGACGCGCTTGCCGAGAAGACGGCCCGGGAATGGGAGGATTACCGCGAAATGCCGTTCGCACATTTTGCGGAAATGCGCCGTATTCTCGATGAAGAAGAGCCATCTTACGCGCAGTGATTTTATCGGGTCCGCCACGCTTGCCATCGGCGGCATTGCTGCATCAGCAAAATTTAAAGCCGCTGGTGAACGCCAGCGGCTTTCCGGTTCTGCAGCGCAAAACAGTCTGATGAAACAGGATCAGAACTGAACCGACAGACCGACGACAGGTCCATGCTGGGTCACTCTGTATCTGAATTCCTCAGCACCATCATTATCACGGTAATCCTGGTACAGCGCCCGGTAGCCGATACGCCAGGTGGTCGGAACATCAAAGACGAGCGTACGGTAGCCAAGATAAATCTGACCGTTGGCGCTCAGCTTAGTGCCCGCGCCAAAGCCGCCAATATCTGCTTCTGCGAAGATGTTCCAGCGATCATTGATGTCATAGAAAATGCGGGTTCCAACAAATGGATCTGTCCATTCCGCCTTGCGGGACGTGCTGAATGGCCCGACATTGAGCTGCGCTTTCAGCTCAGTCCACCGGACGCCAACGGTCGGCTCAATTGCAAATACCCGCTGCCCGCCAAAAAGCGTCGTCCCGTCCAGCGGCTGTTCGTAAAGGCGATAATAGGCGCCGCCTGAAAGGGTTGTCGAAGTGATATCCATGTCGAGCTGTTCGCTCAGAACATCGGCGCCCTGACTGGTTTTGGTGTACTGGCCGTCAAAGTAAAAACCGTAGGTCCCATTTGTCACTTCGACATTGCCCATAAAGCTCACATCAAGGTTGTCGAAAATATCTCTGAACGGGACATCAACATCCGTTCTCAATCCAAACAGACCCGCGCTGCCGTTCAGTGATGCACCCCACACATAAGGGCTGAAAATGACGCGCCAGCGCTGCTGGTCCTGCAGTTCAGTCTCAACGGGAGGAGGTGCAATAATATCTGCGGCGTGGCTTGCCCCGGCTGCCGCCAGTGTTAAAGATCCAGCGAACGCAATATTCCTGAAAGCGGCTGCCAGTAAATTGCTTCCATCGGTGCGACAATTATATCTGATCACGGCGTTGTCCCCACAAGACCTAATTTAGTGATATATAAAAAACACGATTCTCAATCTATGCTCCATGATTTGGCTAATTCTAGCAAGAAGAAAATAGCAAAAAGGAATATGGTGCCAGAGTTTTGTTGATTTACCTTAATAGTGTGATCAAATTGTACTCTATAGAATTGGGTTTATTTTATATTTCTTTCTTGTGAAATGCCGCATGGTTCGCAAGAGGGCTGTGTTTTTTCAATCAGTGCCTCCCTGCTCGTACAAATCTGCACCGCGCAACTGCATCAGTTTCGCCAGCCGCTGCGCCGTATCCTTGATGGCTTCGCAATGTGCCTCAAAATTATCCTCAATCACCGCACGATAAGGGCCGGTGACCCCAACAGCATATACAACAGGTGCACGCTGAAGAATGACCGGGACTGCGATCGTTCCAAGCCCGGCTACGTGTTCGGCGAGATCTGTTGAGTAACCGCGCGCGCGGATGAGCTGATATTCCTCCAGCAGCGGGGCTGCCTGCGTTTTCGTCTGGTCCGTAAACTGCACAAGATCTTCCGACAAAAACCTGCTGATCAGCTCAGGCGTCTGAAACGCCATAATCGCCTTGCCGGAGGCTGTTGCATTGATTGGCATCGCCATGCCTGGCATCACATAGGTCCGGACCGGCGTATCCGGCGCCACACATGTCACCGATCGAACTTCTTTGCCGTCAAGCTTTGAAATAAATGCAGACTGGCCGGTTTTTTCAGCGAGAATCTGCAATGGCTTCTGCGCAAGTGTGACAACCCAGCCAGTGTCAGGCGAAGCGTGCAGCAGTTTAAGAAGACGGTCACCCAGTTTGAAAGTCCGGTTACGCGAATTCTGTGTGCTGATCATGCCGCTGCTGAT
>Ga0256901_1000929_pt1 | contig 15480 bp, 13 predicted proteins | sample MC6MC0689MT_FD_190200 | JGI IMG/M metagenome (GOLD analysis project Ga0256901, IMG submission 190200) | Metatranscriptome of enriched soil aggregate microbial communities from Iowa State University, Ames, United States - MC6-MC0689-MT... | ecosystem: Environmental > Terrestrial > Soil >... | reverse complement strand
CCGCTTTCCTGTATCTTATCGGCCTGACTCCCGCAGGCATCGATCCCGTTCCGATGGTCATGTGCGTGACCTCTGCTCTGTATATTTGGGCCATTCTGTCCACGAAGATGTTAACCGTTATCCCCATCGCCAAAGAGACGATCTTCGACAGCATGAGGGAAGGCGTTATCGTCCTGGATGCAGCGAATCGTCTGAGCGACTACAATCACGCGGTCGGGCGGATGATTCCCTCCCTCGGCCCGACTCTGATCGGGAAAACGCTGGACGAGGTCTGGAATGTGCTGACCGGGTCCCCGTACCCTTTCGCCCACCGGCCTGACGGCCGGGCGGAAGAACTGGTCTGGACGACCGATGGAGCGGAGCAGATCTATCAAGTCCGCTATTCCCCTCTTCTGCACCGCAACGGAGATGCCGCAGGCGGCCTGCTTATGTTCATCAATGTCACCGAGCTGAAACGGCTCCAGCGCGAATTGGAGCATCAGGCCTACTATGACGGTCTGACGCAAATTCTTAATCGCTCCCAATTCATTAGCCGCAGCCGGACAATGCTGGAAGAATGCCGACGGAACGGACAACCCTTCACCGTCGTGCTGTTCGACGTCGATTACTTCAAGCGGGTGAACGACAACTACGGACACGAGACGGGAGACAAGCTTCTCGTTCATGTCGTCGACGTCTGCAAAAGAAAAATTCCCCCGGACACGCTGTTCGCGCGTTACGGAGGAGAGGAGTTCGTGCTCGCGCTTCCTTCTACGCTTCAAGAGGGATTCGCGATTGCGGAACGGTTGAGGCAGGCTCTGGAATCCGAGCCGTTGACAGCTTCCGGTGAGGAGATTGCGGTCACTTCAAGCTTCGGAGTAGCCGAAGCCGAGAGCGGTCGGAACGATGCGCTCAGCGCTCTGCTGCGCCAAGCCGACGAGGCCCTGTATGCATCCAAACGCGATGGCCGCAATCGAGTCACCCCCTACAGGGCTCCTTCCCTGTTGCGCAGCTAAGAAGCCGTACGGCCCTTCGTCAATAGCTGCGCTAGCAGCTCCAATTGGCCTTCTATGGAGATCGGATCGAAAAAAGAGAAGCTGGCCCGATCCAGCACATACGCTCTGCCCTGCTCCACGGCGGGCAGGCTTCTCCAGATCGGGTTATCCTGCACATGCCGAATGCCTTCGCCCTCGTCCGACACGAAGAGGTACTCCGCGTTCGCGGCATAGAGCGGAAGCTTCTCCAGCGGCAGATTCTGTACAATCTGCAGGCCGCTGTCGATCGCTTGCCGCTGCACGTACTCCGGGATTCCGAACCGCAATCCGCGATAGATCGGCCAGCCGCTGCGACCGTAATTGTCTCCGAATACGGAGAACTCCCGGCCTTCCCTCTCGAATCTGACAATCGCGGCAACAGGCTGACGGCCTACGATTCCGGACAGCCTCTCGCGGACTTCGGCCGCCCGAAGCTCGAATCGCGATTCCAGTTCGTCGGCGGCATGAGGCCGATTGATCAATCGGCCGATCAACCTGACGTCCTCGAATATATTGCGCTGGCCCTCGTAAGGCAGCAGAACGGTCGGCGCTATTTTGGACATCGCCCCGTAATTGGATAGGTTGGCATCGTTCATCAGGATAAGATCGGGCTCCAATCTGGAGACGGCCTCCAGAGAAGGCTCGCAGCCGATATCCACAATCCCTTGCTCCATCTCTTGCAGAAATGTGCTGCCTCCCCACCACGTCAGATTGGCCCCGATCGGCTTCACGCCGATCGACAGCAGAACGTTGGCGTAATACAGCGCAACGATCCTCATCCCCTCCCGCGTATTCCGCACGTACTGCTTGGGGGATTGTCCGACCATCTGCTTAAACCTTCTGCTGAAATAATAGACGTCCTTAAAGCCGGCCCGCTGTGCGATCCGTTGCAAGCTCTCGTTGGAGGTGAGCAGCTGTTTCTTGGCCTGGTTCAGCCGCAGCTCGGTCATATAATCCACGGGGCTCTTGCCGGTCAGCTGCTTGAACAAGTGCGTATATTGCCGCGCGCCGATATTCGCTTGCCGCGCCAAAGCGTCTACGCTCATGTCGGCCAGGTCCAGCCTATGCAGCCGGTCTATCGAGCGTCGAACGGCTTCGCGGGACTGGAGCTGGCCACCCGGGTCGGAGCTGCTTCGGCAAAGCTCGTAAAGCAGCTCCTGCAGCCGAACATGCTGCTTAAACCGGGCCAGCTCCTCTTCCTCGTCGCGGTGACGCAGCAGTTCTTCCAACCGGCCTGCGATCTGGGCGAACGGCTGCGCGTTCAATTCCTCGTACGGCGGGCAATCAAACGGAGCAGCGGCCGTATGCCCGCCCTCTTCTTCCGCGACCGGGGCGGCGCGGAAGGACAGCCAAACCAGCTTCAGCTCGGAGGCGTTGTCGGAGAATACGTCGAACAGCGTATCCGGGGAGAGCAGGAAGCAGCTTGCCCGGGTCAACCGACGCCTTCTTCCGTCTATGACTGCTCCGCCGCTGCCCTGTAAGGTCGCAACGAAGACGTGAGTACGAGCATGCAATCTGTCGGGATGTTCGGAAGCTGAGCAACTGATTTGCGAGATGTCAACCAGTGTGAATAAGTAGGAGCTAAAAGGCAGAGACAAGCGGCCCATCGGGGAATCCCCCTTTTTATGATTGATAATCGTTATCAATGACTAGAGTGCCTTAATTCTAGCCGAACGGAACTCCGCACGCAACAAGAGTCCGTCCCATAAGCAGGGGTTGTGTAAAGCATTCATGAAAAAATAAAGACATCTATCTCCTTGAGATAGATGTCCGCTACATTCTTTATCGATTATTTTTTCGCTAACAGATCCGCGATCAGGTCAATCTGAGCGGAGATGGAGATCGGATCGAAATAGAAGAACTTCTTGTCCAGTTCGATAACGCGATTGCCCTTGACTACGGGAAGTCCCTTCCAGATCGAGCTGTCCTGGACGACCTCGAGCCCGACCCCTTCGTTCGAAACGAACAGATAGTCGGCGTCCTCAACGTATTCCGGAAGCTGCTCCAGCGGCAGTTCCTGAACGATCTGCGCCCCGCTGTCGATGACGGCTTCTTGGATCTTCGCGGGAAATCCCAGCTTCAGCCCCCTATAGATCGACCAGCCGCCCCGGCCGTAATTGTCGCCAAAAACGGTGAACTGACCGCCATTGCCGTCGATGCGGATAATCGCAGCCTTGGCGCCGCTCTTCACTACGTTCTCGATCTTAACTCGCGCGGCCTCCGCCTTCTTCTCGAAATCCGCCCTGAGCTGGCTTGCCGCTTCCGGCTTGCCCAGCAGCTTCGCGACCTCTTCCGCATCTTCGTATACGTTGCGGTTGCCGTCGTAAGGAATAAGCACGGAAGGAGCGATCTTGGCAAATTGCTCGTAATCCTCTGCATTGTTGCTGTTCATAATAATCAGATCGGGCTCCAGAGCCGCTACCGCTTCCAGAGAAGGCGGTCCTCCAACGTCGGTAAGACCGGCTTCCTGCTCCTGCAGGAACGGACTGCCTCCCCACCAGGTCAGATTAGCGCCGACCGGCTTCTCCCCAAGCGCATATAAAATGTGGTGATAGTACAGGGCCACAATTCGCTGCGGATTCGCCGGAATCTCGACGTCGCCGTTAACCGTACTGACGATTCTCGTCTCTCCCCCGCCGGCTTCGGAGGATGCGGATGCCGAGGGAGAAGACGACGGGGTAGAGGTCGGAGATGCGGCTGGAGAATTGGCGGTACTGGAGGCGCCGCCGCTCTCCGCGGCTTTATCGTTCCCGCATGCCCCCAGCAGCGCGGAAACAACGAGAAGCAGCATCAAAGCAACGATAGCTGTAGGCTTGCGAATGACAGACATGATTTTGACTCCCTTTTTTGTAGTGATAATGATTCTCATCATGCTCCTATTATAAGGAGACTATTCGGTGCCAACAATGGAGTTTTCGGAGCAAAAACAGACCCACTCCCCTCCGAGAGGTACGTTTTATGCAAAATCTCCGATTGTAGCTCCAAAGTCGACCTCGATCCGGGACGTTTTAATAAAGCGAAATCCTCTGAAACCTCGGATTAGGCAGCACGTATTATTTTTCTAGAAAGCTTGCCGCAACTGAATAGTTCGACTCCAAAGGGGAGTAGCTGGACAATAAAAGTCGTCAATACGAGAGCCGCGGCTCTCCGGCTTTATTGGCATTGCCTTAACGGTGCTGTTAGCGAGACCTTTGTCCAACAAGGCGAAGGTCTCTTCGCGTTCTTGGGAAGAATAAAGCGGTAAGCTCGTCTCTATTTGCACAAGGGGGATTGGGAATGGATTTCGGATTACTGTTGGAGTACGGATGGGTGCTGCTCGTATTGATCGCATTGGAAGGATTGCTAGCTGCGGACAACGCGCTTGTGCTCGCCATCATGGTTAAGCACCTGCCCGAGCAGCAGCGCAAAAAAGCGTTGTTCTACGGTCTGGCCGGCGCATTCGTGTTCCGCTTCGCTTCTTTGTTCGCTATTTCGTTCCTAGTGGACGTATGGCAGGTGCAGGCAGTCGGAGCGATCTATCTACTGTTCATTGCCGCTAACCACATCTTCCGTAAGGTCCTCGTAAAAAAGGGAGAAAAAGAAGCCGCGGAGAAAAAAGAAAAAAAGCAATCCGGGTTCTGGACGACGGTATTCAAGGTCGAGGTGGCGGATATCGCCTTTGCGATCGACTCGATTCTGGCTGCCGTCGCGCTGGCCGTGGCGCTGCCGACGACAACGCTGCCGAAGATCGGAGGAATGGACGGCGGACACTTCATCGTTATTTTCCTAGGCGGATTTCTCGGACTTCTGATCATGCGTTTCGCTGCCAATCTGTTCGTTAAGCTGCTGGAAAGCCGGCCATCGTTGGAGGTCGCGGCCTTCGTCATCGTCGGATGGGTCGGCGTCAAGCTCGCGGTTCATACGCTCGCGCATCCTTCCTTGCACGTCATTCCTCACGAGTTCGCGGAATCTACGGGCTGGAAGATCACTTTCTACGTCGTATTGCTGGCGATCGCCCTCGGCGGCTGGCTCCTGTCCGGCAAAAAGCGCAAAAGCGGAGAATCCGCTCACGCGGCATAATTCGGATTCGAACCGGGCGCTGCCTAGAGCGGTGCCCGGTTCGTTTTCACCTCGTAAAACCTCGATTACCCCACTTTGTTGCGCCATGTAAAATGACATGTTTGGCGATGACGGAAAACTCCACTTTTAGCGTTAGCATTTCGTCTTGAGCCTCGGGTCCACGGTCTCGCAAAACAGGGAGCTGCGGTTGAAGCGATAAATAGGCGATGTACCATTTCCTGCGGAAAAGATGAAACCGATTAAACCTGTAATACTCCTTCCCTCTATTCTCCGTATAATTCTGCCAAGCCTATCCCTTCTCCTTTTTTCTGTAATTCCACCTTGGTTCCACTAATTTTGGGTATGTATCCACGCAAAAGTAGGACAATTCGCATTAGCTATCTTACACTACCGAATCGCAAAGGAGCTGCTTCATTAATGGGGTGCAACTGCTCGTCTTCCGCTTTATCTTGCTGCCCGGAAAAGGAATACGTCCAAGATAAAGTATGCAGTCCGTGGGCCGGGGCGAATACGACAACTTTGACTGTGTACACGAACAATCTAAGCCAAAATATTGTCGGCACCGGTTATTTGCGGTTCGAATCGGGCCCGGGTACGATTACGCTCAATATCCTTGACAGCGCAGGCGGAACGATCGCTACTTTCGCCGCCATTGCCGCAGGAACAAGCATCTCGTTTACTTATCGCCGATTCGCTACGATCCAGGTGGTCACCGCCGCGACAGTCGGTCAGTACGAAGGAGAGTTCTGCATTACCACCCGATATCCCGTGAGCTAGTCCTACTATTATCGATAAAGGTGTTGATTAGAATTGGCCTCTAACTGCGCGACCTCGGCGCTAAGCTGCTGTCCGGACCAGGAATACGTGCAGGATAAAGTGTGTATCCCTTGGACGGGAACGGTTACGGCAGATGATGATGCTCCCGTCCCGATCGTCGTCTATGTTAATAACATGGGTCAGAATCTTTATGCGACAGGCTACTTACAATATGCATCCGGACCTGCGAACGTCACCCTCCAGCCCATCGACTCGGGAGGGAACAATATCGGTGCCCCGATCGCAGTCTCGCCGGGAACAACGACCTCATTCACTTTTCGCCGATTCGCTCAATTGCAGGTCATCCTTCCGGAATCCGACGCAGGGGCGAATGACGGCACGTATTCTGGCGAGCTCTGCATCACGGTTCGTTACCCTCTAGCCTGATTTGCGCTCTCCCAGTCTGAAGAACGCGGTCACGATATATTTTCCTTCGGCGATTCCCGGCTTGCTGCCCGTCAAGGCAACGTGGATCGATCCGATGTTCCGATCAGTATAGGTTCCGGTAGTTCCGGGTTCTATCTGCATGACGAATGAGGATCGGTCTCCGGCAATCGTCATTTCGACACTTCCGCTGCTGGAGGTATCGTTAAACAATGAAACTTGAGTCAACTCTGCCTGTAGGCCTGGGGACATCGTCCACAGCAGCTGCGGGCTTGTTTGGTTTTCCTGAATAAGAAAATTTCCGCAGCACTCCTTCTCCGTCAGTTGGGAGGTATTCTCGACAGGAGGGGAGCGTTTGCCTGGGTCCCAGATGTTTTCGACCGACGTAGTTCGCGTGCTTGGATCCCACAGGACGGTAGAGTTATCTGTAGAGCGCCACACGACAGGAAGCGGCAGCTTCCTCCGCCGCTTCGGTCTGCAAGTCGGCCTCCTTGATCTGCAAGGTTTCTTGTGGGGCGGCTTTATGCGGGTAGGGCAGCATTTCCGACGACGGCGGGGCTTTCTCTTTAATAGGCAGCATGGTTGGCGATCGGTTGCTCCGGAGGCTTTTGCGGTTTTGGCGGTTTTGGCGGATCTGGTGGGTTTGGTGGGTTTGGCGGGTTTGGCGAGACACAGAAGAGAGCGCAGTAAGATGGAGTATAGTTGGTTTTTCCTCGTTTTGTATCTGCCTCGTCTATATTGGCTCCGCTTCAATTTCAATCGCCCCCCTCGCTCTCCTACCTTACTTGTATTAGATGAAGGAGGCGGGCAATTGGTTAGCCTATTCGGGTCGAAGAGTCAAAAGAGGGCGCTTGCCCAACGTATAGTTCAAAAGCGACTACGCGATCTGATGAATGGACCAGACAATGCCTTCGTTCTCGGCGCCGCCCAGTGATATGTTGATCGTTAGCGTATCCGCCGCATACACCAACACGACCGTATCCCCCGCATTCAGCTCGACGTCTCCCGCCAGCGTAATCTCGCCGCTCCCGAGAATTACCCTGAGGGTTAGAAGCAGCGCAATGTTGACGTTCAACACTGGAAAAATGCCGGTTATAAGTTCCGTGACGACGGGAGAGGTTCTACGCACTCTAAAGGAAGGATACACGCCGGTGCCCAACTGGACGCTCAGAGCGGCGACGGTAGTGTAGTTAATCGTGGCCTTCACGGAATATCTACCCGTTGCTGGAACGGTGAACACACCTGTTGTCGCGTTAAAGGCCGCATTTCCATAGTAAGGGCTGGCCGTGGACCAGTTTGTCAGAGTAGCGTTGGCACTGACGCTAACATTGTTGATTCTCGCGGAAAAACCGTTGGTTGCAAAGTTGGGACCCGTTGGGCCTCTGGAGCCGGTCGGGCCTCTTGGACCGGTTGGACCTGTGGGACCTCTTGGACCGGTCGCACCTCTCGGGCCGGTCGGGCCGGTTGGGCCCGTTGCGCCTGTTGGGCCAACTGCGCCGGTTGGCCCCGTTGCGCCCGTTGGACCTGTTGGGCCGGTTGGACCTGTTGGGCCGGTCGGGCCTGTTGGGCCTGTTGGACCTGTTGGACCCGTTGGACCAGTTGGTCCTGTTGGACCCGTTGCGCCCGTTGGACCTGTTGGGCCGGTTGGACCTGTTGGTCCTGTTGGACCCGTTGGACCCGTTGGACCCGTTGCACCCGTTGGCCCGGTTGGACCCGTTGGGCCGATAGGTTCGTCCGTACCGTCGCAAAATAATGGAGGACAGCAGGGGGCGCATTGCTTTTTATGAGAAACACCGTAAACAAAACCACTCTCGTTCTCGCAGCTGGAGCAGCAGTCGGAGGTGCTTCCCGTTTTACCGCAGCATGACTTCATTCCGTCCGCCCCCAATCGCCATGCCCGATGTACAGGCTCTTACTAACTATTCAATGTTCCTTTCCTTCATTTTGATTGCGCTCCTGCCGCTGCCTGCTAGATTGATTCATTTATCACGTTACGGACATTGGCCGCAGCTACCTGTCCATTACATCCAAGTCTATCGTCGCTTGAAATGATTGGCCGCCTACCTCAGCCCCCATGCTTGCGCAATTGATCCTCGCCCGTTTTATAGTGCAGGTCTATTTCGATGGACGCATCCGGCGCAACGTACGAACGTGAAGTCGTTATGGGGGAGGAGGACTTCCGGACGATTCGATTCAGGAGGACATAATCCGGCTGACATGACCCGGCGCCACCCCTTTGTTTGTTGCAATGACAAGCCGCGATTGGTACACTGGCAGTAACTTGGGAGGTGCCGGTTTTGACCCATTCCATCCGTTTAAGATAGTGCAAGAATGAATGAGCAGCTCAGCCGTTTTTTTGTGAAAATGGCATGAGTTTATTGGCGTTTCATTTTTCGCGCAATGTATAAACGAAGGGATGGTTTTTTATGGCGACCAATTGGAAAAAGACATTCACGATTCTGTTCTCCGGACAGATTTTCTCTATACTGACCAGCTCCATGGTGCAATTCGCGATCATCTGGCATTTAACGGCCACGACGGAATCTGCCGTTGTGCTGACGATGGCCGGATTGGTCGGTTTTCTGCCGCAAGCGATTCTCGGTCCTTTCATCGGCGTATGGTTGGACAGATGGAACCGCAAGCTCACCATGATCGCAGCCGACAGCTCGATCGCCCTGTTCAGCCTCATTCTGGGGTTGTACTACTATTTCGGTGACCCTAGCCTAGGGTTTGTCTATGTCATTTTGCTGATTCGTTCAGTCGCTTCCGCCTTTCACGCTCCTGCGCTGCAGGCGGCCATACCGTTGCTTGCCCCTGAAGATCAACTGACCAGGGTCGCAGGCTGGCACCAAATGGTGTTCTCGGTATCGACGGTGATTGGTCCGGCTCTCGGCATTGCCGTATACTCAGCCGCTTCTCTAGGCGTTGTGCTGTTCTTGGACGTTGTGGGCGCGTTGATCGCGAATCTCATGCTCCTATTTGTTCCTATTCGTCAGCCGAAGCCCGAAGTTCAGGAGGCTCCCCATTTTCTCAACGAGTTTAAGCTGGGATGGAAAACCTTCGTGCAAGCGCGTCCCATCGTCATCATCACCGCAGCTACCGCGGTGTTCAGCCTCGTCTTCATGCCTTTGGCCACGTTGTTTCCATTCATGACACTGTCCCATTTCGGACGCGGCGGATATAGCGCCAGCCTGATTGAAGCGGTATTCAGCGTCGGGATGATCCTCGGCGGTTTACTGCTGGCCGTCATGGCTTCTAAATGGAAGGATATCACCTATATTTGCTTGAGCTTGGTCATTATCGGATTAACTTGCTTGGCAAGCGGTATGATCGGCCCCGGCGCTTTCGTTGTTTTTATCGCTCTATCGTTCCTGATGGGGGCGGCCTCTCCGTTCTTCAACGGCCCTTATATGGCGATGATCCAAAAAGCGTACGCTCCGGAAATGCTAGGGCGGGTCATTTCACTGGTCACCAGCGTCATGCTCTTGGCTTCCCCGATCGGGCTGCTGCTGGCTGGTCCGCTCGTCGATAAATATGGCATACAGTCGTGGTTCTTCTGGTCGGGAGTCGTAACGGTACTGACCGGAGCGTTACTTTTAGCGAGCTTCAAGAAACTACAGGTTTCCGATCCCGCTCCCCAGTTGTAAATATGCCCGTTGTCCGTTGTCGGACTCAAAGTGACGGGGAAGATCTCCCTCCAATGCTATACGCTCCTGAAATGGGAATGGGGAAACCCAAAGTGATTTCAGGAGCGTATGTATGAGGGAGTGTCTACTAGCTATAATTGATCCACAGTAACTCGAATCAGGCTCAAACAGCGGAAGTTTTGTAGGGAAAATCGTACAAAGTAACTCGGATCAGGCTCAAACGGCGGACGTTTGTAGGGAAAATCGTACAAAGTAGCTCGGATCAGGCTCAAACAGCGGACGTTTGTAGGGAAAATCGTACAAACTCGCTGCCGATGGCATGTTCGTCGTTACCGCGCTCCTTCCGGAAGCTTGACCCCTTTAATCATCAGCCACAGCGGCAGCGCAAGCTCGAACACGGCTCCCGGAATGTACAGCAGCATTCCGTCGTGCCCCATCAGTTCCGTAATCGCGCTAGCCGACAAAGCCGCATAACCTATGAAGCCCAGCACGGACAATACACGCGGAACGAGCCTGAACCGATACAATAAATAGCAGAAAAATAAGCTGTATACCCCGAGCGCCAGCATGCCCAATTGAAATGCGTAAGTACTTCCCTCTTTAATAAGCGTTCCCAACACGTGAAGATCGGACGAAACGTCGGCTGCAGCATATTCCCGGCTTAAAGCGACAAGCAGCAGCGGACCGACGGAGCCGACAAGCAGCAAAACTGCCTCAATCACTCGAAATCCTACGTATCCCAGCGCGATTTTTTCGTTACATAGCTTTAAAATCGGGAACAGCGCAATCGCGATACCGACAACGGAGACGGAGTTGATGAACTCCAGCACCACCCCCAAGACGATCCGGCTTTGATAATCTGCGGCGCGTTCCAGATAATCGGAAGCGCCTAAGATCGATTCGATAAGCGCGTTCCCCGACATGTATGCAGCCGTTGCCACCAAAAACAGCACACCAGCGAAGGCCGCGGATTTCCTATACGTATCCATAATTCCCCTCCCGTTAATAGGCGGACGGTTCCGCCTCGTTAACCTGAATTGTATCCCCCGGAAGGTTAGAGCTTGTAGCTACTAAAGTATCGATCTGAGCTAGAGCGTTTGAATGGAAAACCCGTATCTTCCGTGCAAAAAGTCGTAACTTTCATCCATTGCCGTTCCCGAAGAGCTCGGTGTAATCTAAAATGGCGAAAAAAGATAATGATAATCATTATCAAATGGTGTACAGTACAGATAGAACAGGAGAATGCAACGCCATGAACAGACTGCCTTCCTTTGTATCGACAACCGCCTTATTCCTTGCACTGATTATTTTGCTCGCCGCCTGCAGCCCCTCTGCCACGCAATCGCGCTCCGAAGCGCAGCCCGAGGGAAGTGCGAATAACGGCACCGCATCCGAAGCCCCTCCGGCGTTCAAAACGTATAAAGACTTTCAGGACAAGACAACCGAGATCCCCGTCCATCCACAAAGAATCGCCGTGATTGCCGGATCGGGAGCCATTATCGACGTTAAGGAATTGGGATTCCAGCCGATCGCCTATCCGCATCGTTATATGAGCAATTCCAGCATTCTCAAGTCGACTCACGAGAGCTTAAGCGTCGCAGCGCCCGATATAGGCATGCCCACCAATCTGGAGCAATTAGCAGCGCTCGAACCCGACCTGATGATTATGGGCTACGAGACACAGGACAACGAATATAACATGCTCCAGAAAATCGGCCCTGTCGCCGCTTTCGACGAATCTGTGCCGCTGCAGCAGCGAATTACCGTTATCGGTGAAATTCTCGGCAAACAAACAGAGTCCGAGGCGATCCTGTCCGACTTAGAGCAGAAAACCCGTTCGATGTGGCAGCAGGTTCGCGAGCAAGGGAAAATAGCCGAGGGAGAGACCGCGGCTGTCGTCGTCTATTACTGGAATAAGAAAATGTACCTGATGAAAAACTTCGGCGTATTCGACCTAATCAATCATCCTATGGGATTCAAAATGTCGGACAAGGTGGCTTCACTGTCGTCGTCTTCCCCTTCTCCTTATATCGAAATTACAGAGGAAGCGCTGCACGACGTATTGATCGCCGATCGTCTGTTCCTGCTGTACGACAGCAACGCCGATGCCAAAGAAGGCTTTAAGCAATTGAAGCAGAGCAAGGTTTTCCAGAGTTTACCGCCGGTTAAAAACGGAAAAATCCATTACATCCCGCTCGAATATAACGACAATGATTTGATTACTACTCGTAAGCTCGTCGACGTCTTTCCGCAGATACTGGACAGCGAGATGTTCGAGTAAGCAACAGGAGAGCAAGCCTATGTTTCTACCTTCTTCAAACGGCCGATCGGCATCCCCGTTAACGTTCGTTCTAACGGATGCGCTTCGTCTGACGTGCGAAGGCCCGGAATATCTTACTCTTGAACAAACCGACGATCATCGCCTCCTTCTGGTGCTTCAGGGCACGCTGGAGGCGATGATCGAACAGCGAGCGCAGTCGGCAGGCCCAGGGGTCTGCCTCTTGATCGTTTCCGGCAGCGAAGCTTCGCTGATAAGCCAGGGGGCCGTATGCGACGTATGCCTGCTCTCCTTTACAGCATTAAACGCCCGCGCCAACGGCTCCGCTTTGCAGCGCATCTTGAAGCTGCTGTCAGGCAGGGCGAAGCTCCCTGCGGCCGTTCTTCATGAATATGCCGATAGTCTGAAATGCGAGGATCGTCATCAGGACGGGCTTCCCCGGCTCGGCCGACAGAGCCGGTTTCTTTCCCTGCTCTCTTTGCTTCTGGAGCAATGCGTTCTCGAGGAGAAGGAGCAGCTCTGCGATCCGAAGCATGCCGTGAAGCAAACGTTAAGCTTCATGCAAAAAAACTATTCGCTAAACCTCACCATACAACAATTGGCGGATATGGCGCGGCTTCCGCGTTGGCAATACCTGCGCGTGTTCAAGAAAATGACCGGCAGCAATCCGAGCAGCTACATTACCCGATTGAGAATCGAACAGGCCAAGAGACTGCTGAGCGACTCCGACGGACAAGTGTGGGAGGTGGCTCACCGGGTAGGCTACCAAGACGAGCACTATTTCAACCGCAGATTCAAGCTGACAACCGGAATATCTCCCGGCCAGTATGCCCGAATCTATTCCCGCAGGCCCGCCGCGACGGACGGCTGGGGAACCCCGCATCGTCTTCCCGCACAGGCCGAACGCATCGTCTACGACGATGCCGGCACTCTGGGCGACTTGCTCGCGTTGGACATCGCCCCTGTCGGAGCCAATCTGCGCTTCTGCGACAACGACTCGTTTACCGACAAAATTCAGTCCACCCAGGAGATCGGTTTTCCGCTTGATCCGGACAAAATCCGCACGTTAAATCCCGATCTCGTCCTATTGAGCCGTTACGGGAGCGAACGGCATCCGGAGCTGTCCGCGATCGCGCCGACAATCGGGCTGAACGAATATGCTCCTATGCGCCTGAGAATGCAAAAGCTTGGAGAAGTGCTCGGCATGCGCGAACGAACCCGGCAATGGCTTGACGCTTACGACATCCGCCGCGAGCAGCTGTGGCAGCGGCTTCAATCCCGCAAAGCCCGTCACGAATCGGCGACGATCCTGTTCTACGACAGCAACGGGCGGCTGTATTTGCTTCATCGGCTTCGGGGGCTGGCCAAGCTGCTGTACCATCCTCTCGGTTTCCGCATGGACGAGCGCGTTCAACTCCTGCGTCCCGCCCGCGGTCATTACTATATATCGATTGCCTCTGATCGCCTCGGCGAATACGCCGTAGGCGATCGGCTTTTCGTTTTTATTCGTCCCGAACAGCGCGCCTCGGACTCGTTGGCAGAGCTTAACCGATGGCCGGGGTGGGATCGGCTGCCCGCCGTTCAGACGGGTAAAGTCCACTATCTGGATTCGTTTTGGAATTCGGACGACGCGTTTACGAGTCGATTGACGCTGGAACGGTTTCCGGATCTATGGTCATAGAGACTATTCGATAGAGGAGTGAAAATATGATTGCCCCGCATCCTTATGCCATTCCTATGCGGATTGTCGAGCTTGCCGAATATGCTGCATCCGGACCCTTGGAACCGATGCCGGACCGTTCCCAACTGCTCGTTGTTTGGGGAGGAAAGGGCGCTCTGCATCTCTACGAGCATCCGCATAAAGTAGCTCGCGGATTTGCGCTGCTTGGCCGCTCCTCTTCGCAGGCTGTCGCTATCGAGCCCGACACTTCCTTACAAGGCCTCTATATCGAATTCGTTCACTATCCGTCAAACGCCGCCGAACGCAGCTCCGATCCGGAATTCGAGACGGTGCAGCGCTGCTCTGCCGATTGCACCAGGCTGGCCGCCGAGCTGTACGCCGCATGGCAAGAGCAGCCGGACGAGGATGAGCCTTACCGGGTGCAGCTCTTGTTCAGCCGCTTGCTGTCCGAGCTTCGCCGGGAACTGTCGTCGACTCGGGTAGCGTCCGCGAACTGGTTGTCGCGGGCGGTGCAGTTTATCGAAGCCAATTACAACGAGGATCTGACGAGGGAACAGCTGGCGGAGAGGGCAAACGTCAGTCCGGAGCACTTCTCCCGCGCGTTCCGCAAGCATACCGGCCGCACCTTCATCGACTACTTGACGATGCTGCGGATTCGCAGCGCCCAAAGCCGCATTCTCGTGGACAATACGGCGTTGAACGCGCTGGCCCGTCAAGTCGGGTTCAAAGAAGGCCTGTACCTGAGCCGCAAATTCAAGGACGTCGTCGGGATGTCCCCGACCGCCTTCAGACGCAAGCCCAAGCGAATCGTCGCGCTGAATCTGAATCATACCGGCATTCTGATGGCGCTTGGCCAAACGCCGGAGCTTGGCGTCTATACCTCCTGGTTGGAGAAAAACAAAGCCCGAACGCCAGCGCATTCCGGGTTCTCGCTCAATCCGAACGGGCATACCCCATCCAGCTTGTACGATGCGGTAGCCGAAGCGCGTCCGGACATGATTATCCATTACAACACCGCAGCGGAGAACAGGAGCCTGCTTCCGCTTGCTCCCGTGATCGAGCTGCCGTTTCGCACGATGAGCTGGCGGGAACAGCTGCTTGTGATCGCCAATATGCTGGACAAAAGACGAGATGCCGAGCAGTGGCTGGCCCGCTACGACGAACAAGTCGACCGGATCAACCGGGCCTTGGACGAGAGGCTCGGCCAAAGAGGAACCGCCATCGTGTGGGAATTTGCGGGCGACAAGGCGTATGCGTTCAGCGGCAGCTACGGAAGAGGCGCGCACATTTTGTATGGGGACCTCGGATTTCGACCCCCGGAGCCGGGCTTGTTCTCCCACGGTTACGTAGAGACATCGGTCGAGGAACTGTATTCGTATCCGGCCGATCATATTTTCATAACGGGAACGCCCTCCTGCCCGAAGTCCCGTCCTTTCCTTCGGCGCCTGTCCCAAGCTCAGCAGTGGTCGAGATTAGAGGCCGTCCGCAGCAATCGGCTGTATTGGCTGTATGAGGCCATCCTCTTCTGCGGCTATGACCCGCTCTCCACGCAGGCTCAATTAAATATTTTGGCGCGAAGGCTGCTGCCTGATCACAAATTTG
>Ga0256901_1000927_pt1 | contig 15497 bp, 1 predicted proteins | sample MC6MC0689MT_FD_190200 | JGI IMG/M metagenome (GOLD analysis project Ga0256901, IMG submission 190200) | Metatranscriptome of enriched soil aggregate microbial communities from Iowa State University, Ames, United States - MC6-MC0689-MT... | ecosystem: Environmental > Terrestrial > Soil >... | reverse complement strand
TTATTTTTTTTCAAAATTCTCATAATTTTTTCCCAAATTATTATTTTGCTCAAAATGGTCGATTTTATCATAACAAAACCGCTAAGGACCATTCAAATCCATTATATCGTCATGTACTATCACAATTCTTTGCTGTTTCGCCGTTTGTTCAACATGTTATCTCATCTCTTGGCCATCAAGGGATGATGGTTGGAAAAGATGGCCCAAATTTTGGAGAAAAGTCTGAATTTGCAAAAATCGATCCCGAAAAAGATGACAATCCTGCTGAAATTTTGCACTCCACTGTCCTCACAGATGATCAATGGATGGAATTGTTCCACAATGATCATTTATAAATTATTTTCAGTCCTTTTTGATCTCAAATTAATCAACCTTATTTATTTTGTCGTTATGTTTATTTTTATTGGTTTGTTCAGAGTTTAGACGTTTGTCATGTTTAATGAGCATATTTAATCCTAAACAACCTCGTTTTTATATTATTAATACACAATAAATCAATAAATCATCTTGATTGAAGCGTTTGGTTGGGATGTCAATATCCCGTATCAGCAATCTTTCAGAATTAAGGGATTCCTTGGAGTAACTAATTCAATGTAGTGTCGGATCGTTGAAACATGTATTGAACGAGTTTTGAATGATAATACAACTTCCTAAAACAAAAACAAGAACAAAATAGAGTTTCTTTTCTTTCTTTTTTTCCCTTTTCATTGATGATATATTTCCATCAAAACCCCTGTCGAGCACCAAAAGTCTCACACGATTTGTTTTGTTTACAAAAGACCACATTTAATGTTAAATTTTGGCAATAAATCAATAAATTGTTTATTTCAGAAATTTCAGTTTCCGAAAGAAAAAAAAAGAAAAAAAAAATAACCATCAAATAATATTAAAAAAATCCCCCGAAATAATGACCCAGAAACACAGTCCAGAATTGAATTTATAATTCACCCATTTTCTTAAGAATATTACGAACACGGATAGAACCTTTAATAGCGACATCTAAAGAAGGTGATAATAAAGTAGCACGGTCGAAATCATCAAGTGATTTTTTATACTTTTCAAGAGCTTCATAAGCTTGTGCGCGGCGAACCAAAGATTTGACATGTGAAGGTACGAGCTTTAAACATTCAGTACAATCATCAACAACTTCGGAATAACCCCAACGTTGTTGATAACACATAGCACGATTACCATAGAGATCAGCACGAATTTGGTTAGTTTTGTCATCATCACCAACACATAACTTTAATGCTTCGGTATATTTTTGAATAGCGACATCAATTTCACCAATTTTAAATGCTTTATTACCTTCAAGTTTAACAATTTCTGGCTTAGATAAAGTAGCGTAATATTTAATACGGCAATCATCAGCAGCTGCAGCATATGCTGGGGTAGCTGGTTCTAATTCAGCAGCTTTTTCCAAATTAGCTAAAGCTTCCTTTAATTGGCCAAGTTCAATTTGAGCCATACCAGCGCGATAATAACCCTTAACCCAATTTGCATTTAATGCAATAGATTTATCAGCATCGCGCAATGATTTTGCCCATTCTTGCATTTTAAAATAACACATTGAACGATTTGTGAAGTAGACTGGGCTACGTGGGTCAAGTTCGGTTGCGTATGTATAATATTCAATTGCCTTTGCGTAATTACCTGCTTTGAAAGCATCATTACCAAGGTTTTTTTGCTTTTCTGCTTGAGACATGGTCTGCGGGGGCGGATGAGGATTAGTTCGGGTGAATGAAGAGAGGAGGAAGTGGGTGTAGGGGGAGAAAATATGAGATATTTAGAAAAGAGAGATTTGAAAAAAAGCGGACCATTTTTTATCATGATAATAGGAATATAGTGGGAGTTTCGCAACGTTATAGCGTTGGTTTTGCTATTTACAACCAGTTGATGAGATGTGTTATATTAAACAAATCATCTAAGACAAAAAGGTTAATATGGAATTTGAGAAAAAATTTGGAAAAAATTTCAGAATCGAGAAGGAACAAAAACAAAAAGAATAATCCGCGTGAATGATGTCAAGATGAGATTGGAGTCGAAAATCGCCATGAAAAATGAATAGCTATGAATCAGTTGAAGATGACTGCCCCAAAAATCCGAAATAGCAACAAATTGGAGGACTTTTTGAATGGAATTTGGGAAAAAACGTGTTGGGAGCGAGAATTTGGGTTTTTGAGACAAAATGTGAAATTTGCGGACCCTTGAGGGTATTTCACGAAGGGTTTAAAGGGTCGAAGGAGACTATAGAAATGACTGTGATCCGCGAGGTAATTAACATGGTTAGCAATAATATGGAATGGTTTCCTCATTGTTCTTTTTTTTTTTGTTTTTGCTTTTTTTTTAGAATGGAAAGAATCATGAAATTTTTTTTCCCATAAAAAAATATTTAAATTTTTGAAATTCACAATTACTTTTTTGGCTCATTTCGAAAAATCAAATTAAATACCAATGCCCTCGTTGTCTCTTACTTTAATTTTATCAACACTTGTAACTCATCTATATCATCATTATTCTTCTCGAAATATACCTCATATCGACTCTCCACCCCCAGATTTCTAACTTTTGACTCTTTTCCCCCTCATTTCAACATTTATTTGTTGTTATTTCACTACAATAACAATACTAACCCATTATAACACCGCGTAAACATTGTATAATATACAATTTCAATCCAACCACCCCTAGTCTTTTAACATAATCCCTCACTTGGGCCCCGTTATCCCACATTTGATCAAATCCTCCCAAAATTTATCCCATTTTAAACTCAAATTTGGGAGCACCTAGGAGTACAACTTGATTCAAACTACGGACCAAATAAGTTTACAATGTTAACGCTGTCATTTGGTCCAAATGGGGTCCGATCATCCCCCCGCTTCTTACCATATTTTATTCTTTTCGTAATTATTTCCATTCTGACAATCCAATCTATTCTTACCGCCGCCGCCCCGCAAAGATTTGTCGTAATTGTTAATTCCGTACCATTCTGGAGAGATGAAATATTCTATTCCTCCCTTCCCAAAACTGATATTCCAAACATTCTCACACCACAAATTGATTTCTCCAAGCCCCCAGTTTTTAATCTTGATTCAAGTACAACCCTTCGTCTTGCTATACCCTTTGGTAGTGAACCATATTCTATAAATGTTGTTATTAATCCAGATAAGCCATCTTACCAAACATGTTCTGTTTCTCATGGGCTTAATGACCTCCCCACAAGCCCTGACCCTGAAATTCCCCATTATATGACCCTAATAACTGACCCAGCCCAATACAATACTATCTTTAATACAATGTGTACGTATAACGGAGTTGACCCAACACCATTAGATCTTCAAACCAATGTTAGAGCCCAGACTGTATTCCCATTGCGTCGAAAAACGAGTCATCCTTGTCATCTACCCCGTACTGCCTGGTATAACGATGTTAATTATTCATTGTATTATGTACACGTCATTTGTGAGTCACAAACAACTCTCTTTAGGTTCACAAATTGGTCAGGTGATGTTTTTGAACGAATCCAAACGCAGAATAATCAAAACGCAATCAAATTTGAACAACTTAACCATCATGACAATGATAATGGTATATACCCTAACAGAACTGATGATATGCTACTGAGGCGATTGCGTCTACGTGGTGATGCATACGATATGCAACAAAATAATCAACCCAACAATCCCAACAAAACTGTTCCCACCCGTTTTAATCCCCCCCTTACTCCCCCCCTAAATACCGCCTCTTTTACATACAACTACCAAACTCTTTCAAAATTCTCCCAAATCAACGCTCTTAGCCCCGCGAACCCATTCACCCCCTATAACCACACCTCCTCTACTCCCCACATACATCCCTCCGAACAATCAATATCACCCATAAACACAAATGAGATATTTTCCACAACCCAATCATCCGATCTTCACGTTGATCTGGTCCTTCCAAACATCCCACACGAAGAACCCAAATATTGCCCATACAACCCAAGCTCAATCCAAGATTCAAAACCTGACTCTTGGATCCCAAACAACTTTGCTTGGACAAAAATCGACCAGTATCATTCTTCAGGGATTATTAACCCAAGTTTAGGTGCATTAACTGAATCATTAATTAGTCTCAAATGTAGCCGTGGTTTCGTCCCAAAAGGCCCCACAGTTGTTTCATGTGGGGGACATGGTGGGCCGTCGGATCAATGGGTGGTATATCCAATTGGGAACAAAGATATTACCATTGATTCCGGGTCTGATTCATTTTGTCACAGCCCTTGCCCAGGGAGTAGCTTTACCATACCTGATCAAGCTGTTAATCAAACAATGTTCAGCATTTGTAATTATCACCGAGGGGGAATGACAAAGAATGAAATGGAAAATCAATGCCTTCAAGTTGCTGCAAACATTTATAATTGTAGTGAACAAGTTTCTTTTGGGATTGATTTAAGCCGTGGAATTTCACCAATTATCCAAGAAACTGAACCTCTGCTCGCTCTTGAAACGTTATATTGGGAATTAACCAAACTAACATCTTTACCCACCCCTCCAAAATTCTTTAACCCCCCTCAATACCGCATGACATTTACAATCCCATTTCTTTTTTTCAATGCTCCCAATGAAGAAACCCTTTATCCTTTTTACCCATGGTATCTTCCCGGTGGGAGAAGTTTGTGGTGGATGACAAAATATCAACCAAATTCTTACCGACAATTCCAACCAGAAATGGTTAATAATTCCTCATCTATGCTCTACGGCGGGGCTTTCTTTGCCAGCCACTATCTATGTCGAACTATATTTTCACCAGAAACATTAGCAAAGCTCGGTACGTTACCAGCAACTTCTTACATTGATAGTTTAACGTATGAACCAAACTTTCTCACCTCTGGTGCTTATTGTTGGTGGCGTTTAGACCCAGCTGCCCCACCTGGAGAAGAACAACATCGAATGATATTGTATGTCGAATTAGGACAGGATTATATGTTAACTACCGGAGATTTAATCACTTTTCGAACAGATTATTTATCAAATTATTTTTCTCTTGAAGGCGCCGCAATTCATCCCTCCTTATTAACTCCCCATCAAATAAGATTTGAAAAAGATCCCCGTCGCATTACTATTGATTGTGTTGAATCATACTTTGTTGGTCCATTTACATGGGGTCAAACTTATCAGCATCCTACTATTGGGAATGTTTATCCGCTCACAAGTAATTATTGGCTGCAAGAAATTACCCTTGAGGTTGATATGAGAGTATGTGATGGTTATGATAGACCAGTAGCTGACTATGGTATCCCATTTGAATACTTATGGTCATTATCAGTTCTACCCGACCCTGAAGTCTTCGGTGACAACCCAAATATCGTTGACTACCCCGATTTTAACCCAAATTACATCCAAATCCCATATTTATTTGCTGATTTGTTCAAATTAATCTCACGTGGGGAAAATATTGATTATAAAGCCTTTTTTGCAACTGCTCGCCCCAAGTATGACTTGAACACTCCCCCAGAACCAATTTCGATTTCGAAATCTATACGCTTTCATATTGATTTTCTTGCAATGTTTATCCCGGGGTATATTTATACTGTAAAAGTACAACCACGGTACAATCCATTAAAATTTATTGTCTCAAACCCAGAAGCATTTCCTGCGACTACAATTTCCATTATTCGTGATTTGAACTCTATCCAAGAGGCTATTGATGTGAGTACTGGAAATCTGAGCACAGTTTGGCCACCTCCAGACCCATATTCACGCTTCACAATTGGGCTCGAACAAGCCGAAGAAAGTGATTTCTTTTTCCATTCCGATCACACTGCTCCTCATTTATCCGTTGGTTTTGCATCTGTCCCGTGGTTTACCCCTGCACTAAATCACCCCTCCTTTTTACAAACGTCATCTCTGTTTGAATACTCATTACTTGTTGATTCTGTTTTCTATGACCTTTCTTCGTTATATCGAATCACGACCAGTCCGGATGAAACCGACATCTTTGCACCATATGCTCCAGAACGTGCCCCTAGCACAACTGCTCTTGGTTTGGAAACAGGATTTCTTCAAATTTCGCGATTCGCGTGGGGTAATCAAATAGTATATCCAGATGGTTCTCTGGGTGAAATAACTGTGTTTAATAAAGTCCTAAATCCCCTTCTACCTGAGACATTATCATACTCAGAATCGTGGATCTTTGTTGATACTGGTGCTATTATACCAAATCACGCTAATAAACTCTCCCTTGATGTTAGGATTGGGTTATATAGTGAATCAAGCCCGGTTGTGTCATATTGGCACAGCACTCCTGCATCTTCAAGTTCTCAGTCTCAGTTTCAAATCTATAATCATAACCCATATTCCAATCATTTCGTATGGGTTATTAATACTCCAGTCGAATTTGCAGCTAGGGTTACCCATTTATATACCCTCTCATCTATTTATCCGCTTTTGGTGACTAGTTTGGAGTGGAACATTACACCGTTACAGGGGTATTTATTAGATGCGTCGTTTACATATAATCGCGAGGTTAACCTAGAGGTGACAAATATTGCTGACCAAGTTGAATTTGAAAGTCAACATTTTCCCACAAATTCTAAATTTTCCCCCATTTACACTGATCACTCCACATTCCAAACCACCTCCATTCCCCCTTCATTTTCCCCCAACTCAACGACCTTTTCTGCCCTCAACCAAGCTAATATCAAGACTTTGCGTACACTTGCCAATTCCAACCCGACTCCAACCGTGTATTTTTGGTCATGCGTTTATAAAAAACGTATTACGGATCAAGACAACCTCTCAAATAGTAGTAAGTCTGTCCATTTTAACTGCTGGGAGAATGTCAATGAATTATTCGATGATTACCTCATGCCATCTCCAGGTACTCAACCAGTCCTTAACCCAGATCATTTAGCCATGTTTACCCGAACTCATCTTGTTGAGGGTGGGATTTCTTACTATATTGGGTCCGCTCAAACTATTATTAATTCCCAAATTATTCGTTTTTTTGCTGCCAAAAATAGACTCAATTTAATTTTTAATTTGGGTGTATCCCGTGGCTTTGATTTTTCCCTTACATCGCGCAAGATTACAATTAAACCGCCTGAGTATATTGTTGAACCACTTATTCTAACTGATGGTCCTTCCAATAGGGCCCAACCTGTTAATTCTGCCCTTTTACATGACCTTTTTGACTCCCATCCCATTCAAAATTATCCGTCCGTATCTCTATCAGATAAAACCCGAATAACTACTCAAATCGTCACGCCAACAACAACCCCAAGTCTCTCCGAAAGAGGACCTGGGATCAATCCAACCGGGGTTTTAAGCTATGAGGAGCTCCCCGCAGTTCTCAAAGAAAATTCCTTGATGCGTTTTGATAGCCAACCTCTATACATTCATTACATCCGTCGATATATTGATCCAAAACATTCATTGTTTGAATCTAGTAATAGGACTGGGGCTGATACCGCTGAATCTGGTGGCAACATTCCCTTTTCACAAAGTGAACTTTTTTTGACAATTCCACCCACGGGATCAACTCGTACGAGTAAGAAAGTAGGATCATGGGATGCATGTGTTTGGAATCAGCGATTAAGCACAAGTCAAATAGCCACACTTAATAATAATTATATTAACTGGGACCTTTTATGGGTTGATAACTTCCTCAGTCGTCGTCGCCAAGGTTTTTTTGCCAATTTTAATCTAAACAAGGTCAATGACACTTGTCCTATTATTCATCCATATGAATTACCGGCCAAATCACCATCTATGCTTTGGAGGGCGCCCATAGCCCCAGAAGATTCTGTTTCTCCGCAATTCCATCCCCAAGATTCTACCCAATGCCCGGTTCGGCCAAACTCTGGGTTCCCACTTCCAATCGCATGTTCACCTGTTTCATTGATTATTGACCCCCAAATGCGTAGTTTTTCTTGTCAAGTATCATCGAGTCAATTTGTTTCACAAATGTTTAATACAAACATTTCATGTGATGCCTTTCAATCATCCACATATGATTTGGGTACTTTTGTTTGGATTTTGACACCATTGAGCAGCGCCAATAAAGATGGGTTCTCACAAGATCTGCGAGCCTTTGAGGTTGAACGATTATTTGATAATGCTCTCAACCTTGATTCTTATATCAATGTCCAACAAAATAATTTCCAACAATTACTCAATTTGGTCAAATACGATGGCTCAGATGTTGATCCATTGGACGTCCCAGAAGCTTTACCGAAGCTTTCACATCCCTCTTGGACTCGTTTACATATATTTACCAAGGTCGACCCTTTCCCACTCAATCTTCAGTTGTATTCTGGTAAATATGCATTACAATTGATCCAAAAGGTACCATTTGAGATTGAGACTCTTCAAAGTCAAATTAAGGATCAATCTGGATCCCTTGAGGAACTTCATCGAAGCGATGATTCTCTTTGGAACGCATCTCAAGATAATGTATTGAGTGAGAATAATCGAAATAAAACCAATGAAAATGATCAACAGGACTTATTCTCCTCACAGCAAGAAACTACCGCATCAATTACCAGATCCACTTCCCCAATTGATACAACCAATAAGATTTTATTTTCTCAGATTATTTCCCTTGGTTCTGATGATTCTGAACTGTTACAGACGACATCTATCGATAGAGTCACTCATGATCGCCTCTTAATTCGTCAATTTGAAGTCTTGACCGATTTTACGTCCAATTTGTTCGAAAAACGGCCAAGAATTGATCATATTCGCTCACAGCTTTCCACAATTGGTACAATTATTCTAGATATTCCCGCGGAGGCGATTGGAACCACGACAATATCTATATTGCAGCAAACTAAAGATAAACTTATCTCTACCTTCCAACAACACCACGCTTCGTTACCGCATTATTCAATTGGTCCTCAAAGATTTGCACCCAAATTCACAAATTGGAGGTTTCTATTTCTATCCGATCTCTCTCGCGATTTATTCTCCCTTTCACCAGTCCCAAGGTTAGAATCGACGCATACTCTTGCTTTGGAACTTGCTGGTATTGTCGGTCAATATCTCTTCAATTTAACCCCGATTGATCCCACTTCCGTGACTGTCCCATTAGCCACGCATAATTTATTCCGCTCCCGTGGATTAACCGATTCCAACCCCGAACTCCCCGTTCAAAATGCCCAAAATCGGAAATTATTTTTCAAAAATGGTCAACCCGTTTTGGCAAAAAAAAGTCCCGTATTGATTGAAATTGCACTATTATTCCAGTCTCTATTAGGTCAAATCCAAAATAATATACTTACGGTACTTGCACCCCAGACTACTCATGTTAACCAGTTACTAACCCAGGCTTTATTATCACGGAGTGATTTCCAATCTGTTTTATCAACTCTTCCCTTATATAATCATCTTTCGGCTCATTACTGGCATTTGATGAGTGTTCCTTATGATGAAATCGGTAATCCTACTCAAGTTGGGTTTCTCCCACCTGACCCACCCAAGAAATTATCCAACTTTTTTGAATCATGTCACATTGGTGTTTTATTAAATGTTCATGCTGCAGCCTGTAATGCATCAGGATTGTTGTATCGATTAAATGATTATCAGTCCGTGCCTTTATCCACCACTGTCTCTTTGATACCATTTACCAAATCTCAATTATTAAAAGATGCATTTGAATTTGCCAAGACTTTACTTACGAATGAACCATCCCCTACTGATAATAATCTTGACTCTGGTAGCTCGGGGTATAATGATGCTACTACTGATGATGATGAAGAACAAGAAGAAAAGGCCAAAAATGGACTTGAAGTTATGGGGGTGTATTCTGGATACAAAAATTGCCCTAGTTGTGGAAATCTCGATGGGTTTGGGGGGGATGAATTTACAGTTTTAGGACACAACATACCAAGTCACTCTCACCTCGGTGATCGGCGGAACAAAGCGGACAAAAATAACAAATTTGCCGCTCTTGATAGTAACGGTGATGGCGGCCTTCCTGATGACGAAATCACTCGGACTATTGTTATAACTAAACTTTCTGGCTCAGTTTCCCTTATTAGTACGCCTTATTTGCCCTCAACAGAAACCACTCCGCTTTACTTCATTCAACCTCCTTCCTCCAAGCCAGTTGCGAACCAAACAGATACCCCGCCTGATACCCGATCCATTGAGGACTTTCTACAGCTGCTATTATACCACCCTCATATCCTCTCAACAAAAACCTTCCCAACTTTGCTCGACCCAAAAACTCTCGAAAAAGACGCTCAAAAGGCAAAAAAAAAGGATCAAAAATTGGTTGATATTGGAGGGGATTTGGCTGAAAAGTCGTTGCCAGTGTGTGACGCAACCACATGCGATTTTATCATCGCTACTACAATTCTGAACAAAGCTGTAAAAGATGCTGCACAATACCAACAGCAAAGTCGATGGGATGTCGATAACCTTTCATTAGAACAAGTTGAATTAGGGGCCGTCGGGTCGCCTGTTTTGGTTAGCATTATACCCGCTTTCCCATATCAGGAATTTGAAATTGTTGATAATAAATACCAAACAGGACCAGAAAAGGCAACAATATTTAAACAATTTCCTCTCCCATTTGATTTAAATGTTGCTTCTGAACCCCTTGTTTCAAACTTCACTACATCTGTTGCAAATGATTTGTACTCATCTATGTTCGCGTTACCTGTGAACAATAATGGGTTAAGTATTGTGAAAATGCTCAATATTGATGAAAATACAAAGGAACAAATTTTGAAATTTGATGGGGTCTTTTATCACGATTTTGCCTCAGACAAACTCGTTCCTATGAATCCCCCTTCAAACCAGGAACCTCAAGCACAATTTTCTCGTTTTGATCAGGTCTCTTCAGCTCCATCTTCTCAAACCGGCCCAGAAACCACCGGTATGTCGACCCAATCAACCACGAAACAAACCCATATAAACTTCCCTTGGTTTATCCCCCCGGCAACCCCACCAAAGCCCTCAGGTACTATCCACAATGATGTAACTGATCTCCCCATTCCCAATCTAAAATGCCAATACTTATCACAAACTTCGCAACGATGGGTTGTCGACGATCGTGTTTGTCAATTACTCGGCGTTACTCCGACATCGTTATACTGCGTATGTAATTCTGCCGTCTCTGGGACCCGAATTGCGTTATTTAATTATCAAAATACAATCTATGACTCAAATTTATATTGGATCATTTCCGTCTTTTGGGGGTTTTTCGTTATCATCTTGCTCTTGGTTATTTACCAACGAGATATTGCGCGGGTCAAAATGTCAATTATCCATGCTAGTATGCAATGGCAATATGGTAATTTACAGGCACACAATTATCCCTATTTAGGCTTCATGTTTGGCTCATCAGTTGCTCAGAAAGTTTTCTGTATTGATCAATGTATACCACTGCCACCCGAAACAAGATCAACATCCCAACCCAAACATGTAAATGAAGCATTACAAATGGAACTAAACAATATGGTGCAGAATATTAATACTGAAGTCGAAATGGGGATTATTAACGCCCAACTCGGGGATGGGGGTGGTGGGAGTTCCAATCGTTTAAAAACCGTCCAGAATTCCAATTTGGGTCTCCTCTCAACTCCCCTCGAAAATTCCACAAAATACCCATCTGATCTTAATCCTGAAGATTACCCTCGTCATCGCCATGATTCTGCAACTGTACAAACACAAAGGTATAATAATAATAATCATACTAATCATAATCATAAACGACCACAAGGAAAGGGTGAGCATTTCACCCAACACGTCCCAATTTCTCCTTTCCCCGAAAAACCATTCGAAAAAAATTATGCAAATTGCGCAGATTGTGGTATTTTGCCACCCTTTGTGACCAACTTTGATCCTAATCATGAACATTATTATTTTCAAGATGTACATACATCACCACCTTCAATGAGAAATTCGCTCTTGGAAGAGCGACGAAAATCTCAACACCAAAACCAACAGCAACAGAATTTTAAATCCTCGAGCGATTTGAATCAAATGGTTAATAAACTCGACCAAAACGGCTCAACCCCAAAGCAGAATCCAAATCAACAATCATCTCGTTTTAGATTGGAATCTGATACGACTGATTTCCCTCCTCAAATCCGCTATCCTCTACCGCCTGTTACTTTACGCTGCTTGGCTCAAATGTATCGTGGTTGGAAATGGTTCTTTTCAACCTGTGGTCTCACTATGCGTTGTCCAAGTTGTTTCTTTGCTCTTGTTTTTTCCGCAAGACATTCCGTTTTACGTTTAAGTTACCCACGCTTGTCTCATTATAATGGCGTTTCGTTAACATTGACCGCAATCGTATACTCCATTTCTGTTTTGATTGCCATGGCTGCTCCAATTGGTTTTCTACTTCACTTTACAATTCTCCCCGCGTTGGTTCTAACAACATTGATCTTTAGCTTTAGTCAGGTCATTATGAACTCAGCATTGCATGCTGCGCTTATGCATCGATTAGGACTTAATTTGTTAGTATATGCGATTGAATCCTGTCGGTTCCATTATTTTGGATATTCCAACGTTTTAAGCTATGTGACACCGCATGACCACTTTTCCCAGTTTCGTCAACGTGGGGAAAAAACTAGACGTGGGGTTGCAAGGGTTAAAAGAACTCTTTCTGAAAAGAAAAGCAAATCTGATGATTTTGATATCGAATTGGGTCTGACAAATGCGTCAAAATTAAAAGATCCAGCTGCGTTGAGTATTATTGCTCATTTACTTGGTTGGGATCGGACTTTTGGATCGAGAAGTATCGGGCTTGGGATAAAAAACACTCAAAACTCTCAAAACAAACTCAAACTCAAAAAACGCCTCAAAACTCATTTTTCCTTTCCAAATGGACTTACTTTGGATTCGTCAAATGAAAATTCATCTGAAACCCCAACACCAATCAGGAAATTTAGATTTGGCAGATCGCTTGGGATTTCGGCTGATAAAAACGAAAAAAATGTTCAAAAAAATGAAAAACGAATCGCAAAAATGATTAAAAAAGCCCAAGAAGATTTAAAACGTTCACAAATATTAAAGCATCGTATTACTCTTCCTATTTCTCATAAAATATTACAATCCAGACTTGCGATTCCCCCATCATCATACTTTATCCAACCGGACTCTCTCTTTTACTCCTCCCCTCTCCCATATTGTTTGCCTTTTTTTAACGCATTATACTTTACCCGAAAGCTTCCTGAAAGTAATGATGGAAGTAGACCATATGGGGCTATTGGAACCCCCGGGGACTCGATTAAAGTTCCCATTATTCCAGCATCTGCGAGCTCCCGATGCCTTTGTAGTTCATTATTGATGCCAATGACGCCATATAGTTCTCATTATACTCAACAAGATCACCTTGGTGGGTATTTTTCAAGAGATGACTTGACTCGGGATAGGCTCACTTATGATGACATATTTGGATCGGGTAACTATGAAAAAAATGGCAAAAGCCATTACCAAAATTGGAAAAATTATTCCAAAACTGCAACCAATCAAATTGAACATTGGTCACGTCATGAAGAATTTTTGGAAAGGTTTGAAAAATTGAAATTTGAAAATTCTTCTCAAAGATTGATCGAATCATCGCCTGGTTTGTATTATGGCGTACCTATTCAATCTGTACCCTCGATTTTATCCCCACATAATTCTATTGGGCCAGGTCCAGTTAATACTACTCAATCTAACAAGGATCGTTTTAATAATTTGGAAGTTTGCTCTGACGAGGAAAGCAATTATACTAGATTGAATCAAAAAAGTGCCAACAATGGTGAAGCAAGTCGGGATATTAATCTACTTCAAGACCCTGTGAAATTTGATAATTTCCAAGCAATCCAGGGCTTTTCAACTTTCCAATCCTCTGCCTTTATGCCGAATAAAACCTCCCAAAGTGGCCCAAACTCTTCATTTGATTCTGATGATTCATGTAGTAAAGAGCACTCAATGAATGAATCAAATGGAATTGCTTCTCAAACACAAATTGAGTTTCCTCTCCTATATGATGCATTAGGCAAATCAATGTCTCGAACAATGAGTAAATTTCATCAGATGAGATTACGAGCTAAGAAAGATCTCGAACAATATGGGGATGATGGCGATGATGTTGGACAAATTTTATCCCTGCCATTATCGACCTCATTCACGAAGTACTTGAAGCTATCATATGACGATGATGACAGTGATGATGATGACAGTGATGATGATGATGATGATGATGATGATAATGGTGATGATAATTACGATAGTAATGATGATGGCGATATTATTAACATAGCAAAACAAAACGGCGGGAAAAAGACTCGCAAAAATGGAATCAAAGGCGATAAAGAAACCCTCAAAAATACTTGGGCCAATTTGGGCAAAAACCGTGGCAAAAATAAAACCAAAATTGTCCTTCGAAATAATGATATTGATGGAAATTCAGTTCAAATCGATCCCAATCAGAATTCCACCGAAATTGATTTCCGCAAGGTAAATCTTCGTACTTTTGATTTTGAAAATAACCCCAAACAGCTTCTTCTTGCTCGTGAACAATTCTCTATTCATTATTATCGCTGTCTTGAGCGCTATACTGAGCATCAGGAAATGCTTAAGGAATTACAGGACGTTGTCTCACCTTATAGTGTTCGCTGCGAGGCCCTTGTTCGTACAATTGAAGACCTTGAATCAAATTTGAAGAGTATTTGGGTGTTATTAAATAAAGTTGCAAGTGGGGAATATATTGTTGTTGATGGGACCGATTTAGGCGGAAATAATGATGGTGATGATGGAGGTGATGATGGAGGTGATGATGGAGATGATGATACTGATGATCTGGATGATGATCTTGATGATGATGATGATAGTTCTCATAACCAACCAACTTCGACCCGTTCAAAACAGAAAAGTCATCTCAGGATTCCTGCTGGCGACGGTAAGGTGTTATTAACAACAGTTGACGTCGAACATTATAAACAAAAATATTTGGATTGTTATCAGCAACGTGATGCAAAATATACGAGTTATATGCAACTAGAAGATTACATTAAACCATATCGGGCATACGTTCTCAAATTTGAAACTGCTCAAGTTGAAGAATACAAACAATTAACTCTCATTTATGATAATTATTCATATTTGTTTTCTCTAACATGTGGCGATGTCCATGCTTCTAAAACTGCTAGCAAACTTGGTAGTATTATAAGTACCAACAGTGTCAATCGTAATAACCACATCATTGACCTTGTTAAAGAAAGTCAAGGCAGTACTTCCAGAATTTTATCGGAATCAATTTTTGGAAGTTTCATCCCCCTGCGAGAAATTTCCAACCCGAAAAGTTACACCAGTTTCCCACCTGGTTCCAAATTTACTAAAACCGGTCGTTTTAACGGATTACCCAAACTATCCTCTCAAACTCGTGATCAATCCCATTCGAACTATCATACTCCCTCCCCATTTAAGGGGTCAATCTTACCGAAACTATCCAAACTTAGCGACCATTTTCCTTCTTCCTTTGAAACCCTACCCCCAGAAATTGGCAAAATT
>Ga0256901_1000926_pt1 | contig 15510 bp, 11 predicted proteins | sample MC6MC0689MT_FD_190200 | JGI IMG/M metagenome (GOLD analysis project Ga0256901, IMG submission 190200) | Metatranscriptome of enriched soil aggregate microbial communities from Iowa State University, Ames, United States - MC6-MC0689-MT... | ecosystem: Environmental > Terrestrial > Soil >... | reverse complement strand
CTTTTTGAAAAATTTAGAAAAATAGGGGACGTTGTAGAAGCCGAGTTCGAGCGCGACCTCCTGGATTTTTTTGCCCTCGACGAGCAGCAATTCCTTGGCTCGCGTCATTCGCAACTGCTTCATTCGTTCAGTGAGAGATATGCCTTTCTCCGAATGATACAGGCGGGACAGATAAGAAGTGCTGAGATGAAACGTCTTTGCCAGGTGGGTTAACGAAATGTATTCGGATGAAAAAGACTCGACGATGTAGGCATCTATCTCATCTACGATTTCTTGTTTCTGGCTTTTATTCTCGCCCTGAGCAAGGGAATGGAGATAAACGGCCAATCGCAGAAAATAAGCTTCCATTTCGGACCATTGCGCAAACAGACTGTAATTGGACAAATACCGCATCTCCAGTTCGTCTTCAATGAACGCCGAGATTTTACGGTTGTTGATATAAGACAGGAACATTCCTGACAAATGAGCGTAAATCTCTAATTGCAAAGGATATTCCAAAAAAACGACCCCCTGCATAGAACGGAAAAAATCAGCCAGCTCTTTCTGAAAGGAGGTTAGATTGCCTGATTCAAGCAAATTGAGCAAGTGGTTCATGCTCCTCTTGATATCGATAGGCGAATGATCCCTGCCTTCATAGCTCGGCTTCAACTCATCGATCTGCTCGATGAAAATAATTTCCTCTTCCAGTCCGATGCCCCTCTGCAGCCAAGCGCACATTTCCTTAAAAGTATGCGCAATCGACAACCATCCGATATTGGGCTTGGATAACAGCAAGGAAACGGGCAAACGAAGATAATGACGTATCGATTGCTGTATTTTGTCAAGCACCTCGCCAATATACCAGTGCAGCGTAATCAGATCTTGCTCTTGACGATTTTCGCCGCTGTCGCGATCCGCTTCCTGAATGAGCCAGACCATATATCCGTTCTCGATAAAGGTAACGATCCGGCATACGCTATCCAAATATTCCTTCACGATATTGTTGATCGCGTAGTGCATCAACAGCTTCTCCTTAAGCAAATAGCCTGTCGGCCAACGATCCGTCCTACCGACGACAACGATGACGTCTTGGTCGCGGCGGATTGGGATTTGCAGCATATCGATCGATTCGTCGATCAAGCCTTGCGTGAGCAGCTCGCCCGAGAACAATTTTTCCGAGAAGTCCTTATGCAACAAGGACTGCGCCTTCTGAAGCTGGTTCTCGGCTTTCGTCATCAGATCCTGCTCCAGCATAATTGTCTCGATCTCCGCGATAACACGCGTCAGCGTCTCGACGATGACCTCCTCGTCAATCGGCTTCAACAAGTAGTCGAACACGTTTTGCTGAAGGGCCGATTGCAAATATTCATAATCCGAATATCCGGACAAAATAATGATTTTACAGCGCTCCCATTGCTTGCGAACGAGTCCGACCAGCTCCAGCCCGGACATTCCCGGCATGCGAACATCGGTCATTAGAATGTCGATGCGGTTGCTTCTCATAATTTCAATGCCCTCTATCGCGGACGACGCCTTCCAAACGAAAAGCTCATGCTCTTCCATTCTTAAAAGTGTATTGTAAAGCGCTTCCAAAATGATAGGTTCATCGTCGATAACAAGTACGTTATTCATCTTTTACGTCCCCTTCCTTATAAATTTGCAAAACAACCGTCAATCCGCCGTTATCGTTAGTCTGTAGTTTGACGCCACTCTTGTCCCCGTAACGCAGCCGCAAGCGGCGATGCACGTTCCACAACGCGTGGTCTTCCCACTCATCGGGAATGATACTCTCTTCCTGCCACTTCTTCAGCTTATCCTGAGGCATCCCTTTGCCGTTATCTTCGATCTCAATGATTAAGCTTGTCGGCTTGGCGATAATACGTACGCAAAGCCGTCCGCCCTGACGAATATCTTCCAGACCGTGTATGATCGCGTTTTCCAAAAAAGGCTGAATGATCAAACGGGGCACTTCCCACTCGGAGGTGTCGCCCGTTTCTTGAAAATCAAACCGTATCCTGCTGCCGAATCTGACTTCCTGTATGGAGGCGTACACTTTCGCGTGCTGCACTTCCTTCTCGAGTGGAATGAGATCGGCTTTATTTTGCGTAATGAATTTGAAGTAATCGCCCAAATGCCTGGACATCGAGGTGACTCCCTCGTAATCCTCCTCTTTGGCCATCAGCGCGACGGTGTACAAGCTGTTATACATAAAATGCGGATTGACTTGCGATTGCAGATGCTTAAGCTCCGATCTTTGACTGTGAATTTTTTGTTCGTAAATTTGTTGAACGAGGATTTTGAGCTGGCTGGTCATCTGATTGAATTGCTGGAACAAGTAATAAAATTCATCTTTGTTCGTATGGACGAGAGACGTATCGAACTGGCCGACCTCGACCTTCTTGAACGCCTGCATCATCTTCCGCAGCGGCTTATGAATGTAGCGATACAGCAGGAATGAAGCTATGACAAAAACAATGATGGAAATGACGGACAAGACGATCAGCCATTCCTTGAAAGAATGAACGGGAAGGAGTATTTGATCCTCTTCTACGACCGTTACAAGCGCCCAATCGGGAAATTCGAACGATTTGGTAAAGCGGAGATAGTTTTTGTTGCCGATTCGAAAAGCGGTACCTTCCAACTCCGAGCTTTGCCGATTAAAGCGAATGATTTCGTCCGTTACGCCGACGGCCGGAATGATCGAGGGCTTCTCCGTTTCGTTGCTCCATATGAAAACCGTGCCGTTGCCATTTGAATTCATGCTGCCAAGATCGACGCCGATTTTGGATATCGATAGCTCAACGACCATTAAGTAATTGAATTTAGTCATATAAGGGACGCCCAACACGAAAAAAATGCGTTCATCGATCGACGTCAATCCCGAAGCCGACGCCTTATTGTCCAGCAAGCGGGCAAATTCATTCTGATCGATATCTTTCATGCCGGAAAACGAGGAAATTCGCCGTTCGATGCTTGGGATAATGACGAAAGCTTCCTTGATGTACCTGCTCGATTCGGAAAGCGTGCGCAATTTGGACTCCAGATCGTTAATCGCTTTCGCCCGTTCATAATCCCTCAGCGTATCCGGCCGGATACTGAGGCTCTGCAGATCCGGGTCGTCCGCCATATCCTTCTGCAGTTTGGCTATGCGTTCCAATTCCGAGTCCGTCGCGGATACGAAGTAATCCGACTTTTGCTCCATTAACGTTAATATTTGCTGCCTAATAATATTAACGCCCGAATTGCTCATTAAATAGACGATGATGTAAATCGGAACGAGCACAATAAGAAAAATCGTGAACAGTTTCTGCAGGATCCCATATCGGAATGGGAAAAATGTCGATAGTTTCATAGGCCCGTCCCCTTTTTTCCTTGATCGCTCTATTCCATGCTAACATATCGCCAGCAGGGGCAGCCAAATTCCAAATTTGGCCTGCCCCTGATTCATGCAACGCGTTTACGCTGCTTAATATGAAATTAAGTGACTGAACGCTTTGTAATAAATCGCATGCCCGTAATCGCTCGGATGATTGACGTTGTTGAGCAGCAAGCTTTCATGGGTTTTGCCCGCCTGAAGCTCTCGTATCCAGAGTGCATGCACATCGGCGACGCAAGTCCCAAGTTCTCTGCTTAACCGCAGCAAAATGTCCGTATAGATGGCCAGGTCGCCGCTGGAATGCTTCCAGTGCGGATTCGAAATGCAGGGCGTGACCAGAATGATGTCCGCATTCGTTTTCCGTTGAATCTGCTGAACCATTGCTCGTATATTTTCCTCGAATAAACCCGGCGGAATGCCGTTTCGGATATCCGGACCCATCGTGCATTGGTCGTTCATGCCGTAACCGATGCTGACCAAATCCGGTTGGAGCGCGATCACGTCCTGTTCCAATCGTTCCAACGCGGTCGTGCTGCCTTCTCCTCCCAGCGCTTTGTTTACGACCTCCAATTCAGCTTCGGGATATCGCTCTCTCAAGTCATTGGCGAATAAGCTATAGAAAGCGAAATCATCTCTGCTGGCGTCGCCCCCGGTGCTGATGCTGTCCCCGAATACGACGTAGCGCAGCGGTTGTCCGGCTTTCAGCTTCCGGATCAGACGGTCTAATGTGTTCACCGAAGCAAGTACGGATATCCCTTCATTTACTTCGTCTTCCGATTCATAATCATAGTCAATATAAATCATATAACCACGATTGCTGTAATCCGGGTAATCTCTGTGATCAAAGCCTTTTACGCCATACACAGGATGATTACCCCAATCCGGGATTCGACTGCGCCCTGTTCTACTGATCGTACCTGACTTGTAATCGATGACATAATCTTCATTTTCGATGTAAATCACATTGCCTTTGTCCGTTGAAACAGCATGACTTCGGACATAGGCGCCTGGTTGAATACCAGAATGACGCAATTGCTGTCCTTCTTCTTGCACAAGTACAATCGTTTCCATAAGCTGCCGCTTGATGTATGGGTTATCAATTGTCATGTTGAATAGTACCTCCTGGTTCCTAATCGCTTGTGACGGCAATTAAGGATAAGCGGTCGCCGTTAATGTCCCTGCATCGCTTACCGTTATTTTATAGCTTGTATTATTGGGAGATTTCAGAATGAACCCTTCTCCCGGTGCGTCAAGCGCCGCATTCATCTGATTAATAAACGACGCACGTTCAACGGTGTCGCCTTCCGCAGTCAGCCCTAGTCCTGTTACCAGTATGGAACCCCCACTTCCGACGATTTGAAAACTAGCTCGTACGGCCGATAGCGGAGCGGTAACCGATTTTACGATGCGTCCCCACTCTGTGGTCGAGAGGTCCGCGAGCACTATCAAGTCTTCTGCCACAACATTATTTGCTGCATCGACCCATACGACAGATACTTTCTGTTCCGAATTCCCCGTCGTGTATTTTGCCCAGCCGCTGAACACAAGCGAAGCGCCTCCGAACACCGGAAATTTGGAGGAATAGATGTAGGATATTCCCGAGGTTACCTTTACCTCAATGCACGAGCGGAAGCCCACCGGCACGTCTGCCGTATTTTTGCGAAAATAGACTGTTCCAGTTCCCGTATAGACATACATATTCCAGTCTGACTTCTGAACCGTATCGGATTCCGTAGACATGTTTTCACCTGTCGTGTCTACGCTTGCAGCAATATTTAGAATGCGGTCCTGATCGTTAATATTGGATTCGTAAGTAACTCCGGATACGACTTTCGTAAAACGCGTGTTTTGCACATATACATTTTCCCTGCGCGCACTTGTCACTTTATTGGCGGTCCATTCACTGAAATAGGACTTGTCGATATTCACGCGGAATCTTGGCGCTGCTGCTAAACCATTTATAATATAGGCAGGAGAATTGAAACCGGCGGCCCGTTTGGCAAAAAAAGTATTGAGGTTTAACCTGCCCTCGGCCCCGGGAGCGATTTCAAATAAATTTTTGTTAATGCCGCCCTGATATCCCGCATCGTCTTGCGTTATTGTGGCTTTGCCATCGATATATCCCCATGTGCTTCCAATTTCGATCGAGCAATTGGTGAGAATAAAGTTATTGCCTTTGAAACCGTAACCTTCCGTGCTGGAAACTTTAAGAATTTCGCATGCATCAATGGATAACACACTATCTTTCGCATAGAAGCAATAAGCATTCACCGCCGAATAGGGACTGGAGGGGACGGTATCCCATTCGCTTGGTCCACAGTCGAACAACCCGCCTATAATTTTCAGTATACCGTTTGGCTGATTGAGGATGAGGCAGTTCTGCACAGCTCGGAAATGAATGCCGTATATAAAATTCTCGCTCTGCGGAGCGTCAAGCGGATTGGAATCGTCCAGGTATGCGCCATACTGGATACCTACCAGGCAGCGGTTGACCTGCAACCCATAAACTTTAATATGCTCCGCAGGCCTCGACGCACTTATCGATACCCAGTGTATGCCGCATTTGTAAGGTTTAAAGCCAGCACCGACCCTGATGTTGTACAGGTTCAAATACAAGCCGGAAATCGTCAGCACGCAATCTCTCATCTCTTCCGTATCCGTGCTTTCAGAAATTCCGAAAAGCCAATAACCGTTAAAATCAATATTTTGATCGCTACCCGTCATTTTGACTGACTTAACATTGTAGTTTCTCGTGAATATGACAGGTTTTCCCGAGTCAAAAGCGGCTTGTACGCAGTCGGTATCATCGAAGCCGGTCCCAACTTTGTAATAGTCCGGCGAAACGGCACGGTTGCCAAATTCTGAATCGATCCGCGTAAAATTTTCGTTCACGTCAGTCACGTCGATCGGAGTCGTCCGCTTAAGCTTTAGGTTGTCTGTTAAAGTCGTTGCTGCAAAAATCGATTTTCCCGATACCAAGAATGCCGCCGTCGCAACACCAAGAGCCCCAATCATCTTTCGCCTACTTATTCCCGCCGGTTTCACGTTGGCCGCCTCGTGTCCCGAAGCTTCCGTCTTCAGCTTGTTTTCCTCATTCATATTCACATTCTATTCCTCCAATCATATTGGAATTTAATAGATTGGCCTTAACTTGCTGCCTTTTCTTTATTCACTTTATTCACTTTCCTCAATTGCCCAAATTTCCCCATCTCTCCAGAATATATGGGGCACAGAAGAAGGATTAATAGAAGTCCACAATTGTGCGGATGAAATGTCTAATCGCTGGCATATTTCGTTCACCGTGATTTCTTCTCCTTCCTGCTTACCGATTAGAGTTACTTCATCACCAACCGAAACCCCAGGCACATCCGTAACATCGATGCGAATATGTTCAAGACTTATTGAACCTCTTATCAAACATCTTTGTCCGCGAACAAGTACGGTATTGTCTTTATTTTTAGCGGATAGCCCGTCTCCTAAGCCTATAGGCGCCACTCCGAACATACTATCCCTTGTCAGAGTGTAAACACCAATCTGCTCGCCTTTTTTATAGTTTTTCACGGATATAAGTTTGGATCGAAGCGCCTTAAAAGCATTCTCAAGACGAAGGTCTATTTTACGAATCATAGGCTCTGGATCGCTAAATAGCCCCCCGCCTATGGAAATACAATTCATCCAGGTCTGTGGCATTGAAATAGCAGCAGGACTGCTTGCGGCTTGAAAATAGGGAATATTAAATCCGGATTGTTTCAAACGCGTTGCCAGTCCTTCAAACCTTTCCCACTGTTGGTCTACGAATGCCCGGTCACTCGGGTCTCCTAAAGCTGCTCTCGCTCCAATATGAGTATATATCCCATCAATAATGTAGGGGGTATGGTTATTTATAAATGCAACCATTGTCTCCACCTCATCCAACGGCACACCAAGCCTGCCCAAGCCGGTTTCAACCTTAATCCAAATCTTTAATGGAACGTCTTCGCCTAAAGAAGCTTGGTACAATTGAGGGTCATTTGCGTTATAAAAGGTAGGCATTAAATTATGCTCCGCATAGAGATGTGCGGATTGTGGAAATGAATTTCCAAACACTTGAATTGGGGCTGTTATGCCACTCTTTCTAAGCTTCCTGCCGTCTTTTACACTTCCTACAGCCAAAATTGGAATTCCATTATTCACCAAATGATGGGCTAACGGCACAAGTCCATGTCCGTACCCGTGAGCTTTAATTGCACCAATGATGATTGCGCGCCCCTCTAGCATCTGTGTATATTCGCGTACATTATTTGTTACAGCATCAAGATCAATTTCTACCCAAGTCGGACGAGCAAATTGATTGATTTCCATTTTGTATCCCCTCTTTCATCCTGCCTCACGAATCGACACTGTGCCTTCTCATTCCCTGCATGACACTTTCTCTCATTAATTTAATCAAGGCAAGATGAATTGGAGCTCGGCAGCCATCTACACTTGGCATATTAGTTGCTCCAATTGTGTCATGAAAATCAGCATCTGCACATGCTTTAAGAACTCTGTCTTCAATATCCTCAGCTACCATTGCATCAAGCTCGCCTGTGCTTGCTGCCAGTAGACAAGAAATCGCATAACCTCCCCAATTAGAAATCGTTGCAGGCACTAACAGATCTACCTTCGTCGAAGGTACAATTTTTATACCATGGTTTACCTTCTCCCGGATGGTTTCCGCAATATTGGCCATTCCAATTTCATTGCCTCCATCACCAATACCCATTGTCGTTATGCCCCTGCGGGTTGCTTCGAGAAAGAGATAGTCCAATTTGCCTTGTGAATCGGTGTAATCAAATCCCCCCATTCCATGAATTCTGCCCTGTTCGTTCATTCCGCCTCTTTCAATGGAAATACACATTGCTGGCTTATAGAATTCGATTAATCTTGCAGCTTCAAGTTCGCCTGTTTGGGCATCCTGGGGAAAGGGAATAACCGCTGCAGTTGGTACGCAAGCGAATCCTCTGGAGCTGTCAATAGAAGCCGCTAAATTATCGGGAGGAGAACAATGCATGCCAGACCCATTAACGATTTTCTTCATCCCTTCAACCAAATAGTTGTCTGTAACAATGATAGGTAGTGCTTCGAGTGCGATTCTTATGCTTCTTGCCAAAGCTACTGCTCCTGGAGGACCGTCTGATTCACCGAAATGCGGCACATTCCAATATTGATCCGCCCACCCAGTTACTATGAATACATAATCCCCTGGCTTGATGGATTTCTTCAGCAACTGGATTGATGAATAGGTAAGAGAATCCTCCTGCTGAGCTCGGGCCGCTTCATATAATACTGCAATACTTCCTCTGGCTGAAATATCCACCGTCATTAGTTTATCAAGGGCTTCGCCAATTTTCCTGACACCCGCATCTGTAATTTTCATTGTTATACCCATTCCTTTCGCTATGATCATGACAAGTAATGTTTAGAGGTATTTTATATAAATATTAGTTGATAATTGTCAATCGAACATTTTGTTAATGAGTGTAATTGCCTCTTCAACAATTATTTCAAAAGCATCAGGCACCAGCTTTGACCAATTCGAGTAATTTAGTTCATGTCCCCCACGCGAAAACGCCTCTTTGAATGGAATATAGCCTGCATTTCCGGTAGCATGTACGATATAAGTAAAATCAGCTTTGGAGTGCTGTTTAATTTTCAAACCGCCCTCTACGAATAGCTCTCCGGGCAATCCAACATATACGGCATTACCGATCCGCAAAACTTGAAGCTCATATTCATAATAAGCCTGTCGTTTTCGCTGATTATTGACATCCACGACCTGAGCAGCCAGCACCCACTCGTGATCTATAATTTCGTTTACAGTATCTTCCCAAAATGGAGCAGGTCGTTTTGCGAGAAGCGCTTCTGCTGCCGCCAGTTTATCCGGATCGGGCTCTCTAATCGGGATTTTCAAAACTTTAAAAGCCCAATCGAGTGTAACCTTATTTGTAAAGTCCATAAGAGAAATCACTTTCTCTGTCTCGGTTGTCAGCAACTTTGCCATGAGGGCAGAGTCCTCGATATAATCCGGGTCGTAATTACCCCAAGGGTTAATATTTCCGCAAGCTCCATTCAACACTAGGGAAAAACAATTAGAGTCTAATTTATCCGCTAGCTGTAATGACCATTGGCCTGGCCAGTCCGCTGTCACAATACCCACTACACCCAGCTCGTGAACAGGATGACAGGTATAATTCAATATGGCTGCAACCACTTCCGATTGTGCATTCTTAAAGCACATAACCCCGACTTCCGCATCAATAGGACCTTCCAGATAAAGGCTGTTCGCAAGTATCCCTCGCGGCATTCCGATCGATCCATCCCTCATTACCATTCGCCTGTTGAAAGATGCCCTGCCTTCAATTCCACTAGCTACGCCATATTGGACAAGTTTAATATCAGAAGCAGCTTGTTCAATTGCTTCAAATATACGTTCCATGGCATAGTCATGATAACTGGCTTGCTGTCCCCTCACCCATTCGAACTCCTCTGGAAAAGGAAAAGTGTCACTGAATTTGGTATAACCAATGGCTGGGGCTCCATGATTCTGGGTAGCATGTACCATCACGGACTCCCAATCGAATCCGAAGCGCTCAACAGCCCAATTGCGGATTTTGTGAATATATTTTTCGATTATAAAGGTTACATCAAGTGATACAATTAATACTTTGCGCTGATTGGATTGGATAATTATAGCTTTTGCATATAGGGGATCCTTAAATAGCACTGCCGACCGCTTACAATGAATAGTGCCCATCAGAAACGTGCCTTCAGGCGGTGTAATATCTGCCGCGCCACACCCAAGTTCAATCGATAATTGCGTCAAGCTATTGTTTCTCATATCTTCCACGGAACTCGTCATCGTCGATTCCCTCCTTAAATATGAAGCTGCTAAGCTGACTCTCATTATAGGTGCGGGCAAATGGAGCGCAAAGAGTAATGTTTTGTCCTGGCTGTTACTTCATTGTTCTCCCCGGTGGGAAATGGCGTTGGAAAGACAAAGAAGCTTCCCCTGTCGAGGCAGCTTCTTTGTCGTAATAAAAGAGTGAATTAGGAGTGCTGATACTGAGCTTGATGAAGCCTGCTGTAAATGCCGCCCGACGCGATCAGGTCGCGGTGGCTCCCTTGCTCCGCGATGCCGTTCTCGTCGACGACGATGATCCGGTCCGCGTTCTTGATCGTCGCCAGTCTGTGGGCGATGACCAGCGTCGTCCGGCCGACTGCCAGCTCGGACAGCGATTGCTGGATCGCCGCCTCGGTCTCGGTGTCGAGCGCCGATGTGGCCTCATCCAGGATGAGAATAGGCGGGTTCTTCAGGAACATGCGGGCGATCGCCATTCTCTGCTTCTGACCGCCCGAAAGCTTAACGCCACGCTCTCCGATGATCGTATTCATGCCTTCGGGAAGCTGCTTGATCATATCCTCGAGCGAGGCCCTTCTGGCGGCCTCCCAAATCTGCTCGTCGGTCGCCTTCAAGTCGCCGTAGGCGATATTCTCGCGGATCGATCCGGAAAACAAGAAAACGTCTTGCTGTACGATCCCGATATTGCGGCGCAACGATTGCAACGTTAGGTTGCGAATGTCCATGCCATCGACCGTAATGCGCCCGCCGGAAACCTCGTAAAATCTCGGCAGCAGGCTGCAAATCGTCGTCTTTCCTGCGCCGGAAGGCCCGACAAAAGCAATCGTCTCTCCCGCCTTGATCGACAGATCCACTCCCTTAAGTACGTCGCGGCCTTCCTCGTAGCCGAACGACACGTTCTCGAAGCGGATGTCTCCGCGCAGCGTATCGACCGCGACGGCGTCCTTGGCGTCCACAATGTCCGGCTCGGTGTCGATCACTTCCGCATAGCGCTTAAACCCGGCTATCCCTTTCGGATAGCTCTCGATAACGGCGTTGATCTTCTCGATCGGACGGAAGAAAATGTTCGACAGCAGCAAGAATGCCATGAATTCTCCAAGCTCGATTCTGCCGTCGATGTAAAACCATGCCCCGCACACCATCACGAATATCGTAATCAAGCGCATCAGCATGTAAGAAACCGAGAAGCTCTTTGCCATCGTCTTGTAGGCAAGCAGCTTCGTCTCGCGGAAGTTCTGGTTGTCAACCGCAAACAGCTTCTTCTCGTGCTCTTCGTTGGCGAACGATTGCACGACGCGAATGCCGCCCACGTTCTCTTCAATGCGGGCGTTAAAGCTGCCGACGTTGCCGAACAGCCGCTGATAGGTATTCGTCATGCGGCCCCCGAAAATGATGATCAGCCAAGCCATGATCGGAATGATGATAAAGGTGATCAACGCCAGCTCCACATTGATGTATGCCATCAGCGTGAACGAGCCTGCCAACGTCATGATGGCAATAAAAATGTCTTCCGGCCCGTGGTGGGCGATTTCTCCGATGTCGTTCAAATCGTTGGTTACCCGACCGACGAGATGGCCGGTTTTATGATTGTCGAAAAACCGGAACGACAGCTTCTGAATATGATCGAACATCTTCCGCCGCATGTCGGTCTCGATGTTGATGCCCAGCATATGGCCCCAGTAGGTGACGACGTAGTTCAATACGGTGTTAAGAACGTAAATCCCGAGCAGGCCGATGCTGGCCAGCACGATCATCTTCCAGTTGCCGCTTGGCAGCAGATCGTCAATAAATTGGCTAACCGCGAGCGGGAAGCCAAGCTCCAGCAGACCCGCGATCACCGCGCAAGTGAAATCGAGAATGAATAAGCCTTTATAAGGGCGGTAATACGAAAAAAACCTGCGAAGCATCGTTAATCGTTCCCCTCTCCTCCGTCAACCGGTCCTTGCGGCCCCGGCTCCTCTCCGATCTCCTGAAGATCGAACAGATGGACGTACTCATCGATGATCTGGTCCAGCGCCTTCAGCTCCCCGGACAGCGTTGGCCGAATCGCCTCGAATTCCGGCTGAACAAGCTGCTTGGCAAGCCTCGCGCGTTTCACCTGCAATTGCTCCAGAAACATAAGGACGCGGCCTCTTCTGAACGTCTGTGCTCCCCTCGGATCGCGGCCGCCTTCGCGACCTCCATGATGCTCTCGCGAACCGCGCTGAGCCTGATCTCCCCTGCGGCCATGCCCGTGCCCGTGCCCATGTCCGTGACCGCGTCCTTCTCCGTCTAAATGTCCCATTCTCATGTTAACTCCTCCTTTGTATACAGTCGTATACATATCGTTATGTATACAAATGTATACCAAGAAGGAGCCGATGTCAACGATTTTAAAGGGCACGCCTCCCCCAAAAATGATGCCCTCGGGAGATGCATGCCCTTCCCCGCCATTCCGTCAGGGATTACTGCCCAAACTTTCCTTTTCTGACTTTATTCACATTGTACATGTTGACTGTGGTGCTGATGACATAGTCAGGAGGGGTTTGACCTTTGCTGTCGCGATGCCCCTGAATATGCTCAGGACTCTTCTCCCAGTTTTTCCAAGCTTCCTCGGATTCCCAGCGGATGATGACGACAACCTCTTCCGTTTCCTTGCTTCGCTTGTTCGTCATCACTGTAATATCGATCAGGCCTTCGCGCTCGTCGAGAATGCCTTCCCGGCTGAATCTCTCGACGACCTTGTCGACATTGCCCTTCTGCACGACGATCGTTCTCGTCTGGATAAGCATGGACAGTCCTCCTCTGATTTAAGTTACTGTACCGCTTGAGCGGCTTCTTTAACCATTTCCAGCTCGGTGTTCAAGCCGCCGCCGGACAGGTACCAGAAGTTGGCGTTGAGATACACGATTTTGCCGTTTTTGTAGGCGTTCGTTTTCTTTACGAGATCGTTCTCGATGACTTCTTTGGCCGGAACTGTGCCTTCGCCGCTGACCACCGCGTCGCGATCGATGACGAACAGAACGTCCGGATTTTTCTCCGCAATGTACTCGTTGGAAATGCTGTTGCCGTGATTATCGATTTTGATGTTCTCGTCGACGGCGGCAAAGCCGTATACGTCATGGATGCTGCCGAAGCGCGAGCCCGGTCCGTAAGCGCTGATTTTGCCGCCTGTCGTCAGAACGATCAGCGCTTTACCTGCGCCGGACGCTTTGCCGTTCAATTCGGCAACAGCCGCATTGTACTCTTCAAGAGCGGCGTTCACTTCCGCATCTTTGCCGAAAATTTGTCCGATAATCTTGGCGTTGTTAGAGAAAGATTCCGTATACTTGCTGTAATCGATCGACATTTGGATCGTCGGCGCGATTTTGTTCAGCTCTTCGTACGCCGGAGCCGTTCTGCCGCTAATGAAAATAACGTCGGGCTTAAGCTTGTTCAGCTTCTCGAAGTCCGGCTCGAACAGCGTGCCTGCGTCTTCGTATTTGGCATCGCCGTATTGGGACAGATTGCCCGGGATCGACGCTTTAGGCAGCGCCAGCACTTCGACGCCCAACTTGCCGAGCGTGTCGAGCGTACCGAAGTCGAACACGACGACCTTCTCCGGATTCGTCTTGACGGTAGCCGTGCCGAGAGCGTGCGTAATCGTGACTTCGGCTGGGGCAACGGACTCGGATGGGCTGACGGATTCCGACGGAGCCGAGGACGCGCTTGGCGATGCGGACGGGCTGGCCGAAGGGCTTGCGGCGCCTTCGTTATTGTTTTTGGAGCCGCAGGCAGCGAGAATCGCGATCGCCATTACGGACATCAGAATGAGGGATAATGCCTTTTTCACAGTAGACCACTCCTAGTTATTTTTTTTATATAGTCATTTGACTTCGCTCACGCGAATCAACACAACTCAAGAGAAATAGACGCATACCTTTTTCCCTTCCACGACGTGGATCGGAATGTGCATATCGTATATGTCCCGCAGCACCGCCGTATCGATCATTTCGTCCGTCGGTCCCTCCCGCACGATTTCCCCTTCCCTCATCGCGACGATAAAGTCGGAATAAGCCGAGGCGAAATTGATGTCGTGAAGCACGAGCACGATCGTCTTGCCGAGCTCGTCCGTCAAGCGGCGCAGCACCTTCATAATCTGGACCGAATGCTTCATATCCAGATTGTTAAGCGGCTCGTCGAGCAAAATATACTCGGTATCCTGCGCAAGGACCATCGCGATGAACGCTCGCTGCTTCTGGCCTCCGCTGAGCTGATCCAAGTACTTGTCCTGGAGCGCTTCGAGCTCCATGTAGCGAATCGAGGCTTCGACATGCTTGCGATCGTCGGCATTCAGCCTGCCTTTGCTATAAGGAAAACGGCCGAATTGCACCAGATCGAGCACGGTCAGCCTGACGTTGATCGAATTGGCCTGCTTGAGAATCGATATTTTTTTCGCCAGCTCCGCGCTGTCCGTCTTGCCGACGTCCAGTCCGTCGATCAGCACTTGCCCGGCGTCGGGCGCAAACAGTCGGCTGATAACGGATAACAGTGTGCTCTTGCCGGCGCCGTTGGGACCGATGAAGGACGTAATTTTGCCTTTGGCAATCGCTGTCGTAACGCCGTGTATGCCGTGTTTGTCTCCATAACGTTTCGTAATGCCTCTCGCTTCAATCACGATGACTTGCTCTCCTTCAACAACAAGTATAGGAAGTAGATTCCGCCGATGAAGTTCAGAATGACGCTAAGCGTCGTAGAGAAGGTGAACACCCTCTCGACGATCAGCTGACCGCCCACTAATGCGACGATGCTGATCAATACGGTGCCCGCGATCACCACTTTATGGCGGAAAGTGCTCAGCAGCCGATACGCGACGTTCGAGACGAGCAGTCCGAGGAAGGTAACCGGACCGACTAGCGCCGTTGAGACCGCGACGAGCAGCGCTACCGCGATAAGCAGACGCTTCGTAATGCGCCCGTGAGGCACGCCGAGATTAACCGCATGCTCCTTGCCCAGAGCCATGACGTCCAAATACTTGAAGTCTCTGTAGAAATACAACAGCACAAGCAGCACGAGCATGATCGATAGGATCAGCACATCGGTATTCATGTTGTTGAAGCTGGCGAACATTTTATCCTGGACGATCAGGAAGTCGTTCGGGTCGAGCAGCATCTGCATAAAGCTGGAGATGCTCGAGAAGAACGTTCCGCAAATAATGCCGACGAGCAGCAGGAAGTAGAGATGATTCCCTTCCCGGTTAAAGAGAAATTTGTAGAGCATTCCTGCGAACAGGACCATCAAGCCTACCGCCAGCGCG
>Ga0256901_1000925_pt1 | contig 15512 bp, 2 predicted proteins | sample MC6MC0689MT_FD_190200 | JGI IMG/M metagenome (GOLD analysis project Ga0256901, IMG submission 190200) | Metatranscriptome of enriched soil aggregate microbial communities from Iowa State University, Ames, United States - MC6-MC0689-MT... | ecosystem: Environmental > Terrestrial > Soil >... | reverse complement strand
ATTTTTTATCAACGTATCAAGGTAATGTTATGTATAATACTAAACATATGGGCTTATTACATGTTAATATTGACCAATTAAATAGAATTATTGGGGATAAAATTACCACTCTAACTCAGTTACAAAGTGACATATTTCGGTTAAGACGAGATTTAAGTAAAAAAGATGGATTGGTACATGAATTGTCTGGTGTTAATAAAGTTTTGGAAGGGAAATGTGAACATTTAAATAGACAACATCGACATAATTTGGGTTTATTGCAATCACAATTGTTATTGGGGTTGCAACAGCAAACACAGTTTGGGAATAATGTTAATTCTAGTCATAATTATTCGAACCATGGTCAAAATGATGCAAATAATCATAGTAATAATAATAATCTGAATAATGAGTGGCAAAATAACAATAATATTGATATTAACACTCATAATAATAACACTACACCGATTAAAATCGAACGGGACCACCAATCCTCATCATTCCCAATATCACGCTCACAACAACAATCTCAACAATTTCAACAACAAAACAATCAAAATTGTCCTCAGAACGATAACAATGCTGCCTCAAATTCATCCCCAATGCAACCCCACCCTAATCACCATCAAAACTCTCAGCAACAACCGCTAAAAAAACCATACGAACGTTTACCTGATGAATTGAGCGGGAATTCCTCAACTTTGGTAATGGGAGAGGTTAATTCCATTTTGCCACCGCTTGAGAGTGCTGCTGAACTACCCCATGATAACAGAGCCGGTAATGTTGGTAATATTATCGGTAGTGATATGGATACTATTGATGCTTCCAATGTGATGAATGATAGCCATGATGAAAATGATTGAAATGATTCAAACGAGGTTAATAATATCAATCCTAACAATGCAAATTAACCAAAAGTAGATCAGGGTGGTATTAATCCCCGAAGAGGGTTTATAAGTGATAAAACTGATGATAAATCCATGACAATAATAACAGAAACGAAAACAATACAAAAAGATGACACAACTATGGGAGATCAATAGATAAACCACTGTTCGCCGGATTCCGGTGAAGACCTCTCTTGCATTTCAGTTGTTTACTCCTTTATTGGTTTAATTGATCAAATGCAGGCCAAATTATACCCACCGTTTTGACTCATTCTCTCAAAACCAAAGATTCGATTGTCTACTGGGGTGTATTTTGTATATTTATTTATTTAAATGTTAAAAAGAGATATTGTTAAAAGTATTTAAATGTATAGCAATATTATTATTAAAAAGAAAGAAGCAGTAATAAAGTGTAAATTGTCTTGTTTTTTTTTTTTTAAATTAACCACGCAGAGTGAATATAAACGCGTTAGGAAAGAATACAAGATGTGGTATATACATAATAAAAAGCTATATACATGTTTAAGCCTCGAGAACAAGACTTAAAGAAGAGAGAACAAGGAGAAAAAAAGCCCCATATTAAGTTCGAAAAGGGTGGTTTACTTGTCGCAAAGAGTGCTAAAGAAAGTGTTTAAAAAAAGACTGCGGCGCCTTCAGAATTGGCAACATTAATCGCAAAATCAGCCAAAAAGATTTGATTCCTGCCTAACAATTTAATACCACCAAAAGAATCAACAATGATGATATGATTATCGCCAGGAGTTGTAGTTATAGCAGTAATAGGGGCTTGGATTGTGTTATTATCGATGGTTGATATTGGTTGAACGTAGGAAACTGATTGTTGTGAAGGAGAATTTTTGGGGTTATTTTTTTGATTATTATTTTGATTATTATTTTCAATTTTTTCGTTATTTTCGTTATTTTCGTTATTTTGAACTCCGACGGTAATATCAGTGATAATTGGTGTCGAAAGTGCAAATTTATTAATAGGCTTCATTTGTACGCAGTCAAATATGACTATAGTACCGTCAACCAGACCAATAATTAAGACATCATTTTTGACTGGCTCAACTATTGGTGGTGGGGGCAAGATATTATTTTGATTATTTTGATTATTTTGACCAAAATTTGGTGAAAAGTTTTGATTTTGGGGGTTCTTAAAATTGTGTTTATTTTTATTTATTTGTGATGAATTTAATAAGTCACGTTGTTGATTTATATTTTGACGAGTTTGTTGATGTTGCGGGGTAATTTGGCTATAATTTAGCGTACTTTGGGCTAAGTTTGAATTATTTCCCTTAAAGCCGGTATTAAACTGTTGACCGCCATGTCTGCCAGTGTTACCGCCATTATTACTACGTTGTTGTGATTGCGATAGTAAAGAATGAGTGTGGGAATCTAAAAAGTGTTGTAATTTTTGTTTTTTTTTCAAAATTGTGCGCTCTAATTCGACAAAAAGTGAGCGATATCTCCATTTTCTTTCACTGGATTCAAAATCTACATCGTTTTTACGATTACTATTAACGTTATTATCGTCAATCTGATCATTTGGTGATATTTGGGCTGGGTTTGATGGGTTTTGCAAGGGGCTTTGCCGAGAATTGATATTTTTGGTCGAATTTTGTAAATTTTGGGTCGAATTTGGATCATTTTGATGGATTGATTGACCTCTAGATGTACGTAGACCTGGGACTAAGCTCGCTAATTCGTCATCTAAATCACCAATAAGATCATGATCAGATTTAAATGAATTTGTATCATAATTTTGAGTCAAGTTTTGAGTATTTTGGGTAAAAAATTGACCATTTTGGGCCGGATTTTGATATTTGTCAATTTTGATTGCAAATTGGTCACTGGAAAGGAGTAATGATGGATCGTCCCAAATATTATCTTCCTTTTTGATATCTAATTGACCTAAAAACGTATGTGGGTTAGTATTTGGGTTGAATGATGATGGATATTGGGGGTTGTTGATTAAATTTTTATCATTATTTTTATCATCAAGATTTGAATTATTTTGTGCTGAATTTGAATTTTTTTCAAAAAAATTTGAATTCATTTGTCGTGAATTATTAAAATAGTTTAACTGTTCAGAATAAACCCTTTCTGGTATAAAAACGGTATTATCATCATTAAGTACGTAAGTATCATCTAAATGGTTATATGAATCCAACACTACACGTTGTAGGCGTTCATTGTTTAGATTTGATTCCTCAAAAAAAATATTTTGATTATTTTTATCATTAAAGTTATTTTCATCATTAAAATTTTCATTAAAGTTATTATTTTTATCGTTCAACAAGTTGCCATCTTTATTGTTATTATTGTTATTATTATTATTAGTATTATTTTTATCATTAAAATTAAAATTATTTTGATTTTTTTGATCGAAATTTTCAACATTTTTGTTCCCATACAATGGTTTATGTATTTGTTGAATCGTACCTTCATGGTGGTAATTATAAGGATCTAATAGGTACCCAAAATTTGCCCTATAGGCTGGATTTTGGTTCTCTGAGGACATTATTAGGGGGTGAATATGGTTTGTATTGTAAAAATTATGAGAATTTTCATAACTATACGCCATCGCGGTAATATTAGGCAATTTCCATACAAAATGACTGCTAGGGTGGTATTGGCCACCATCGAGGTTGTATAATACAAAGAGCTTCATGCCGCCGAAATAGACAAAAAGTGAATTTTCAGAGGTTATTGTCATAAAGGTAACATATCTATGAAACAATGGGTCAGTAAGAGCGAAATTGGAGATAAATTGTTGTTCTGGTTGACGTGTCGATAGGTTTTGGTTATATAATTGCAGGGAAGTGTTGTATTGGTGGAGTTGGGTGTTGGTGTGTGATTGAAACGATGATAATGATGAGAAATATGGTGATATTTGCATATGAAATGGTATACTTTGACGTAAACTATTTAATATATTATAATATTTATTCATTGTTGGGGTTAGTAATGGGGAATATGTATTATGTTGATACATTTTTGTCAATTTTTGGAAAAATTGACCTAATTGTTTGGTTAACATCATCTTATCGTTGTAAAATAACTGTAAATTAAACGGATATGATATTTGTGATGTATTAGTCATGTTTATTTGACGCGAACTAGGATTATTTAAATTATTTTGGATTAAATTAGTTTGTTGTTGAAAATTTATATTTTTATTCTGATACCATTTCGTCCTCCCGATTTTATTCACAAAACAATGAGTCAAATCGTAATATTCCTTAATCAAGCGTGATTCTTGTTGGGCCAAAGTGATCAATTCATAGATATATAGCTTATAAAAGCTATTATGATGAGTGTAATACCACCCATGGGTCGTATTGAACCCAATTGAGGACTTTGTTGAGTTAATTAATTCAATTTGTTCATTTTGGTACCTCAGGATCTCCTCCATTTGTTTAGGAGTTGGTTGGATCATTAATTCACGTTGTTTTTGCAATGAAGGAGGGTTTATTAGGTCCGTTGAGGTCTCGACGGAGGAATTCTGGACAGAATTGATCGAATTTATGTAATTATTACGATAATTTGAATCATTTTGTGGTAAATACATCAGATTGTTATTATAATTATTATATTGATGTAATTGTGATGATTGCTGATGTGATTTTTGTGATATTAAACGATGTGGGGGGGATAATACGAAATTATTTAATTCATTATATTGCGAAATACCTTTTTTTCCATTAAATTGACCAGTATATGGGCCAAATTGCTGCAATTGTGTTTGATATTGAGTACTATTTGACGGGGATGGTAATGTCGTTAAGCGGGATGTATGGTAACCAATTTGGGCAGTTTTTTGGTTATTTCTGGTCGAATTTGGATCATTAGGTTGGAGTTGAGGTGATAATGTCTTTATTGATCGCTGTTTTAATAATTGACGTGATTTTGGGTAACCCAAGTTTGTTTCTTGGAGGGATGTGTTATCAGTTGTTGATAATTGATGGAGTATTGGCGGTGGTGGGGATTTTTGTGATTTTTCAACCATGATTTCGTTTTGTTCATTCTGGTCATAATTTTCAGGATTATTTTGTCTTTCTTGTTGTTGTAATTGTTGTAATTGATATTCATGTGGTAAATTATGGACATTACCACTTGATAAATCATCTTGTGTATATGATATCCTGTTTAAATCATCATACTGATCATAATTGTTATTGTTGTTATTATCATTATTATCGTTATTATTATGCATTTGATTACTTTGATTATTTTTATCACCATTTTTCTCCACCAAAACCCCCCTCAAACCAATCGCATTGTTTTTTTTCACATTTTCAATCAATTGCTGCGGCACTTTTTTCCCAATCGCATTGGGCAACAATGGTTTATGATTAATTTGCGTCATATTCCTCTGAATAGTATCAATAGACAATAAAAACGCACCGTTATTAATCGAATGCAACGCAATCAGACCATTAGAGTACCCAATGGCGATGACGCCTTGGCGTCGACCAATGTATATCGAAGTAACCGAGTTACTAGTCGTTGATCCGAGCGATAATGTTGGATTTGAGCTAATCGGGGTTATTTTTAGGATTGGGGATGGGGATAGCTGGCCAAGGGGGGTGTAGGAGGCTAGTTTTGATGACTTTTCAAGAAAGTTTTGGGTAGAATTGCCATAATTTGATGTGTTTATAGTATTATATGTATGTAGATCAGTTAACGATATTGAATGTGAGGTGGAGTTATGGGTTTGAGTTGTGATGTTTGTGTTGGAGTTTTGTAAGATTGACGATAATGCGTTGAAATTTTGTTCGTTTTTTTGTGTTAGTAAGGACAGCTGGTGATTAACACCGATAACATAGATAGACACATTACCATAGATATCACCAATACATAATAGATTATTTAACGTGTCTTGTATATCGATAAAATTGTTGTTATTATAATAAATATGATTTTGGGTAGGATTATTATAATTTGTTTCAAATTGGACTTTTTTATGAAAAAGATATGGCGAACGTAATGAATCAAAATTATTTTGTGAATAAAAATTTTGTTTCTTTTCATTATTCCCACCAAATGCATTTGAAAAATCACGTTGTGTTGAGTTTGGGAGGGTATTTACTGTAGGTAATGGTTGTAATTGATAATATGGGTATATAATATGATTAGAATGGGTATTTATGGTATTTTTTTGATTTGAAATGTATTGTAGCTGTTGTGATAACTGATTTGATTTACAAAAGTGATCCAGATTTGGATTAAAAAATGAATTTATATTTTTATTCACAAAATTATTATTGTTATTTTGATTACTTTGATTGTAATAATTCGAATAATCATAAAAAAATTGATTAGTTAATTTCTGTACGTTATTTTGCTGCGCATTAATAATCCCAGTATGATCAGTAATAATGGGTTGGTTATGATATGTTTGTTGCATTGAATAAGACATACTTTGTAACCTCGGGTTGTTTTCAAAAGCCATTAAATCAGTATTGATACCTTCATACATCATAACCTGCGACCTAACATACGAATTGTACCCAGAACTATACTTAAACGGTAAATCTAACGGGTTGTAATGTAGATATTGTGTTTGTTGGGTGCTATATGACGGATTCAACGCATTGAATCGATTAGAATAAGCAATATTCGAACCACTCATAACATCCCTATTCCCGCTAACCCCACTACGATTATTAATACTGTTTTGTATTAACATACCAGGTTCTGTCGCATTTACACGTTGGGTGGGGGATAGTGTGCTGATATTTTTGTTTTGTTGATCATTCAATAATAAAATAGCATCAGAATATATACTTGACCCGGTAGAAAATGGCAATGTTGGCTGCGCTAATGATTGTTGCTGTTGGAATAGGAATAGTTGTTGTTGGGAGGATAAACTGCGGATTTGTGTGGGGATATTATCGTTATTTAGGATAAAATTTGAATTATTGATGATAGAGCTGGCAGTGCTATAGTCAACAAGTTGTGTAGTATTAACAGAAAATGGGTTCATATTAATTAACGATGATTGGATATGATGGGGGTGAATTGTGTCGTAGAAATAATGATGGTGTTGATTGAAAAAGGTATTGTCGAGCCCACGATGGTGAGATGATAGGGATAATATCGTCGGTTGTGTATGTAATTGTATTTTTTGTAACAAAATTGAATTCCCTAATACTTGTCCAGTTTGGGGGTTAATTTGAGGGGTGTTTGGGTTTTTAAACGGGAGAGGGACATAGCCAGTTGTTGATACTGTTAATGTCTTTTCAACGGGGTCAATTTGATATAAGAATCGACCACATGATGATATAGCACTGGTTTGATATAAACCGTATGAATATGTATCCGGGAATGTTATTGTTGGGGTCGGCGAGGGTGGGATTGAATTTGTATTATTTTTGTTATTTTTTTCATCATTATTATTTTTATTTTTATTTTTTTCATCATTATTATTATTATTATTATTATTTTGGGTAATAATATCATCCTTAATTCCAAATAAATCATCAAAACCACTCACCCCATATTGTGTAGTGTAAACAGCACTACCATTTGGATTCACAACATGATTCTCTCCAATATTACCATTATTATACGTTGATAGTAATGGAATAAATCGCAAATGGTCGAATAGTGTAAATTGCTGATATAATAATTCCTGTTCTTGCTTTGATGCTTGAATTCTTTTCTTGAAATAATTCATACCACTTAATTTGGTCAATATACGATTATAATTTGATATTGTGTTAATTGTTGTATTTGTCGTATTTTTATACAATGGAGCTATTAGTGAATCCGATTTGGAAACATAAAAATGATTTTTTTTATTCAAATAGATATTTTTGGTTAAATTTTTTTCATTTTTATCGCCCAAAAATGCCAAAAATGCCCCATTTTTTTCAATAAAAAATCCATTACTTTTCATCAATGGAAAATGAGTCTCAAAATGCAATAATAGCGAAGAGAAGTATTGCTCGTACATTAAAATTGAACTAATCTGAGCATTTCTAAGGGAATTCATCACATTTTGATACAAGTTCGACCCGAATTGCCCCAATTGTGTATTTTTTTCACCAAAATTTGATAAAAATTGGTTCAAAATTGGTGATTGCATTGTACATAACTGTGACGGGGTATCATTCCCACCTTGGGTACCGGTACGATCAATAAAGATATGGTTTAATACCTCATTTGTGGTGTTACTGTATGAATTGACCATGACAGATGCAGTCGTTGCAAAAGATTTTGATGTTGAAGTCAGAGAATTCGATGGTAATATATTAGAAGTGATGGAACGCAAATTGTTGATAATATTTGGATGATTAGTTTGCGAAAAGTTAAAAAAATTGGAATATTTGGTCAAAATTTGCGAGTTTTTGGGGATATTTTTTGGCGGTGAGATTAATTTGTTTGAGAGTAATAAAATCGGGTTAAACAATGGTGAAGAATTTGTAAAGGTTATGTTTGTTGTTAAAAATGGTGTTGGTGTAGTAAAATGATACCTTGGATTGTGGGAGTTTATTGAATTTTGAGTAAAAAGTGGGGTATTTTGCGTCAAAGAGCGCGATAAAAATGGAAATTGTGAAAAAAGTGACGAATTTTGGGGGTTTTGTGGTGTTTTTGATGAAGATTGGGGGGAATTTATGTGTTTAGTGAGTAATAAATGGGATAGTAACGATAAAAGACGTGTTTTTTGTGTAGATGGGAGTAAAAGAGAGGTGTTTTGGGCTTGTGTGAGGGAATTTTTGGTTGAAAAATTTGAATTTGTCGAAAAACTTGTCAGAAAGTTATTATTATTATTATTATTATTACTACTACTACTACTACTACTACTACTATTTAAATTTGGTGTCGGCAATAACGTCGCCAAATTAAGATTATTTAACGAATTAATAGTTTTATCAGAATTCCATGAAAAATAAGGCGAATTTTGTCGATATTTTAATTCTACTTGTGGCGTGCGCGGTGCAAAACGTCCAAAATTTGTCCCAAAATCCACACCACCAGCACTGCCAAAACCAAAAGAATCATTGTTACATCGATCTGATCGTAATGAACTCAGGGATTGCAATAGATAGTACATGTTATATGGCAGCTGCATTGAAACTATTGGCAAGAACTCCTCCCCTGCTTCATTCTGCGTATTAATTAACGGTGGTGGTAACGTAAGACCTAAAACAGGTTGAGAAACCATTGATGATAATAATAATTGTTGATTTTTATTATCAATACTGTTTTGTGTCGAAAATGTATCGTATTTTGGTTTTAATATTTTTTTCGTGGGTAAACCAGTGACTTGAAACCAAGGGAGAAGCTGTGTGGATAGCCATAGTTGTATATAAGATGAATTGGAATAATGCGTAGTTGTTAATAGTGGCGGGGTTGTCGTGTCGTAGATGTAATGGGTATGGTGTTCGTCTCGGGGGACTGATGGTTGGGTTTGAATATGTTGAACATTTTGAACATTTTGAACACTTTGGGGATACATTGGTGATAAAAGTGATTGTTGTAATGTGGAGCTATTTAACGATGAGTTATATTCTGGGGAGGTGTTATATGTTGAAAATAACGGCGAATATTGACTCGAAAATTGCAATTGTTGTGATTGATCAAAATTGGGTTGGAAATTTGTTGTGGAAAAATTTGAATTCTGTAAAATTAAATTTAAATTTAAATTTTGTTCACGATTAAATTCAAAATTTTGATAATTTTTTTTAATAAAAAATTTATTCGGATGCAGACCGTTTTCTAATTTTGTTTTCCCTAACCAACTCCCGGGTATAATCGTATCATCTAATGGTCCATGATATATTTGCGCCGGCCAATTACCCAAAGTGAGCTTGTTAAAGGTCGTTTCACGATCTTCAAAGCTCTTTTGGTCAAAAATGAATTCCGAATTAAAATTATGTTCATAATGAGCATAACTGTACAAATTAAGACTGCGAAGAGCATTGAAACCGGTAGAGCGCACACCGAAGAGTTGATCGATGTATTGACTGATTTGATTTGATGAATATGCGGACTCCAACATACTCCTTTGCGTTCTGATATACAAGTGTGGATTCTGCTGACTCCAATAAGGTAGTTTAACATCGGACCATATTGGTAATATTGTCGGTGTGGAATAATTATACGCAGAGTTATATTTTAAAAATAATTTTTTTAAATATTTTTTTAATTTTTTTTCATATTTTTGTGACAGATTGAATTTTTTTATAACATGTTTAAAATATAATTCCCGTTGCTCATTTTGTGTCATTTTATATATATCATCAATACTAAGTTTAGGGTTAACATAATTTGTTGGGTATAGATACATTTGCTTTTCTTTTCTGTATAATTGTTTCCCAGACATGTTATTCATTTCAATCATTTCTTTGTAAAAGATTTCATTAATGGTGGGTTTATTACCAATATCACTGTTTAACAATGTTATATCATTATATGGATTTGCCATAATGGTATTATAATCGATATATTGTAACGGTGAGGTGAAAATTTGTGGAATAAATTCACGATTCCCGCCTTGTGCTAACGAGGCATTAAAAGCATCCCCGACATTGTTAAACCCACGACTCCAGTGATCAAATCTACCGTCGTTATATAGGATTGCTAGACGAGTTAAGGGTTCGGAGCGGATGTTAAAATAGAACAACGAATGTGATGTGGAAGGTAATGTCCCATGATTGAACGGTATATTAAACGGAGAGGTGTTGTATAGGTCTAGACGTGGGTGGGACGATGGGTTACGGATTGTTAGTAGGGATGATTTTAATAGTTTTAAATAATGGAGAGTTTTAAAATCTGGTTGAGGGAGGGGTAGGGATAATGTTTGGTTCGTATATGATGGTTGTAATTGAATTTGATGATTGTTGGTGATCGTTGGGGGGTTTGTGGAGGGTTGGGTGTGGATTGTGGGGGTATTTAATGGGGGTGGTAGGGAGAATTTGTCCAAATCTAAGAAAAATGATGGTCTTTGTTGAGTGGAGTTGAAACCAGGGGATAATTGAGAGGTGATAATTGTATGATTTGACGGGGTTGATGGTTTGGGGGTGGAGTCTTTATCATTCTTTTCGTTATTTTGGTCATTATTTTGTGGGGAAACTTTCGGCAAGTTTGGGCTTATATTTGTGATTAAATAATCGTCTTGAACGAGTATACCACCGAGAACTAGTGCTGAATCTGTTGGAGTTGTATTTATAGTATCTGATTCAATATTTAATACATTAGCAATAATTTCATTTTTTTCATTATCATTATTATTTTCATTATTTTTACTGTCATCTAAAAATTCCAAAAAATTTTCAACTTTTTCAATTTTTTCCTTTGCATCGTTTTGATCAAAATTTTCATTGTTATTATCATCCAATTCATCACCGAATCGGTAAACCATTTCATCATCATCATATCTACTAATAATATTGCTTAAAACTTTATTAGCAATCATGTTATTGTCATTATTTTCATTATTACTAAACAAATTTTGTTTCGACAAATTAATCCCAAAATTCCCAAAATTTTGATTCAAAAACGAATTATTCGAATAATTATTTGAAAAAAATATTTTTTGTACTTGTGGCAAATTAATAAAAACGTTAAAATCATTTTCGACCAAAACCAAAACATCTCTCAAAATACTAGTCGGTGATAACGGTTGAAAAATGAATGAGTTTAATAATCGAAACAATCCCACAGCAAATGGGTGTTGCTGAGCAAAATACAGCTTGAACAATTTCATCGATTGTGTCAGTTCAAACCCATTTCTATACCCCGACCCAAATTCCTCGCTGCCCACAGTAGCGGCAGTCATTCCGAACATGGCGTGAATTAACTGTGGAGTCGTTTGGAAGCTCGTGTTTGGTATTGTTTGGGGGGTTATCGCGATATATGGGATCTCATAAGGGAAACCGGCAGAATAAAACAACCCCGGGGAGTGTCGATCGTATAAACCATACCCAGTGGAGCCAGATTGTGATTTTTGACCTGATTGGATGATGTTGTCGGTTTCACGAGGGTTGATTTCATCAGAGGGGAGGGGTTTGGGGTGTGGGAAAGATGGGGTGGAGTTTTCTAATGTTAGTAAGCTTGTATGGAGTTGAGAAAGGAATGATGATGTTGAGGAGTTTAGAGTATGTAGACCGTGGAGGGATTTGAGACTATCGCTAATTGGGGTTGCGTTTTGGTCATTTTGATTATTATTTTGATTCAAATTTGGATCCAAATTGCCACCAAATTTCATCATAATGCTCGCCAAATTCCCAAACGGGTTAGCTTGAAATTTATTAAACCTCATTATATCACCATATTGTCCATAAAACCCGATATTATTACGATTATTTAAATTATTCAAAATGTAAGTCTGGGTTGGGATTGGGTTCTCCATTAACAACTGCACCTTTTCGATCAACTCCTCTCTATTCTTCATCCCGCCAGTCATAGTAACCATATTAGCAACCATGTTACGATATATAATTTGACCAGGTGTGTCTTCTTTGGGATGTTTGGCGAGATTTGTAAAGGATAAATATGGTGGATATTTTGGTCCAGAATCGTTGAAGTTACTCCCCCTATGAGACGAGCTAGCATACATGTAACCATTATTAGATATTGTACTGTGTATTGGAGTATATTGAGGTGTTTGGGGGGTTTGTGGGTGGTAATGTGGGTGATTTGAAGGTGTTTGGGAGCTAAAATGGTAGTTTTGCCCACGATTTGGTCCCAAATTCGAGCTTGATGAAGGTATAGAGATGACATCACGTGAGGACAGATCAGCTCTTGGGGTTAGATTACCTGTGGATAATTGATGGGGTAAGTTTGGTGAGTTTTGTGGGAAATTTGGGGAATTGTTATTATTATTATTTTGACCCACATTTTGATCATTTTGATTATTATTTGGGCTATTATTTGGGCTATTATTTGGGTTAATATTATGATTTAATAATGTACTCATCGTACCGCTATCTAATACACCAGAATAACTACGGTTTCTATTGCGTATGTTGGTATTTTGGGGTAAATTTTGGATTAAATTTTGTGTTGAATTTTGCATCAAATTTTGATTAGTTTTATAATTATTATGTGAGCTTAGCCCAGAATTAAATACATTACCATTATTACCGTAATTACCATATTGCTGTTGCTTATTACGCTGGAATGGTGTGAAGCCGTGCGGAGGGGGGTTATTTTGTGCTCTTTTTAACTCATTTGCACAATGTTTAATATGCAATAATTCCTGCGTAGTCTTCATCTGTTGACTAATATTCGTACTAACCTGTGGCATAATAGGTTGCTGAGTAACATCATTAAATGAACGATTTGCTAAGAGATTGTGATGTAATAGATAATCAAAATTCGAGATTAAATTTAATCGCCACATTGAAACTAATGGGCTAATTGTGCGATCAATATGATATTTATATACATAATCATTAATATATGTCGTAGATATAATTATATGGAACCAGTTTACCATTAGGATTGTATGGAGATGTTTAGGGAGGAGAGATATTATTGATATTGTTGGTCGTGGGAAATTTAAAAAATTTTGCAAAATTGATAAATGAAATTGTGAAAAAGTAATTGTTTCGTTTTGTGTGTTGTTTGGAGTGCGTAGATGGAATAAACGACGTTGGGAAACGCGTGAGTTCATCGGGTAGATATGATATTGTGGATAATATCGACCGTAGTGGGTAGATAGATAGATATGTAGTTGGGATATTATGGGGGTAGTTGTTTGATCCGTGGTCAAGTCAACGGAATTAGTCACGCGATAATTTGTATAATTTTTATAATAATTATTTTCTTCATGATTCATCTTGTTTTGAATATTTTTATTATCCAAATTTGGATTATTTTTATTATCCAAATTATTATTTTGATTATTTCCCTGATTAACACCGTTCAAGCCCTGTTTATCATTATGGTATAGCCCCATTAAGCCCCCAAACGATCCAATCAACGCACCAGATACTGAAATAGCACCACCTCCCCGTCTTTCTGTCGGTCTTTTCCCCAAATCGACACCGCTCTCATCACCAAACCCCTTACTATACCCCCCATTTGGACTCCCAGCGTGATCATGCGGTTGAAACAGAGTATTACGCGTATCTGTAGTGGTTGAACGCGACGGGGAACCTGATATGTACCCACAATGGCCCAGATTGCCCAATTTGTTAAACACCAGCGAAGGGAAAATATTGTGTGAGACCAACAACTTACTTGATAACGTCTCAATAATACTTTGATAAGTAGTCTGTATTAATGGCTTGTATAAGGTATTGTTTGTATGGGATTGGGCTGTTGAGGTGAGGAGTAGTAAGAGTTGAGTGATGCTGATGTTCGAAAAATGTGAAGAAATGATCCTATTTTGAGGCACATACGCAGTCGAAATGGTCAAATCAATCGGAGTATACGATTTTGGTAATGTAGTAAACTCGGTCGATTTGTAGGAATGAAATGTGAGGGCGGTTTGGCCGTTTTGGGTAATGTGCGTTAGTTTTTTCGCGTGGAGGAAGTTTTGGTGGTATTTATTGTAGTAATTAATATCAAACCCGATCGGATATTCCGTAAACTCTTGTGTTGGGGAGTGATAATGTTGAAATAAATGCTTTAATAAAGGGTTGTAGATTGTTGTGGAGAGTATTTTGGAACGAATTGATGGTAGAATTTTTTCATTATTTTTGACATCGCTATTTTTGTCATTCAGATTGATTTGATTCTTGTCATTTGAATTTTTACCTTGATTTTTGTCATTAATTTTCCCACCAAAACTTCCTCGATTGATATCATCCTCATCTTTGACCAACGCGGCTAAACTCGGTAAAAACATCGAATATTGGCTCCAATTAGATAACAATAACATCAATTGGTGTCTTTTAATCATTGCATTGTTAACCTTTGTATGTATTGTGGATAATACCACATCTCTCACTAATGGGGCCAAAAATTGCAATGTGACTAAATTCTGAGAAAATGTGTAAAATTCAACAGAACAATGACGTAACTGCTGCCTTTTTGGATAAATTGCCCTAATTTGGGTATACGGATATGATATCGATGATTCAAATATTGAGTTGTTTATTTGGGTCGTTGGGGAGGATGAAATGGAGGTAAAATTGGCGTTTTCGAGTGTAATTTGATGAGAAATTGGTAAAAATCGTTGTAAAAATTTAAAAGCGGCGTAAGGTTGATATTGCGTATCGAAACGACTAAGGACATATGGGATGGAGGGCGTGGTGGTTATTGTGGAGGTGTAGGCTAATGGTGGGAGTGGGGTTTGAGGGGGTTTGAGAGTTAATGTGTCGTCTTTTTCATGAAATGAATTATACTCAATCAAATCATTTTCATATTGAATAGCATTATCAATCATCTCAATAATTAATACACAACGTATTTTACGTGGTGTTTGGTGTGTAATATAACGATATTCTTTTATTTTTTCATATTTTTCTATTTTTTGTTCACTCTGTCCATTACTTTTAGCCTCATTTTTCCCCCCTGCTTCCCCATCCTTCCCCTTATCAACCCCCCTACTCTTCATAATAACCCTTTCTTGTTGGGAATGATAGATTGAGTTAACTATCCCGATTAATGTTGATCGGGATTTGTTAATTTGATCAAAATGTGAAGAATTTTGCGTATTTTGAGCCAACATTTCGCTGTTTT
>Ga0256901_1000921_pt1 | contig 15537 bp, 5 predicted proteins | sample MC6MC0689MT_FD_190200 | JGI IMG/M metagenome (GOLD analysis project Ga0256901, IMG submission 190200) | Metatranscriptome of enriched soil aggregate microbial communities from Iowa State University, Ames, United States - MC6-MC0689-MT... | ecosystem: Environmental > Terrestrial > Soil >... | reverse complement strand
TTTCGCGATCCTGACTATTTCAGGGCGATCCGTGAGCGTGTGGTGCCGCATCTGCGCACCTGGCCGTCGCTGAAAGTATGGGTGGCAGGCTGCAGCAGCGGTGAGGAACTGTATTCGCTGGTCATCCTGTTTCGCGAAGAAGGGCTTGAGGAGCGCACGCTGTTTTATGCGACTGACATTAATCAGGAGGCGCTTCAGGCAGCGGAAGCGGGGATTTACGCGGTTGATCGGGTGCAGGCGTTTACGGCCAATCATCGGGCATCGGGCGGGAAGTCATCGCTGTCGGACTATTATCAGGCGGCTTATGGCCGGGTTTCCTTTGACAGAACGCTGCGTCGCAATGTTGTGTTCTCAGATCACAGTCTTGTGACTGATGCGGTGTTTGGGGAAATGCATCTGATTTCCTGCCGCAATGTCCTGATCTATTTTGACCGGGATCTGAAAGATCATGCGCTGGAGCTGTTTCGGGATTCGCTGACGCATCGCGGGTTTCTGGGACTGGGTTCGCGGGAAAACCTGCGCTTTTCAAAGAGCGCTGGTGCCTTTGATGATTTTGTGCGTTCTGAAAAGATTTATCAGAAGGTGTCGCGATGAGTTTGGGCGGTGCGCGCGCGGTGGTGATCGGGGCTTCAGCGGGCGCGCTGGACGCACTCTCATCCATTCTGCCGCATCTGGACGCAACGTTCCGGCTTCCGGTGATTGTAGTGGTTCATGTCCCGGCGTCGCGGCGGAGTCTGCTGGCTGAACTGTTTTCAGCCAGTTGTGCCTTGCCCGTCGAGGAAGCCGAAGACAAGCAGCCCATTGCCGGGGGGACAATTTATTTTGCGCCGCCCGATTATCATCTGCTGGTTGAAAGTGACCACAGTCTGGCGTTGTCCAGTGATGATCCGGTGCTGTTTTCACGGCCATCAATTGATGTGTTGTTTGAAACTGCGGCGGAGGCTTATGGGGCAGGACTGACTGGTATCATTCTGACTGGTGCCAATCATGATGGTGCCCATGGTCTCAGCCACGTGGCAGCGCATGGCGGGACTGCGCTCGTTCAGGAGCCGGACCGGGCTTTTGCATCAGAAATGCCCCGGGCGGCAATCAGGGCGTGTCCGGACGCCACGATATTGTCGCTTGAGGATATATTGCATTTTTTAAGGAAGGTGGGGTCACTATGACACCCGTTACGTTTCTGCTGGTTGACGATCTGGAAGAGAATCTGCTGTCGCTGGAAGCCTTGTTGCGACGCGATAAACTTGAGATTCTGAAGGCGCGATCTGGCGATGAGGCGCTTGAGCTGCTGCTTGAACATGATGTTGCACTGGCATTTGTCGATGTGCAGATGCCGGGTCTTAATGGATTTGAGCTGGCTGAACTGATGCGCGGCAACGCACGCACACGGCATGTTCCGATTATTTTCGTGACGGCGGGCGGGGCGGGACAGCGGCGGTTCCGTGGTTATGAAGCAGGCGCGGTGGATTTTATACAGAAACCGATCGAGGCTGATATTCTTCGCAGTAAGGCGCAGGTTTTTTTCGAGCTGGCGCAGCAGCGACATCAGCTGGCCGAACAGCGCGACAGGCTGGCAGCGCAGGCGGCGGCCCTGGAAGAAGCATCCCGTCACAAGGATATTCTGCTGCAGGAGACCAATCATCGCATTAAAAATCTGTTTGGCCTCGCCAGTGCTCTGATCTCGCTGAGCGCACGCGCTGCGGCAAGCAAAGAGGAGCTGGTCAGCGATCTGCGCGCGCGCATGCAGTCTCTGGCACGCGCCCATGAACTGACGCTGCCGGCACTGGGGGCGGACAATGGAGGTCATCAGACCACCTCAGTGGTGTCGCTGATTGAGGCAATCGTCGCACCGCACGATCGTACTGACGGGTTAGCGGTGGAGGTTTCTGGGACCGACGCACAGCTGACAGGAAAAGCGCTCACCTCGCTGGCGCTGTTGTTGCATGAGCTGACGACCAATGCGGCCAAATATGGTGCGCTGGCGTCACCGCAAGGTCGTCTGGCGATTGCGATTAGCATTGATGACGCATGGATGAATCTGGACTGGTCTGAGTATGGAGCGCAGCCCATTGAGGTCAGGCCGGAGCGGAAGGGGTTTGGTGCGACGCTGGAAAAAGCGGCACTGGAGGGACTGAATGCAGTTCTGGAGCGCCAGTGGCACCAGGAAGGGTTACGTCTGTCGCTTAAAATGCCGCTCGACCGGCTGGCCGGGACGGATCAGTGACAGGCTGTTTATCAGGCGGCAATTGCCGTCTGACGCCTGGCGTTCCCTGTATGATGTCTGAAAGCTGTGGCTGAAAGTCTGCATGACGCAGCCTGGGCGCCGGGGCGGCGCGTCCGCACAATTTTGCGTAGGCCAGGTGGACTGCCTGGTAAAAGAGTACGGTTAACCTGTTTGACGAGAGCCGCTCTGCCGGAGTGCTGTCCGTAAGCCGCGCAATTGACCTTGAAATGTCAAAGGACGGTTGTGATGCTGCCAGCAGTCGCCACCTCTGCGAAATCTGGGCGGTTGGGTTAACGCGTGCGCCGATACTGCGCCGAATGGCGGAACAATTGTTTATGCTGAGGGTTACGTCGACAGCAGACAGGATGTGTGTCTGTGACGACGGCGTCCGACCACAAAACACGGATCAGGTCTCGTGCCGGATAGTGCAGAGCCGCAGCTGAATTTCTGAGCGAACCGTTGCCGGTCAGTCTGATGTGGCGGTTGCCCGAACCAGCGGCATCCTGACTGGTCTGGGCGCTGATCCGCCATAGGGATCTGTACAATCCGGCTCTCCATAGCGTGAGTTTGTTCCGGTGCCATGCCCAGGGGTGAGAGGAGGTGGAGAGCGGTGATAAAACTGGCAGATTACAGAAAAAAGCGGGATTTTACGCAAACGCCGGAACCAGGCGACGATCGGGCGGTAGCGCCCTCGAACCGGCTCCGTTTTGTTATTCAAAAGCACGATGCGACACGGTTGCATTATGATCTGCGGCTTGAGCTTGACGGTGTGTTCCGGTCCTGGGCGGTGACGCGGGGGCCGTCACTTGATCCGCACGACAAGCGTCTGGCGGTTGAAGTGGAGGATCATCCACTCGACTATGGCGATTTCGAAGGTACGATTGCGAAAGGTCAGTATGGCGGGGGAACAGTCATGCTGTGGGATCGCGGTTACTGGGAGGCGGAGGGAACAGGATCTCCGCGGGAGGCGCTGCGCAAAGGTGAGCTCAAATTTGTCTTACATGGGCATCGGCTCAGGGGTGGTTTTGTCCTGGTCCGGATGCGCCATGATCGTGAGCGGGGCAAGCGTAACAACTGGTTGCTGATCAAGCATCAGGACAGCCATTGTGTTGCAGATCATGGGGACGCGGTTCTTAAAGATCATGCAAACTCTGTTGCTTCAGGGCGGAGCCTTGAACAGATCGCGGCTGGCAGGGGCAGGAAACCTCGTCCTTTTATGCTGGCTGACGGGGGGAGTGCTGCAGATGCTGTCTGGGACAGTTCAGTGGGGCTTGCTGCAGATAAACGCAAACGGAAACCTGCAACGGCGCCAGCGACCAGTGATGATGCAGACTGGCCTGATTTTATTGCACCGCAGTTATGCCAGATTGTGGCGCGTCCACCTGCTGCAAAAAACTGGCTGCACGAGATAAAGTTTGATGGTTACCGCATCCAGCTTCAGGTGGTAAATGGAAAGACACGGCTCCTGACCCGCAAGGGCCTCGACTGGAGCGCGCGCTTTGGCCGTATTGCGAAACAGGCGGGAGAACTGCCCGATTGTGTTCTGGACGGGGAGGTCTGTGCCCTGGATGCGGCTGGAGCCCCGGATTTTTCTGCACTTCAGGCCGCGCTTTCAGAAGGCGATACGGAAGAGCTCGTTTTCTTTGCGTTTGATCTTCTGTCCGAAGGATCGAAGGACTGGCGTCCGCGTGCGCTGAGCGCGCGCAAGCAGCGGCTTGAAGCGCTGCTGGACGGTACGCCTAACATAGCCTGTGTACGATTTACAGAGCATTTTGAAAGCGGGGGTGAGGCCGTGCTGCGTTCGGCCTGCCGATTGTCCCTTGAAGGCATTGTTTCCAAACAGGCGGATGCGCCCTATCAGTCCGGTCGCAGCGCGACATGGGTTAAATCAAAATGCCGCGGGGGCCATGAAGTGGTGATTGGTGGCTATGCCACGCGCAACGGAAACTTCCGGTCGTTGCTGGTGGGTGTCAATCGCGGCGGGCATTTTGCTTATGTCGGACGTGTGGGAACGGGTTACAGTGCGACAAATCTGAAAGTCTTATTGCCAAAGCTCAAAAAAGCAGAGAGCAGGTCATCGCCATTCACAGGCGAGACTGTGGGGCTTAATTCGCGCGATGTGACCTGGGTCAGGCCAGTGCTGGTGGCAGAGATTGAATTTGCGGGCTGGACCGGCGATGGTCTGGTGCGACAGGCAGCATTCAAAGGGCTGCGTGAGGATAAGCCGGCCGCCGAGGTCGGGACGGAGAAGCCGGCTGATCCCGGGGAGCCCGTGCGACCTGCAAAAAACGACCGCGGACCCTCTGCGGTAATGGGGGTGGCGCTTTCACATCCTGATAAAGTGCTGTGGCCAGAGACAAAGACGCATGCGGGTGTAACCAAGAAAGATCTGGCACTTTACTTTGAGGCTGTCGGATCCTGGCTGATCGGGCATGTGCGGGGAAGACCCTGTTCGATCATCCGCGCACCGGACGGGATTGGCAAAACGTCGTTTTTTCAGCGTCATGCGATGCCCGGAACGTCGAACTTTCTTGAACTGATCAGAATTGCCGGAGATAAAAAGCCCTATCTGCAGATTGATCGCACGGAAGGTCTGATTGCAATTGCACAATCGGGAGGACTGGAGCTGCATCCCTGGAACAATGAACCCGGAAAACCGGATGTTCCGGGCCGGCTGGTGTTCGATCTGGATCCCGGGCCGAACGTGGCTTTTTCTGCAGTGGTTGAGGCGGCCCGTGAAATACGCGACCGTCTCGATGCACTGGGGCTGGTGAGTTTTTGTAAGACGACGGGCGGCAAGGGACTGCATGTTGTGACACCGCTTGCCGCCGACCCGCGGTTATCGTGGGAACAGGCTAAAAGTTTCGCACAGCGCGTGTGTCAGCTGATGGCGGCGGACCAGCCGGAGCGCTATCTGATCAGGATGAAAAAGGATCTGCGCGATGGCCGGATATTCCTTGATTATCTGCGCAATGATAAAAAGGCGACAGCGGTCGCTCCGCTTTCGCCGCGAGCGCGTTTCGGGGCAACAGTGTCGATGCCGCTTTCGTGGTCGCAGGTACGGACGGATCTGGATCCTGGTCGTTTCACAGTTGAGACGGTACCGGAGTTGCTGAACAAATCGTCGGCATGGTCTGACTATTGTGACAGTGAGCGACCGCTGAAGGCGGCGCTCATTCGCCTTCAAAAGCAGCGATGACGTATTGGCTGCGGGCAAGCCGGTGCCACAAATGAATAGCTGTCCTTTGCTGAGTGCACGTCGCTGAGATTGCCGCCGCGACGCGGATAGCGCACGTTTCTGCGCGTCAACGTCCCGGTTTCAGCGTGGCCGAACCGTGATGGAACCATGACGGATTGCCGTCGTTAGTCACTGGAAGTATCAGCAAAGGAGTGACGTGATGAGCGAGAACAATCCGGAACGTGCCTGGGAAATTGCCAGCGCCAGCAGGGTGTGTTTTTTCCGTGTCGGTGAGCATCAGTTCCCTATGTCGGCGATCGTTCGGAAGGAGGAGGACGCGGTTTACTTTCTAACTGAAGCATCTTCAGAAAAGATCAATGAAATTGAACGGGAGCTAACGGTTCAGCTGTCATTCTCAGATCAGAGTTCCAACAGCTATCTGGTGGTGAAAGGACTGGCGACGGTTGTTTTTGACCCGGTAAAGGCAAAGGATTTGTGGAACCAGTTTGCATCAGCGTTCTGGGATCGGCCGGAAGATCCACGTTTGCGGATCATCCGGGTTAAACCGGTTTCTGCGGAATACTGGGACGGGCCTGGTCCGTTTCTGGCGGCCAGTAAAATGCTCTGGGCAGCAATCGGAGGTGGTAAACCCGATCTTGGGGAGCATAAGAAAGCGGCAATGTAAGAACTTGCCGATGGCTGCGCGCTTCCTGACGAAGCGCGCAGGAACAGCTGTTACCACGGCTGGTTCAGAAAATAGCTGTGACACGGTCTTCTGCGGTTAAATGAGTGCGCGGGCACCGGCGAGCGGTGCACCCATTTCGACAAAATATCGCATTGCAGGCAGGTCATAAGCAGTACCGGAACAGAAAAGCGTCTGATGGGGTTTGCCTTGGCTGTTCATCTTAGAAATTCAACAGTGGTGATCTGGAAAACCCCGACGATGCATCGATTTATCTGAGTTCCAGGTGTGTCTGCTTGGTTGCGGCCTGGTAACAAGCTCACGATTGAGGCGTTGGTCTGAAAGCAGGTGTACTGTTTTGCTGAGCCGGGGCAGCCCGGTTGCGTTCAGGACGTTGTCGTTTTGTGGCGTCAATTGCAGGATCTGTCATTCCAGTTATCGCTCATGGTCTGATTTGTTTGTTCGCTGCCAGATTGCCAGCATTGCGGCAATTCGCGGCTGGACGCGCTCCCTCATGCGACTTCGGAAGCGAATACCGGGCAGTTCTGATGTTTCTTCCGGCTGTGCTTTAATACGGTTTCAAAAGTGTATTTTTAGATATCTGCCTGCCGGCATACTGGTTTGCTCGCACGATCGCGCTCAGAGCGAGCAGTAAATTATCGTTATATTTATTCTCATACAACGGAGGATAAATCATCTGCAGATGTCAGATTGACTGACCAGTATCGGTTGGAAGGCCTGAAAATTGTTTTCCCGGCTGGGGAGGGACGCCCTGTACAGGATTGTATTCCCAGAACAGGTTGTTTCATCAGCAACCGGCGAGCGATATTGGCAGAGAGTCAGATTCTGTATGATGACTTCGCGCTTGTTGCTATAAACACCCGGCGTCTGTCAGCAAACCAGATGATCATGCGCTGATGAATGACACCTCTGAGAGAACTGCAGCGGTCCTGACTGCCATGATACAATGATACGTTGCTTCAGGTTTCAGGCGCATGCCCGGTGATAGATTGTGCGGGTGACGGACTGTAATATTGGAAACGCTGGCTGCATAATCCGGCGGAAAGCAGCGCAATCAGATGGTTGCCAGATCAGTATCTGCCCTGGTTCTCAGGAACCGGATGTCGCGTTTGCAAATTTGCCTCAGCCCGATTGCGTTTTGCACTTTTTGTGGGATGATGAGGTTGCGTCGGTGAGGTGTGACAATCAAACAGGCGCCGCCCCGGTGCTTCGGCCCGCCAGCCCGCCGGGGTTTTTGCCGGGTTTGCCGGAAAAAATGCGCAGCCGCGGTTCAATTTGCGAGCTGTGCCCGGTCGTCCGGCTATTGGATGCCGCGCATATAAACCACAGTCGGTTGTCAAGTGGCGCGCAGGTCCTGAAGATCTCTGTCGGCCGAAAACATCGACGCGTCGGGTGGGCGTGACTAATTCAGAAAACTGGTAAGCACCGCGTCTTTTGTCGCTGGATGCGCGCAATGCGCCTGTTCCTGTGTGATGGTGTGCCCTGCAGTCTTTTGTTGATTTCTCTTGCCTGCACCGCAACGATGGAGGTTTTTCCTACAACTTAAAAGGGTTGTTATAGGGCCACTAAACGATAAGAGTCCTGGATTTCAGCAGGAAAATTTCATTGGGTTGCTGACATCATCTGATTTGTTTTTCAATATAAACTAAGTTTAAGCTCTACGTAAATTAGAATACACTGTTCCAATATGAAACAAAATTAGTTGAAGAAACACAAAAAATCGTTCACAACAATTATGGTTAATAAACCTTTTCGCGAATCCGCGGGGGGAAGAGCACAGGGGCGGGGTCGGACTGATTTCCGTATTCTGTTTTGTGAATAAGTGCACTGCGCTGCGGTGTGCTCGTAAGGTGTATTGGATAAAATCCAGAAACTGACGGTCGTTGTTCTGTAGATCGTTTTGTATTGCGTCAACTGAATTTGTGAATCCTTCGCGGTCGTTTCGATGTGAACGCAGCCGTTGGTTGTTGTTGTCTTAACAGATCCATCATCGCCCCCGCTTTGCCCGCGGGGCACGAGTTTTATGCGCCGTATTTCTGCGGCGCCGCGCTTTTGCGCGTCCATGACCCATAAAGAGCTCAGGGAAGACGCAGGAAATGCAGGATATGAAGTCAAACCGAACAGAAATAGCAGGAGCGGCTGGTGGGGCGCACAATCGCCATGCTGCACAACACAGTCATAACAGACTGAAGCAGAAGCTCGGGCGATCCGTGTTCAGATATTACCCGATGGCTATCGGGCTGGGGTTTGCGGTTGTCATGAGCACCGGAGCGGTGCACGCCGAAAACTGGCTCGGTGCCGTATCGACCGACTGGAATGACAGCGGCAACTGGGACGGCGGTCTGGCACCGTCGGCTGGCACAATGACCATCATTGACGGTACGGGCGGTGGGAGCCAGTATTTTCCGGTTATCGGTTCCGGACAGACTGCAAATTCAGGCAACACGGTCATTGGAGCAACGCCTGGGACGGAAAGTTTTGTGACGGTCGATGGCGCTGGTGCAGTCCTGAATATCCATAATGGCCTGAACATTGGCGACCCGGCCGATGGCACGCTGATGGTTTCAAACGGAGGGCTGGTTGATACCCAGGGAACCTTTATCGAGGTTGGCGGCGGTGGCGGAAAGGGCGTGCTTGCCATCAGTGGCGGCGGAACGGCGCGTACGGCACTTGCGTTTGTCGGCACGTGGGACGGCGGGCGGGGGGCTGTAACGGTTGATGGCGCTCAGTCGCGCTGGACAGTTGATCCCGGACCGGGAACAAACGTCGCCATGGTGCTGGGCGCCCTCGGCGGAACAGGTGAGCTGACAGTTCGCAATGGTGGTGTGGTCGACAGTATCGGTACGGTTTATCTGGGCGGTTTTACGGGTTACGCTATGGGCGGGCGCGGCTCGGCTTCTGTTGAGGGTGCGGGCTCGCAATGGATCAGCGATCAGCCCATTATTGTGGGAAACAACGCTGATGGACGTCTGAGCGTGTCGGACGGGGGACAGGTTTCAGTATCTGAGATAAGGATTGCGGATGCTGCCGGTTCCAGCGGATCTCTGGTGATTGGCGGCGACGCTGATGCGGCGGCGTTAGCGCCCGGAATGTTTCATACGGATAGCATTACATTCGGGGCGGGCGAAGGCGAAATTGTCTTTAATCATACCGCAGGTGGCTATGATTTTAGTCCGCTGATCGCGGGCACTGGCAAGGTCAGCCAGTATGCAGGGACGACGATCCTTGTTGCAGGCAGCAGTTACTCCGGACTGACGACGGTTTATGGTGGCACGCTGGCTGCCGGGGGCGCCAGTCTGTTCAGTACCAGCACAGATTTTGACATTCGCGGCAATGGGACTCTGGCACTCAATGGCCATTTGCAGTCGCTGCAGAGTCTGACCAATGCGGGCACGGTGTCGTTCGGCGGCGAAAATGGTGTTGCTGGCACGCTGCTGGTCACAGGTGACTATCACGGAGACGCGGGCACACTGGTGATGAATGTAGCGCTTGGTGACGACGCATCTGCTTCAGACAGAATGATTGTCAACGGCGACAGTACCGGAAGCAGTTTTATAAAGATCAACAATTCGGGTGGCACGGGTGCGCAAACAGTTGCCGACGGCATAAAGATTATTGAAGTCAGCGGCCAGTCAGCGGGACGATTCACGCTGGTGGGAGAAAGTATTCATGATGGCCAGCCGGAAATCTGGGCGGGGGTCCATGCCTATAAGCTCTATCAGAACGGACTGGCCGATACGACTGACGGAGACTGGTATTTGCGTTCGCGGCTGGGTGAAACGCCTGTTGATCCTGTTAATCCAGTTGATCCGGTTGATCCGGTTGAACCGATGCTCTATCAGCCAAGCGTCCCTGTTTATGAAGCTTATCCGCAACTCCTGCTGGCTATGAACGGCTTGCCGACGCTGCGTCAGCGGGCGGGCAACCGTGTGTGGAGCGGTTCCGGTAACCGGGTGGTTGCCCAGGGTGCAGATATAGCTGGTACGGGTTTTGCGGATGCGGAGATCAGCGGGACCGCCGTCGCTGGTAATGGTGTCTGGGGGCGGATCGAAGGCGCGCATAGCCGTCAGTTGCCGGACATTGCCACAAGTCTCTCGGGATACGACACCAGTATATATCGCGTTCAGGCCGGGATAGATGGTCTGGTTGCCGAACGTGAATCCGGCTATCTTCTGATGGGATTGACTGCGCATTATATCCGCGGCACCGCGGACAGCTGGTCCGACTATGATGACGACCGCGGTGGTGGCGAGTTGCGCAGCGATGGCTACGGGGCTGGCGGGAATTTCACCTTCTATGGCGACAGTGGATTTTACCTCGACGGTCAGGGCCAGGTGACATGGTATGACAGCGATCTGCGTTTTGCTGGCGGTGCTGAGACGCTGGTCGATGGGCAGCACGGGACAGGGTATGCGCTGTCGATGGAAGCGGGACAGCAGATAGCGCTGAGTGACAGCATGTCCGTGACGCCGCAGGCGCAGTTGCTGTGGTCGCGGGTCAGATTCGACGATTTTACCGGCGCGCGAGATATCGGGGTTTCACTGGAGCGCGGGGAAAGTTTGCAGGGACGTCTTGGGTTTGCGCTCGACCATCAGAGTTCCTGGTACAATGCCCGGGGAATGCTTGACCGCGTCCAGGCATATGGGATCGCAAATCTTTACTATGAGTTCCTCGAAGGAACCCGTGTGATGGTCGTGGATAGCAGTTTTGCCAGTCGCAACGCGCGACTTTGGGGCGGAATTGGTATGGGCGGCTCATACAACTGGGACGATGATCGTTATGCTGTATTTGGTGAGGGTTCAGTCAGCACCAGTCTGTCGGATTTTGGTGACAGCTACAGTTATACCGCATCATTGGGGTTACGGGCGAAATGGTAACTGGTGCGACGCCTCCGAGCTCAGAGGTTCGGGTGCGCCAGCCGGACGGACTTGCTCCAGCGCCGCGGCCGTCATTTTCGGGTGTCGCAGCAGGAACGTTCCTGGTTTAGTTATTTAGTCTGATAACGGGCCTCGAATGGTATAGCGAAAAACGCAACAGTAAACATCGATCTTGCGTTGCCGAATAGTGGGAGGCGAATACGCGGGATCTTGGCGCGCGAAGGTCTGATGCCCACTTGGAGGCGATCCGAAAATTGATAGAGACCTGTGATGGAACAAACCGGTATTGTATTTCCGCCGAAATTTCCTGATCGCAGTATCAGGTCATCCTAACGTGGGGAGCAGCGTCCTGGAGAACGGATCTGGCACATACAATGGCCAGGAACAATCCGATCTGTTTACAGCGTGCCGAAGCGCAACTGGACCGACCGTAGCGCCCGGCAGCGTCGTTTCTGCCACAAACCGCGTCTTCCTCCACTTATCCGGCAATTTTCGGCGCCCGCGGCTTCCACCAACAAACGGTGAAAGCTCCAATGTAAAATCAATCGAGAAACTTCGATCTGATTATAAGGGCAGTCAAATGGGTCCCTCACGTCTCGAGCGAAGGGTGGGTGGCAGACGCTTACCGTTGCCGAAATGCTCAGGAAGATACTTACCTTCTGTATGGGAACATCCCAAATGTCGATAACCCGCCGTACGGGAATATAGTCACTGTCGTATGCGGCGACGATCATACCTCTTCCGCTTTGACGGACGGCGGCATCGATAACCCCTGACACATACTGGCCGACGCACGTCAATCAGCCGCACAATGACAAGAGTTTCTCGAATGCTTCGGATATGACCAGGAAGTCGTTGAACGTGTCAAGACATACTTCCTACTCTAACAATCAGGCGGTCACAGCCATCCTCGTCTTCGACGATAGAACGCAGAACCTGACGCGGCAATCCTGCTTTGTTGCAAAAAAAGGGGCGCCTTTTCTTGGGCGCCCCTTTCGGTTTTATGCGACGAGGTGGTTTGGCTCGTCAATCAGGATCTGCGGCGTACTGACCGCCGGCATATCATAGGCACTGTCGGTATTGGCATCCGGGCTTTCGGCAGATGTGGAAGCCGTTTGCGGCTGAGACGGTGTTGGGACGTCCGTGCTCTCGCCGAACTGACCCAGATCGATCTCACCTGAGTTCGCCTGAGGCAGGAGCGCTTCAGCTGTGAGTTGCGGATCGCCTTCGCTGACATCGGATCCACCGGCATCGTCGGTAGCCGGATGGCCACCGGACATGACACTGGCTTCGATATGCTCGAAGTTCAGACTGTCATCAGCCGATGCAAGCTGAACATCGCCAGTATCCGGATGCCCTTCGACTGCTGTCTCTTCACCTGCTTCCGCAACCTCAGCCGGCTGATCATTGTCAGCTGCTCCGGTTGCATCGGCTTTCTGATCACCGGCGTCGTCCGTTGCGTCTGCATCCGCTTTGCCTTCGGCGTCCACTGCGGCGACTTCAGCGGTGTCATCGGAAGGCTTTTCGCCTTCATCACCGGCAACCTGGCCGTCTGTGTCGGTGGCAACGCCATCAGCCGCTGCATCACCAGCATGTCCGTCCGCGAGTTGCTCCGTGCCCTGCGCCAGGGCAGCAATGACATCAGGCGGCGTCGACGTTACGCCCGGATGATCAGCATCTGTTGCCCCATCATGTGCATCCGTAGCAGTCTCACCGTTCGGCTGATGAGAATCTTCTGCCTTTGCAGCATTCGCCTCATGATGGTCCGAAGCCACATCAGCAATTGCATGATCATCAGCCAACAATTGCGGGCTATCACCGAGCGTATCGTAGTCATAGTTTCCGACGACAGGCACTTGGTTGCCAAATTTATCGTAACGCTGCTGATGAACTGATACCGAACCGGAAGACGTGTTGGCATCAAATGATATTATCCAACCACCATCATCAAGCGATGTGACTGAAGGAAGCTGTGCGATAAAGGGCGTTTGGACGCCAACCTCGCCGCCAACCTTATTTCCATCGGCGCTATATCGTTGATAGTGCACACCGCCACCAGAGATGGTTAGATACCAGACGACGATCCATCCGCCATCGGCCAGTGTTGTGATAACTGGTGCCCGACTGCCAAAGCCGCTGCTATTCACTTGTTGGATCGAGCCAACGCCATTACCATTTTCATCATAACGTTGTTGATAGATTTTGTTGCCGGTACTTTCGAAGGTTACAACCCATCCGCCTCCCGGCAAGGCAGCGACGGCTTGTGAATTACTGTATTGGTAGATAGCTGTAGTCCCGTTATCAACGCGGGTCACTGCACCAACTTCTGTTCCATCGGCGGCGTAGTGTTGCTGATACAAAGCGTAGTTGCCAAAAGCTGTCGCGAGCGCGAGAGCGACCCAACCTCCATCCGGAAGGGCAACCAGAGAAGTAAAACCATTCGTCAGAGTCATTCCAGTAATCTTCGTTACAAACTCACCGTTGGAGTCGAAACGTTGAATGACCAGGTGATTGTTCTCTTGATAGCCAACAATCCACCCTCCATCAGCTAAGGCAGTTGTAGATGCCCGGTAATCGGTGACAGGGCCAAGGGTAACCGTGTTACCGATTGCTGCGCCGTTTGCATCATACCGTTGTTGATAAAAAGTTGCTGAGTTTGAATAAACTACTACCCATCCACCATCTTCTAATGCCGCAATACGAGACCGCCCGCCAGTTTGTGTATATACACTGCCTATCTTTTGTCCATCTTCTGCATAACGCTGCTGATGCGATATAGGGCCGGTTTCACTCCATGAGACGATCCAGCCGCCATCCTTCAGATGAGTTGTGTAGGATGAAGAGCCTTCCGCATCCACAATATCATCAGGAGCCACTCCTGGCGCATAGGTTACCCCACCCGCACCTTCGATATTCAGAGGATTTGTCTGCCTTGCGACAAACTGTTCGTGATGGGTATAGAGCTGATCGAGCGTAATGCTGAAGTTACCATTCGCATCAACCGTTCCACTACCGACCACGACATGGTCTTTGTCATAGACCTTTACAATATTACCCGCGGTGCCTTTGCCGGTGAGAATATGACCAGTCGTATCAATCGCAAGATCCGTTGGCGCATCCGGTGCCGTTGTGTCAACGGCCTGCACGTTCTGAGCAGGACTTTCGATACCATAGATGCTCGTCTGCTTAACATGCAGCACTTCACCATGGTTGCGGGCGGACGACAGCGTCACATCGAAGTGACCATCCGTACCAACTGTCGCTGTTCCCAGAACTGTTGTGCCATCCGTGTCATAGACCTTGATTGTGTTACCGGCAACGCCAGTACCCGTCACATGCAGGCCGGCAGCGTCCATAGGATCGACTTCAGGCGCATCAGGCACCGTCAGATCCGGTGCTTCTGCCGCAGTCGGCGCTGACTCCAGTCCGAGGTCTTCATCGGTGATCGTCACATTGACATGCTGGCCGGCGGTCAATGGCGGGTTGAACGGAATGGTGAACACACCGTTCGAACCGACCACGGCTTCCTGATAGGGCTGGGAGCTGCCGTCAATATAGACCTTAGCGGTTGTCCCCGGCGTACCCTTGCCGGTCATGGCCGTGCCATCCGCATAGAAGTGAAGATCATAAGGTGCTGCCGGTGTCAGATCCGGCACATTGGTCGGAACCCGATCCGATTCATTTGCAGGATGGATAGGATTGGCTAGTGAAACCTCAACTTCCTGCCCCTGGACCAGACGGGTATCGAGAATGACATCAAAGTGGCCATTTTCGTCAACCGTACCCGAACCCAGGATCGCGGTACCAGCCGCATTTCGGACAATGGCAATCGAACCAGGCTTACCATCACCCGTCACATGGGTGTGTTGCCCCTGATCGACAGCATTCAGGTTGGTTGGCGCGTCCGGTGCAGTCCAGTCAACGGCAGGGACTTCAACAGTTCCTGACGCATTGTGGCTGATCGGATTTTCGAGGCTGACTTTGAGCTCTCGACCGTCGGTGACGGCTGTATTGAGCGTCACATCAAAGTGGCCGTTCTGGTCCACAGTCGCAGATCCAAGGACGGTGACACCATCCGTGTCCTTAACAACTGCAATCGAACCTGCTTTGCCTGAACCGGTGACATGCAGACCATCATTGGTTGCCACAACATCGGTCGGATCGGCTGGTGCTGACCAGTCCGGTGCATGAGCATCCTGGCGCGGGCTTTCGATGTCATATGGGCTAATCTGCGTCACATGCAGCGTCTCACCATGGTTACGGGCTGACGACAGCGTCACACTGAAGTGTCCATCCGTACCCACAGTCGCCGTACCGAGCACCGACGTGCCATCTGTGTCATAAACCTTGATCTTGTTACCGGCGACACCGGTACCGGTCACATGCAGCCCTGAATTATCCATCGCATCGACATGAGGAGCCTCCGGCGGTGTGATGTCATGGGCAGGCACAGCAACGCTCGGACTGTCGATGCCATAGATGCTCGTCTGCTTGACCTGCAGTATTTCACCATGGTTGCGGGCTGACGACAGCGTCACATCGAATGTGCCGTTCG
>Ga0256901_1000920_pt1 | contig 15554 bp, 12 predicted proteins | sample MC6MC0689MT_FD_190200 | JGI IMG/M metagenome (GOLD analysis project Ga0256901, IMG submission 190200) | Metatranscriptome of enriched soil aggregate microbial communities from Iowa State University, Ames, United States - MC6-MC0689-MT... | ecosystem: Environmental > Terrestrial > Soil >... | reverse complement strand
AAAACATCCTAGCTATGAAAAGTGGCAAGAATAAATACATCATCATAGAAGATGACACCAATGTGTGGCATAACATTAGCCATAGGATGTTGCCCTATGAGCAATGGCAACATTTCGCCAGCTTCGACAATTGCGAAGACAGCATAGCATGTCTCATAGCGCAACAACCAAGACTTATTTTTTTAGATTGGGACTTGCCCGATGGCAATGCTTTTATGATATTGGACGCAATAGATAAGATAGCCAACTACCAACCTTTCATCATATTTTTTACGGCACATGGTCGTGAGCGACCCGATATTGCAGAGCAGCTTTTCAATAAATACAAAACCGCTATTCACCATTTCATCAATAAGCCTATCTACGAGCAATTAACAGCCAATCTCGAAAATTGGATAAGAACATTTGAACGGCAATTGAAACAAAGGGAAAGAATATTTGACCTGAAATGTGTGTATGGCCAGCAAACAAAAATTAATATAGACTACTTGTTCAAAGTGCTGATAGATGAAACAAATCCGCGCAACAAGCTCTTGTTTTTTGCTGATAAACAGGAGCCAATTGCCATAAAGAAAACTTGGCAAGAATGTTATGAAATGCTTGCGGTATATAACATTGAGTATACCATTGCCAATCACCGCTCTACTACTATCATTGATGCTTTTATCAATAGCAAAGCCAAGCCTTTTGTAACACTTGATAATAACGAAAGGTATGAAGTGGTGAAGGATAATTGGAAATGGTAGAAGGTTATTTACAATTTTACTTTTCCCCTTGCCACACTTTATAGTTGTACTTCACCCAAGACTTAATTTCTAGCTCTGTACCATCTTTGGCCAGGTTCATTGGCATAGGATATTGATTCATAAAAATACTCAGCGAATCGCCTTGTAAGGAGGTCAGTTCAGCTACCATTTCTGCTGTATACCGGCTATCAATAAATGCTTGTACTTCATCTATCAAATACCTATCCTGAAAGGCTTTCAGACGTTTGTATTTTTTCGTTCGCTTTTGCACGATCGACGATATAGGAGCATTGAAGGTCAGTAAACCATTGCCAGAGCCACCATATAGCGGATGCGGTTTCAAGCGCTTAAACTTTGCAGGTTGCTCCGTTACTTTCTTGCCGTAAATTGCCCTATTCTCTAGCGAATCTTTTTGACGTTTGGTTAAGCCTGAGGTAATCACAACGGTATCTATTAGCACGCTTTCCCTGTGCAAATTGATTACAATGTGTTCAATGCTTGGGTTGCTTTTAAAATAGATAATTCTGGATTGATATCCAGTTAAGGTCACACGAAGGGTATCGTCATCTGCTGCCGCAATACGAAATAATCCCTCACTATTGCTAAAGGTATACTTCCCGTTTGTAATGTTGTGTATCGTTGCATATGGCAAATGTTCACCATTCCGCATGTCGTGAACACTACCTTGCAGAATCTGCCCCGATAAGGGATCTATAGACAAAAGAAATCCAATGAAAAACAAGCACAATAGTCTCATTCCACCTTTAACGTATCGCTCAAGTTATTTGGTATGACTTTGGGTAGCACTATTGGCTTTTTTATCCATTCACGATAGTTGTACTTAATCCACATTTTTATCTCTAAATCTGTAGCTGTGCGCGCATAATCAGTAGGCATAGGATGCGCATTGATAAAAGCAGCTAAGGTATCGCCCTGCAAGCCTGTTAGCGCGGTTACTTCTTCATTGGTATAACGAGTATCTACAAATTTTTGGTCTTCCCATTTAGCATAATTGCTTTGGAAACGAAAACGTTGTTTAGATTTTTTGCTAAACTGTTCCGCCAAAGCTGTAGCTGGACTAAAAACACTAGCTAAAGCCGAACTGCTAACCTTTTGACGTGAGAGATCTAAAGCGTAAGTCTTTCTACGCGCTATGGAATCTTTCTGATAAGGTGTCCATGACGGTCCGATTACTACTTCTTCCAGACTGAACAATTTTTTCTTCAAACTCACTCTTCTAAACACCACTCCATCCTCAGGCATTAGTATGGTTAAAGAATAATAACCCACATAAGTAAATTCAATCTCGTCGCCTTTTTGTGCCGCAATGTTGTATTTACCGTCAGCATCTGAAACTACAGTTTGCGATTTCGTTTTGTTCATCACAGTAACGGCTACCAATGTCTCATTGCCTTCAAAGTCTGTAATCACACCTTGAAGTTGCTGCGCTGTAAGGATTGCGGTGCTCCCGAAAGTTATCAGTAGGAGCAATAGAAAAAGTGATTTCAAAATAATTTAGAAGGCTATGATTAGGTGGCTAATTACAATTTAATTCATCAACGAAATGTAATTCATAAAAGGTTTTGGGAATAGTACAAACAAGTATTTCGAAAAAATATTGCCTAAGTAAATGCAAAAAAAATCCCGGTAGCGAACTACCGGGACTATCGAAAAGAAAATGAAAATTATTTTTTCTTCGCAGGTGCTGCTTTTTTAGGAGCTGCTTTCTTTGCAGGAGCCGCTTTCTTAGCAGGAGCTGCTTTTTTAGGTGCTGCTTTTTTTGCTGGAGCTGCTTTTTTAGCAGGCGCAGCTTTCTTAGCAGGTGCAGCTTTTTTAGCAGGCGCCGCTTTTTTAGCTGGAGCTGCTTTCTTTGCTGGTGCTGCTTTTTTAGCAGGTGCTGCTTTCTTTGCAGGAGCAGCTTTTTTGGCTGGAGCCGCTTTCTTTGCAGGAGCGGCTTTTTTTGCGGCTGCTTTCTTCGGAGCAGCCTTTTTTGCAGTTGCCATAAATAATTGAATTTAAGGGTTAGAAAATAAAAAAGCTCTTTTTATATACTATGGCAAATTACAGAAGGGGGTTAAGCTTCTGCAACACTTACTTCACTTACGGAAACAAAAGTTTTACTGCGGGTTTTTCTAAATTCAACGATACCGTCGGTCAAAGCAAAAATTGTAAAATCTTTACCAATACCTACGTTAGCGCCTGGGTGATATACTGTACCACGTTGACGGATAATGATGTTGCCACCAATAGCTGGTTGACCACCAAATATCTTTACGCCTAATCTTTTACTACGTGAATCGCGACCATTTCTTACGCTACCTTCACCTTTTTTATGTGCCATTACTTTTTTATTAAATTGTAATTACTACAAAGTTAAATAATAAATTGAGTTATCCAAGAATTGCTTATGCGATTCCTTGAATCTTAATTTTGGTCAAAGATTGACGGTGACCATTAAGTTTTTGATATCCTTTACGACGTTTTTTCTTAAAAATAAGAACTTTATCTCCTTTAAGATGATCAATAATTTCTGCTTTCACTACCATTTTAACTGCGCTTCCAACGGTAAGATTACCATTGTCACTTGTCATTAGTACATCAGAAAATTCTACGCTATCTCCGGCTTTCCCTTCGAGGCGGTGTACAAAAAGTTCATCGTTCGCTTGAACTCTGAACTGCTGTCCTGCTATTGTTACAACTGCAAACATGCTCCAAAAATTTTGCGCAAAATTAATAGTATTTTCCGTTAAAGCAAAATTATTTTAATCTTTTTTGCTTCTGTTAAATTCTGCAAGCACAACAGATCCCTTTTTCAACTTCAAAACATCACCTGAAATTTCGTAACTATCAGTCTGCTCAAAAGCTTGCATCAACTTGTTTTCGGTTTTGGAACCTTCCATACAAGCCATCATTGTAGAAATAATTTTTTCTAATTTTAACTTGTTGCCATTCACTTTGTAGTCTCCACCAAAACCGTTACAGCCGCCATTCCCGCCTATTCTGTTGGCTGTGTCCATAAACGCAATAGTTGGCACTTTTCTATACTTCTCTAAAGTAAAGTTGGGAATACTTTTAATAGTCCAAGTGGTGCCGGCAAGTTTATTCGAGCTCGTCCTGTTTTTTTTCTTCATGGATGAACATGAAATTAAAACTATTATAGACAAGGTGAATATCGAAATGAAGAAACGCATATTTGTGATTTATTTGTGTAAAAAAATATAATTATTAGAATTTTTATTCTGCTTTAGCATCTTGTTTCCAAAAGGCTTTTACATTTTCTGCCATTTGTGCCGGGGAAATATTGTTCATACACTTAAAATGTTTTTTAGGACATTGATGATGCCCTATTTTACTACAAGGGCGGCAGCTTAAATTTCTCACTTCCAGCATTACAGACAATCGGGAAACGTTTTGGTTTAAATTATTAAAACCGTAGTAAGGGAACATACCCATCTCTGGCGTGGTATTGCCCCATAAAGATACTATCGGTTTTTTAAATGCCGCCGCTATATGCATCAATCCTGTATCGTTAGTAACCACTACTCTGGCACGTTTCACAAGATCGGCAGATTCATTAAGGTTAAATTTGCCACAAGCATTATACACCTTTGCTGTATCTGCAGCGGCTATCAGGTTGCCGTCATCTCTGTCTTCTGGCCCACCTAATAGAATGATTGGATATGGGCACAGTGCAACAAACTCTTTCCACCTGTCAACTGGCAATTTCTTTGTAAAGTACGACCCGCCTATCACACAGCCTACGAAGCCTACTGAATGACCATAGGGTATGTCTTCTTGCTTAGTCTTTAATTGCTCTGGAATATAGTAGTCCAGGCCCGCACCATCATTCTTAATTTTCAAGTCTTTCAAGCCTTCAAAGTAGCGCTCCACAATACTTTTGTCGGGCATTACCTTCCATTTAAAATTGACGTAGAGCCATTTTTTAAAATTCAATTTATCGAAAGTGAAGGAAGGAACATCCAAGGCTTTCTTCACACGCATGGTACGCAAGTTGCGGTGCAGGTCTATTAGATAATCAAACTTTTCTTGCTTCAATTCAGCTATCGTTTCTTTCAAATCCTTATCCAGCGTATGTATTACGTTTATATGCGGATTTGCTATCAATACCGGCTTGAAGCTTTCCTTAACCAAAAAATGGATTTCAGCATCAGGAAATTGTTGGCGCACGCAGCGTATAACAGGTGTGGTCAACACGATATCACCAATAGACGAAAAGCGGATGAATAATATTTTCATGAAAAGATGACCGATTGCCTTTGGCCCATTTTTTGTTTGCTAAGGCACAAAGATAATGGCATTACTCTTCAATCAAAATACTGTAAACAAAAAGGTTGCCAACAATTACGATGGCAACCTTTTCTATAACATTAAAGTCAACTTACTTATTGCTCACCTTCACATCTATTCTTCTGTTCATGGCTCTGCCCAATTCAGTAGCATTATCAGCTACTGGAAATTGCTTACCATAACCATCTGCTTCCAAGCGGCTGGACGCTATGCCCATGGCTACCATTCTTTCTTTTACATGATTGGCACGCTGCTTGCTAAGTGATAAATTTTTAGAAGCGTCACCCGTATTATCCGTATAGCCACCTAAGTGCAATTGTACTTTAGGATAAGCTTTTAAAATAGCAACTATGTTATTTAGCTGTTCGTCAGAACTTGGTTTTAATGTAGCTGCTCCGGTTTCAAATTGCAATCTATCGAACGAAATCCAGTTAGCGTTTTTATTATTATCATCTATTTTTCCGTTGATGATAAAATCAACTAATTTTCGTTCTATACTCAAATCGCCTACTTGTAACTCAGTGCCATCAGCCAATTTCAACGCACTTACTGTACCTAAGTCTGCTACAAATTCGTTATCTACTATTTTACCCTTTTCAACTGTAACTGTTGTCGTGTCACCATTGTTATTGGCTACAGTATTCGTAGTTACTTCTACGTCTTCACCTGGGGCCACAACATGACCTACACTAGCCATTTGCATTCTGGCAATAGTAGCGGTGCGTTGCGCTTCTATTTCGCCTGCAAACATGTGCGCCAAGGTTGGTGCAATTACAAGGCTCACAATACTCATCAATTTGATAAGAATATTCATAGACGGACCAGACGTATCTTTGAAAGGATCACCTACGGTGTCGCCAGTTACCGAAGCTTTGTGTGGCTCCGATTTTTTATAATACATCTCTCCATTAATCTTCACACCTTTCTCAAAAGATTTTTTAGCATTATCCCAAGCGCCACCAGCATTGTTCTGGAAAATACCCATCAATACACCGCTCACTGTAGCACCTGCAAGAAAACCACCCAATACTTCTGGCCCCAAAAGGAAGCCAATAATAAGTGGTGATAATATAGCGATAGCACCCGGCAACATCATTTTTTTGATGGAAGCATCGGTAGAAATAGCCACACATTTTTCGTATTCTGGCTTACCCGTTCCTTCCATAATACCGGGTATTTCACGGAACTGGCGACGCACTTCTTCTACCATGGCCATAGCCGCTTGGCCTACTGCTTTAATAGCTAAAGAAGAGAATATAAATGGAATCATACCACCTACAAACAGACCAGCCAAAACATCGGCACGATAAATATCGATACCATCAATTTTAGAAATGCCTACGAAGGCAGCAAACAAAGCCAATGAAGTTAATGCTGCAGAAGCAATGGCAAAACCCTTGCCAGTGGCGGCTGTAGTATTACCTACGGCATCAAGAATATCCGTCTTCTCCCGCACATCGGCAGGCAATTCACTCATTTCAGCAATACCGCCAGCATTATCAGCAATAGGCCCGAAAGCATCAATAGCCAATTGCATACCTGTAGTAGCCATCATACCAGCAGCGGCTATAGCCACACCATATAAGCCAGCACAAGCATAAGAACCATAAATGCCGCCAGCAAGCACAAGAATAGGCAACAACGTACTTTCCATACCTACACTTAAACCGCCAATGATATTAGTAGCATGACCCGTAGCCGACTGACGAATAATACTCATCACCGGACGCTTGCCCATAGCCGTATAATATTCAGTAATAATGCTCATCAAAGTGCCTACTACAAGACCCACCATGATAGCACCAATGATACCATTTTTGGTAAATTCATAACCACGCAAGGTCATGGTGTCTGGCATCAAATAATTTACCAGGAAGAAGCTAGCAATTGCAGTTAAAACAATAGAACCGTAGTTACCCATGTTAAGGGCGTTCTGTACTTTGCTAGTGCTCAAACCAGCTGTTTCGCTAATGCGCACAAACATGGTGCCAATTATAGAAAGAATAATACCTACACCGGCTATCAACATGGGTAATAGCAAAGGTGCAAGGCCAGCAAACTGGTCACCCGTGCCGCTTACCGTTTCTCTTCCTAAAACCATAGTGGCCAAAACTGTAGCTACATAGCTACCAAACAAATCGGCACCCATACCGGCTACGTCACCCACGTTATCACCTACGTTATCAGCAATGGTTGCAGGGTTACGCGGATCATCTTCAGGAATGCCTGCTTCTACTTTACCCACAAGGTCGGCACCAACATCGGCAGCTTTGGTATAGATACCGCCACCAACACGGGCAAATAAAGCAATACTTTCCGCACCAAGACTGAAGCCAGTAAGAATTTCAATAGTACGTTCCATTTCGATACTATCTACACCTGCTTCTGGCGCAAAAATCATTTTCAGAATAATAAATAAACTGCCTAAACCTAATACGGCAAGACCCGCAACACCAAGCCCCATAACGCTACCGCCGGTAAAAGAAACTTTTAATGCTTTACTTAAACTAGTACGTGCAGCTTCTGCCGTACGCACATTTGATTTGGTAGCAATACGCATACCCATATAGCCAGCTAAGGCACTTAGGAAGGCACCAGCCACAAAAGCCAAAGCTATGCTCCAATGAGAATTGGCATTGCTTGCTCCCATTACGCCTAACAGTATGGCTGCAATTATTACGAAGTAAGTCAGAATTTTATATTCCGCTTTTAAAAAAGCCATGGCGCCATCGGCAATGTACTTGCTGATTTCCTTCATTCGGTCGTTACCAGCAGATTGCTTATTGACCCACGCTCCTTTAACCAGCGTAAACAGCAGAGCTACTACGCCGAAACAAGGCACTAAATAGAAAAGTGAATTCATCGTTACTATTTAAGATTTAAAATAAAAAAATGTGGAACAAAAATAATCGGATAAATGGAAAATCCATATCTTTTTTAAGAAAAGAAATGCTTAGGCTTAAATGTAAAAAAGCCGTGCGTAGCACGGCTCTATAAATAACAATCAAACAATTTATAAATTACTTGATTAAAGTAACGGTTCCTTTATACGTTTCTACATAACCATCAGCGTAGCCAATACGGATAACATAGCCATAAACGCCTATAGGTTGCGGTTGATTTTTAAAAGTTCCGTCCCAACCAACTTTAGGGTCGGTGGTACGAAACAAAATAGTTCCCCAACGATTGAACACTTTAAAATCTATTAACTTCTCGTCGGTGATGTTAGTGATTTTAAAATAATCATTTTGCCCGTCATTGTTTGGGCTAAAGGCATTAGGTATAAGCAGTTGTTTTCTGGCTATTTCACCATTGTCTTGGCCTGTGTATGTTGTATTTAAATTTTGCTGTGCGCGCGTAACAAAACTTGCGGCAAACATGCAAAGCAAACTTAGGAATAGATACTTCTTCATTTTAAATTTTATTCTGTGCAAAAATAGACATTAAATATTCTACGATGGTTGGGTAAACATCGCTACTTCGTGACAAATAGCAAAAACTTAACACGCAACAACTTGATTAAAAATCAGTTCCAATTGATAAATACCAGGTAAATTCTTTTCTGATATTCCAAGCTGCATCAAATCTGGCGAAATATCCAAATACTTGCGTGCGCAATCCTGTGCCGTAACCGATCGCTATTCCGTTATCGCTGTAGTTGGGCATAGCTATCTTCACCGTAGGGTTGCTTCTTGATGGATAATAGTAATAATTATACCGTTCGAAACTTTCAGATGTTGGCAATATGCCTTCCCAGGCCGAGCCCATATCTAAAAACGCAACTAACTGCAGATGTTTCAGTATTGGCGATTGTATAGGTCTTCTTAAAATAGTGCTTAAAACAGGGAAGCGTAGCTCCGCATTCATCAAGGCGTAGGTATTGCCATTCCTGGCATTTTGATCGTAGCCCCGCAGGTTGGTGCCTAATGACTGGAATGCATAATTAGCTTTATTAGACGGTTGCAGCGCATTACTATACTTGGGATTTATATCGTTATCTACACCACCCAGCACGTATTTGATTTGCTGATTGCCACCAGAGTGCGCCGCAGCAAACCGCACGGCTCCAATGAAGTTTTTGTATATTTTGTGGTAATATCTAAAATCCATGCCCACATTGTAAAATCCTCCGTTCTTAATAAAGTTGAAACTGTCGCTCACACTGTAAAATTCATTATCGGTATAGGCCTTGTACATATACTCGGCAAATATTTTGTAGCGCAAACCATTCCAAATGTTCAGCGTAGGATTACGCGTATCATCATGCACAAATTCAGCGCGGCTCATTATCCAATAGTCGTTGGTATTGGGCAGTTGTAAGCCAATTTCATCCTGCGCTTTTATCACCATTCTATCTTGGCGTGCGCCGAAGTGCATGCGAATTGCTTTTACTTTATCTAAAGGATAACTGGCACTACCTTGCACAATAGTAGATATGGCTTTGCCCGGCTCTACAAAAGCTGGTCGATTAGGATCAACAACAAAACTGTAATTGTATTTATTTTCCTGACGCATAAAAATAAGACCCCAATCTACTCTGCGTCTAAAATTTTCGAACTGCGCAAAATAAGTTAGCCCCGAAAAATTTACAGGAATACGAATACCGCCTGTAAATCTGTAGTCTTCCATTTTATCATACAAACTAGCCATGAGCATACCACCCAAAGAAGGATTGGGGAATTGGCCACCAGTACTGTTATACGGCTGATATTTATTGAAAATTACAGAATTATCTAATCGTACGCTGAAAAATTCAGGACGGAACGACAAGCGATAAGGCTCTGAACGCATAGCAATGAAGGTACTATCCACATATACAATACGCTTGCCTATCAAGCCACCCTCTTGCCCTGTGGATGAAGTCACTGCCGGGTTATTGTCAACGCTGTTTTGTTTGTTATTTAGCACAGATGAATCTGCAGGGCTTTTTAAGGCCAGCATTTCTGCCAAGGTTGTAGATTCGGCGCCAGGCTCCACAGCTGCGGAATCATTATTTCTAATCCTGCTTCGTCTGGAAAATTCAGATTGAAATACGTCGCCGGCTTTAATGTCGAGTGCGTCTTCCACTTTGCTTTCCTCAACATTATCCATGAGGTTTACAGGCGTAGTAGCAATGTTTACCTTTTTGGTATTGGCTATGCCATCTACGAAACTTAATGGCAAAAGCTTTTTGGGCGTAACATTCCCGTCTGGAAATGGCAAGTCTATCTTTTGGAAAAATATATCGTAAGAATTTTTAGTTTGAATTACAGCCGCAATTTTTCCACTAGCCGGATTATATTGCTGATACAAAATACTTCTGCTGAAATTGGTCATAGGTACAGAATACGCCGAATCCATATTCTTGTTATCTCTGCCAAACATCACTACGTATCTATTTCTAATTCCGTTTTGGTCGGATAGATATGCGAAGTGGTCGCTACCGTAGGCAATGGCTTGTGAGATAGTTCCTTTTACGTTTCTGGTAAGTTGCAACAAATCGTAACTGCCGGTGGTAGCATTGTAGAAAAATGCATTCATAGGCCCGGTGGGCAATTCATTTGGCAAAGGCTTAATGTTCAAAAATGGTTGTGGACGATTGCTCAAAAACAAAACGCCTTTTCTGGAACCGCCACTCACAAATATTGGACTTACATCGTCCCAAGCATCGTCCGTAATCTGCGTCATTCTTCCACCTTTCAATCGGTAATCAAATAAATCGCTTTGGCCGCGCCTTATGGCTGATAGAATAATTTTGTCATCATCTTCCATAAAAGTAAAACCAGTAATACGGTCAAAACGGTTGGCTGGAATTTTAAAGTTTTCCATTTTTGCTTTTACAGAATTATAAACTCTTATACGCAGTCTGTCTCGATTCTTAAAAATAACGCCCAGTTTAAAACCTGTGTTATTCCAAGACAATAATGGATAATCAGGGTCATCATTTTCGTTATGATTTTTAACGCCGCCGCTTAGCAATACTGTTTTATCACGCTCGGTAACACCATTTACAATACGCGTTCTCTCCAGCATTACTTTATATTCTCCATGTTTCCACAATACATAGGCCACATCGCCACCACGCGGCGATACCGTAATATCTCTTATACGACTTTCATTATCTGGCACAGGTATATGCACCAGCGCAGTAGCCGTATCTAAGGGCTCAAAAATCTGTTCTTCAAATGCATATCTGTCCTGATAAAAATTGATAACAGAATCGTAAGTTGGTTTTAATTTTTGATTTAAGGTAAGCTTCAAAGCCTTGCCCAAACTGCTTTTCAGCTGCGTGAGGTATAATAAATTCTTTACGTTGTTCTCACCATGTTTTACTGCTATAAACTTCCAAAATGCTTTACCGGCAAGTCTTGGATTTCTATCACCTAACTCATCAAAATGTGCTTTGCCATCTACCATTACCAGGTTCTTCCAGTCGTTATCATCATCGGCAGTCCAGCCATCTACCACATAGTCGATATACCCGGTAGTAACCCAGGGTGGCAAATTGAGCAGCACCGCATTACGCACCATCTCCCTGAAATTTTCACCAAACATCAAACGCTCCATTACCACTTGGGCCATCCCTTGTCTAAGCTGGCGTTTCAGGTCGGCGTGTTTGCCGGTGAAGTAGATAACCAATTTGTCGCCAACAAGATTTACAGTACCGGTTGGGTTGTCATTTTGCAATTGTAGTTTACTGTTAAGACCAATATTTGTTTGTTGAAATTCATCGTACGAATTGTAAAGTATAATATCAAGCTTATCTGGGAAAAGCCCGCCCATCCTACGTTCTATCGCTGTAATATCTTGTTCGGCCTGCTCGGCTACGTAGCGCGCCAGCTCACGGCCAGAGCGGTCGTAATGGTATATTTTAAAATGTTCAGCGTCGTAAAACTTCCAGTCAAAGCGACGATATTGAATACGATTTTGGCCAAAAACCTCTAGATTTGTTTGGGCCTGTGCTTCTAGGAATGGTAGTATACTCATCAATAGCATCACAATATAGAACAGCCGTTTCGTCATTTGGGTAATGGAAATTGTGGTTAGCGTAATAGATTCAACCCGTAATTTACGGTGAAAAATTTTAATCTTCTTTACTAAAACGTGTGGTTGCTGGGTTAAATTATCTTAACCCTTAAGTTTATGTAAATGTTGTGCTCTCCATCAAAAAATAATGGACAGCATTAAAATGGGAAAAGCTGCCCACAATAATGGACAGCCTTATTCCTACCTTGCGGTAAAAGGTTATTGATTCACGAACTCTACATTTGCCATTAGTTTTATTTCATCACTCACTATTAGTCCACCTGCTTCGGTAAGTTGGTGCCAGGTAAGTCCAAAATCTTTACGGTTTATCTTGCCCGAAATTTCAAAACCAGTGCGGTTATAACCATAAGGGTCTTTAATCACGCCGTTGTTTACTACTGCTAAGGTCACAGGATTAGTAACACCTTTTATAGTTAAATTGCCAGTTAGGGTATAATTTTCATCGTCTTTCTTTTCTAGCTTTTGGCTTTCAAAAGTAAGTTGTGGGTGCGCAGGCGCATCAAAAAAATCTGGACTTTTAAGATGTCCGTCGCGCTGTTCATTTTTTGTATTTATAGAATCAATATCGGCGCTGAAGCTTGCCTTTATCGAAGAAAAATCATTGTCTTCTGTTTCCATTGCGGCATCAAATTTTGTGAATTCACCAGTGATGCTTGATATCATCATATGTTTCACTTTAAATTGAATTTCAGAATGTGAAGGGTCCAATGCCCATTTAGTTGTTGCCATTATTTTTGATTTTTATTTTTTGTACAGCAAAGATAAAGCAATTTCTATTTTATTGTAGCTACAATAGTGAAAATATTATTTTAATGCGTAAATAAACATTCCCTATTTCTTTTGAAGTACAAATTATATTTATGAAGCGATAATTCTTACACAGTTATTAACAATTCAATCTTGCACTATAAAATTTAATAAACAAAAAAACCAACTTGACAGTTGGTTTTTTTGTTTATTCTATGCAGCACGCAGAGCTTGCTTTGATAATCGAATCCACTTTGAATTTAACCTGCGAACATATCGTGGGTGCAAATCCTTTTGTGTTTTGACATTCTCAAATTGTATGCGCGCTTCCTGTGGTCTATTAAGTTTTTTAAGAAGGCAACCGTAGTGATACATGGCTTCCATAGAATGATGGATTCTAATGGCTCTAGCGTACTCCGCTTCAGCGTTAATTAAATCACCTGTATAATCTAAGCTGCGTGCATAACTCAATTCATCTTCGTTCCTATCCAGCTTATTATGATTTTGGGATTTCGCTTTTTCAAAATATTGAAGAGCTTCTAAATATCGTTCGCTAGCAAAAAATAATCTTGCAAGTTTTAATAGAATTCCCGTTTGGTTTACAAATGGATCGTCCAGGCAAGATTTTGCAAGCGTTATGGCTTTATCGTATTGCTTTTGTTCAGCATATGCTTCCGCTAAATTTACTCTATTGGATACCGTATCAGTAAGCCGCATTTTCTTTTCCATCTCTTTTATTTTATGGTTGGGTAAGAAAATGCGCGTGAGGTTTTTAGTGAAATCACCTCTACTTATTTCTGGCCAAATTTCCATGAAAAAATAAATCAATGCGCCAATGCCAGGAAGAAAAATAAGTAGGTATAAAGAATCTCTTCTACCTGTTTTCAAGGCATGAATTATACAAAATACTTGAGCTACCAGCCCAACAATATAAATCGGATAAGAATATAAACCAAACATACTTATTCTATTTTCCTTTATGATGCGCTTCCTTCACCTCTTTCAAAATATTAATAAAGCGTTGCACATCGTCCACATAACCTCCGGCGTTCTTAATTACTTTGCCATCAGCATCTACAAAAATATACATCGGTTGACCAACAGCACCATATTTGTTTACTTCAATGTCTATATTTTTCTCGCCTATAGTTTTGATGATGTCACCTTTGCTATTTGTATAAACATCTTCAGGAAGCAGCGCACCTCTATCATCGCAATACAAGCTTGCTAAAATAAAGTGTTGTTGCAAATCACGCAACACCTCAGGCTTAGAAAGAACCGAGCGTTCCATTTTACGACAATTGATACAGCTGTGTCCGGTGAAATCGAGCAATACAGGCTTGCCAGATTTCTTGGAAGCTTCCAGTGCTTCATGGTAATCAAAAAATGCCACAACACCCGGTAATTCAGACTTAAGTGTGCTTACATATTTAACAGGTTTAGGTCCGTTATCGTCAATACCAGCACCGCCTCCAGGCATGCTTTGCAATTTTATAAGATTGTCATGCACATTAAACTCTAAGGTTTTTCTTTCTGGCAACAAACCACTGATACCCGTAAGCGGCGCACCCCATAAACCTGGCAATAAATACACCATAAAAGAAAAAGATGCAATGGCAAACATCAAACGCGGTACCGACAAATAGCCAACGCCAAACATATTTTTAGGCAATTCATCGTCGTGCGAAAATTTGATTTTGCCGATAAGGTATAAGCCTAACAAACCAGAAAGTGCTATCCAGATAGCGATGTAAACATCATAATTCAAAATACCCCAATGATATTGTAAATCCACGTTGGAGAAGAACTTCATAGCCAGGCCCAACTCAACAAAACCCATCGTCACCTTCACACTATTCAACCATCCGCCCGATTTGGCCATACTATTAAGCAAGCCAGGGAAGTAAGCAAAAAATGCAAATGGTAAAGCTATTGCGAAACCAAAACCAAAGAAGCCTATAACACCACCAAGTCTATTACCAGATTGTACAATGTCTACTATAAGCATGCTGATAAATGCCGATGTACAGCTAAAAGACACGACAACCAATACCAATGCCATAAAAAAGATACCACCAAAACTATTGGTATTGGCTTTGCTATCCAGCTTATTGCTCCAAGAAGAAGGTAGCGTTATCTCGAAAGCACCAAGTAAGGAAATACCGAAAATTATAAATATTGCAAAGACAAAAAGGTTGAAAGCAATGCTGGAAGATATGATATACATGGTATCTTCCTTAAAGAACAAACTTATAAGCACGCCTATCAGCGAGAATATAAGAATGATGGACAAGGCATAGAATGTAGCATTGCGCAAGCCTTGGGCTTTGGTTTTACTACGTTTGGTAAAGAAGCTAACTGTGATAGGTAGCATCGAGAATATGCATGGAGTGATGAATGCAATCAAGCCTTGTATAAATCCAGAAAAGAAAATACTTATTAATGAGCCCTTCCCTTTACCAACAGCATCTGCATTAGAAATCTGTGCAGCTTTATCAGTAGTTTTCACATCGCCCGTTGGTGTCATCACTTGCCCACTACCCAAATTTGCGGCTACGGTATCTAAATTGCTTTCAACAGAATCTGGCACAGCCGCAGCTGTTGTAGCTAATCCATCTATTTTTATTTGAAATTTTTGAGGCGAGCTCGGCAAACACATCGCATCGTCGCATATCTGAAAATCTATAGCACCTTTTAATACGGTGTTAGCCGATGCTATAAGTTTTT